>R14__coassemble_304_pt1 | contig 38478 bp, 40 predicted proteins | sample R14__metabat2_high_PE_046 | metagenome-assembled genome bin R14
AGATATCAAAATCTGTTACGCAATAAAAGTCTAACTTTTTGGGGTCACCTCATTTGTCTGACGCCTTTTATAATCACGTTTTTTCACTTTAAGGCATATGCCCGTTAGTTGTAAATTTTAAGGTCACTGCCCTCTCTGATCATTACAGGAATGATGTCGATTGGTGCAGGAACCACAACCTTCTGACCACCTTCGTAAACCTTGCCGGTGTAGGCATCAGTCCACTTGCAGCCTGCTGGAAGGTAAAGTTCTCTTTCGGTAGCACCCTCTTCCATTACAGGAGCTACTAAAAGCTCAGGTCCAAACATGTACTCGTCTTCTACGTTCCAGCTTTCTGCATCACTGGAGAAATCGTAGAATACAGGTCTCATGATAGGAGTTCCGTTTTCGCTGGCAACCTTCATTCCTTCACGAACATAGTCTCGGAGGTTCTCACGAATGAAGAGGTACTTCTTCATGATTTCGTAGTTATCTTCACCGAAGCTCCAAACTTCGTTATCCTGACCGGATGTAAGCTGTCTTACGCCATCAATGAATTCTTCTTCTCTTTCATACCAAGGCGAACGCTCTCCGTGCATTCTGAATACAGGACAGAAGCAGCCCCACTCGAACCATCTGATAAGGAGTTCCTGGAACTTCTTGTCTTCAATGTTACCACCGAGGAAACCACCAATGTCTGATGTCCACCAAGGAATACCTGCAAGACACATGTTAAGACCGGCCTGAAGCTGTTCTCTCATGGATCTGAAGGATGAGTAAATGTCACCTGACCAGGTAAGTACACCGTACTTCTGGCTGCCTGCCCATGCACATCTAACCAGTGACATGATGTCCGTTTCACCTACGCTCTTAAGACCATCATAGAAGCCCTTTGCGTAGCCTAATGGATAAACATTTGAGCACTGAAGTGCTGAACCTGCATAATAACGGTAGTTATCGAAATCGTATGGGCCATATTCCGGCTCTGCTTCATCAAGCCAGAAGCATCTGATTCCGTAATCATAGTAATTCTTCTTGCACTTGTCCCAAACAAACTTCTGTGCACCAGGATGTGTTGCATCATAGAAAATGGTGTTACCCATCCAGGTCATGTGATTTGAATTACCTCTGTCTGCAGTTACAAGATAGCCGTTTGCTGCCATCTCGCCGAAGTTTTCACTCTTCTCATCAATTGTTGGCCAAACTGAAACTACTGTCTCTATTCCAAGAGACTTAAGCTCATCAACCATAGCCTTTGGATCAGGCCAGTCACGAGGCTCAAACTTGAAGTCACCCTGTCTTGTCCAGTGGAAGAAATCCACTACGATGGCATCGATAGGAAGACCACGCTTCTTCATTTCTCTCGCTACAGTAAGGAGTTCCTCCTGGTTTCTGTAACGAAGCTTGCACTGCCAGTAACCAAGGCCATATTCCGGCATCATAGGTGTACGACCTGTAGCTGCTGAGTAATTTCTCTCAATGTCTGCAGGAGTATCACCGGCTGTGATAAAGTAATCCATCTTCTTTGTACTCTGAGCAAACCATTCTGTCTTGTTTGCTGCAAAAGTAGCTGTTCCGATTGCAGGATTATTCCAGAAAAAGCCGTAGCCACGACTGGAAATCATGAATGGAACTGAAGCCTGAGAATTACGATGAGCCAGTTCAAGAAGCGCTCCCTTCTTGTTTAAGTTTTTCTCCTGGTACTGTCCCATACCGAAGATTTTCTCATCATCATAGGCTTCAAATCTTGCAATAAGTGTAAAGTCGGAAGAACCCTGATGAGGCTTAAGTTCACGACCTACAATTCTAAGTGGAGTACAGTAACGGTTAATTCTGTCTCTTGTTCTCCAATACTCTTCTGTTAAAATTTCACCTTTATCATTGGTGTAGGAAATCCAGCCTTCAGGGTTAACTGTAGCTGTAATCTTTCCGTTCTTAATCTTTGATACAACACCTGTTGAGTGGTACTTAGCCCATTCCTCAGATGCATACCATGGATCTGTGGTATCAATTGTTTCAAAAGTAATTTCCGGAGTTGTCTCCTCAACTTTTTCACAAAGTGCCCAATCATTAGAATCCATTACTGAATCCTTTGTCATTCTTACTCGAAGGGAATCTTTTCCCCATGGTTCAATGATAGTTTTTTCAATACCGTTGATAATTACCAGTTTGTTGCCTTCCTGTCTAGTTATCATGTTGCCTCCTGTTAGTTTTTTCTTTTAACTGTATACAGTTAAATCTACCCATTTACCCTTTTACAATAGTTTCAAACTACTGTCAATCGTTTTTAAATTTAGGGCCATTGTTTTTCCCTTCTTCAATGGCTTTGTTGACTGCGTTTTTAGTCTCCATTGCCACAGTTTTAGCACCCTTAAGGGCAGTGTCTGCCACAAACTTTGTACCATCAATGGTTCCGTCTACTAAGGTTCTTACGATGCCTTTTCCTTCAGCTCGCTCATTCTCTAAGTACTCCTTAAGAGACTGAGAGAAAGAGTTAAGTGATGGTCTAACCGGGAACATGAAACGCATTCTTATCATCATGTTCTCATTCTTTGTAATCATGCGATCCTTAAACTCTTCATAACGCACCTGAATCTGATTCTCACGGGCGAACTGTCGAATCTTAACCATGATGTTAAGGGATATGCAAAGGTCGACTATAAACACACCATAGAACATTCCCACAAAGAAAGAAAAGGTCTGATGGTCAGCCAGCCAGTAAATGCTGTTTATGATTCTTGGATGAATCAGGAAATAATAAATTGCACTAAGGACCATCCAGTAGAAAGTAAACTGTGGACATATGATGCCGTTAATGTTTCCCTTCATGTTGGAGTAATCCCAAAGTTTAATGTTCATGCCTTTTATAAAAATCAGGCCGCCAATGTACTCCATGGCTGTAATGCCGAGAGCCATTACAATAAACAGAATCACCTTTTTCAACCAATAGATTTCGATAAATCCCAAAGGAATCTGTGCCAGCAAAAAGAGCATAACCAGCGAAAATCCGTAAATTGGCAGGTAAGGTCCCTGCAGAAATCCCGGGTTTACCCATTTTCTGCTTGTGTTACTTTTTTTAAATCTTCGGTAAACCAACTCCAGGCACCAGCCCAACAGACTTCCGCAGAAGAAAAGAAAGGCTAACACCAGCAGTTTATTAAGATTCACATTCATTTGAATAAACCTCGTAATTGTGTTAATATACTTTAAGTCATGAGTCACTCTGTGACTAAACCAAAATGACTGCCTTTAGCAGAAGGAGGGCATATGCCTAACAACAAACACAGTAAAAAAAAGGTCGCCGGCACATGTGATACCTGTACCTACTTCACCTATGATGAAGAAAGCGAATCCTGGGGTTGTGATGTGGACATGGATGAGGACGATTACATGCGCCTCATGACTGACCACTCCTTTAGTTGTCCCTACTATAGCAACGGCGATGAATATTTAGTTGTCCGTCACCAGATGTAAGATTAAAAATCACCTGTGGAAATTTTCCACAGGTTTTTTTAGGCCCTTATTTCAGGCAGTTTATCAATTTCAAATTCAGGTCCTGAAAACAAAGTATCAGGAACTATTTCCGGCATGAAGATTAAAGCGTGTCGTGGGCGGGTCGCCTCGACATATTCCACTCTGCGCCACTCTGCATCCTCTCCGGTTTTAAGGCTTCTGTCCGCCACTATTACTACGTTGGCGGAAAGTCCCTTGGAATGCTTTACCGTTGCTATCTGCAGTTCGTCTCCGAACCCGTAGTCTCTGGCCGCTGCCTCGTAGGCAGGCACATTTTCATCCTGCATTAAAAGAATCAGGAAATCCGTTAAGGCAAATCGTCTTGAATCTCCCCCATCCTTGTCATCAATCATGAACTTATCGTCAAACATCAGATGTGAAACGAGTCGCATGGTAGCCTTAATGTCAGCCTTTGTATCGTAGGTTTCATAGCTAAACACCGGCGTTGCTCTTCTCACACCGTGGAAAGTACTGGTCTTTTTAATAATCCAGTCACCAAGCATGGGTTCGTAGTTGTCAAAAACATTCTTGAAACTCTTGTTGACCCAATTAATTATTTCAATTTCAGAACGGTAATTGTTCTCCACGCTGACTACGTGAGCATTAGGCATATTCCTCATGCTCTCACGCACTTTTCTAAACACGGAAACATCAGCGCCCTCACTACCGTAAATGGACTGCTTTTCGTCGCCTAAGAAGAATACCGAGCAATCCCTGATACCTGATTCATCATCCTTAAGCACCAGCTGACGGATTACCTCTGTCTGATCCGCGTTAGTGTCCTGGTACTCATCCACAAAAATGTATTTGTAAAGGCCGCGACATTTCTTCAGATAGTCCTTGTCCCTTTTAAAGAGTTCCAGGGTCTGCTTTACCAGTACCGAATTGCTTCTGTCCATGCCTTTGGCACTAAGAAGCTTTGTCTCTGATTCAATCTGTGGCTCTACACCACCATCCACCAAAAGTCCGTAACAGAAGCGGTAGATGGTCATGATGTTCATGTCTGAAAGGTTTAGGAGCGCCTGCTCCAGCCTTTCCTTTTCTTCTCCGCTAAGGCGTCCCAGCTCGCGTCTGATGTTTTTCTCAATCTTGCTTAAAAGCTCTCCTGAGGCCTCGTTGGTAAAAGCTATAAATACAAAATCGGCCGGATTTGCACCGGCCTTAATGTAGTTAATTATTCGCTTTGAGATGAAGGTAGTTTTGCCCGCACCTGCCCCTGCTTCAACAAACAGATTGTCAAAGCTGTTTCTGATATAGTTTCTTTTTTCCTGTTCGGTCATGTTATCAGAATAGGCTATTTGCATGGCTAACACTCCATTCTGTACTAATTACTTTCTTAATTCATCACGATGTGAAAGAAGAATCTGCTTCTCAAAGTTAAGGCTGTTAATGGCCTCATCAATCTGAGTAAGTCTGTTTTCAAGTCTTTCTAAGTACTTAATAGGATCAGTCTTTGCTGCTGCGTTTCTGACTCTTCCGCCTGTAACTTCCAGGCTTCCGTTAAGTGCGCTTGGATCAACGAGTTCGACCTTGTTGATGCCCTCTACTGTTTCCTTAAGTGAGTAGTAAGAAATAGTGTTCATTTTTATTCCCCATCTTTCTAAAGTATTTGCCAATTAAGTGACAATGCACCTTCTCCACCGGCTAACTGTTATATTCAATTATCTATGAATTTATCGAAATAATCAAGTGAAATATCTGCTATGTCATCAATATTTAACTCTGTTTTGTCAACAAATACGATGCATCTTTTAATTTCGTCAATTTTCTTTATTTTTCCGGTCTTATCCAGGTAGGCTCCACCTGCTTTTTCGCTATCCGGAACGAAGTAGGTAATGGTAACATCCGAAAGTTTTTCCGTCCCTTCATTAAGGCAGGATCTGATAAAGCCCAGTTTTTCGTCTAACTTCTGCTTTTCGTTCTCATCCAGTTCCAGTTTTCTGTCGGTTAATCTGGCGGTTTCGTCAATTTCATCCTCAAAGCCAGTCAGTGCCGCAAAAGGCGAAAACTGCCCGGCTCTCTGCTCACGACTTAACGGAGGGTGCTTTGTGGAGACGTGATGAGGCATATGCATGATGTCCTCGTAATTTTTCATGCCTTGTGACCTCCAATCTGAGCATTGCGCTCGCGTGCCGTGGCGCCCTCTTCAAAATCCAGACCTTTAAGCAGGGCGTTCTTTCCGTATTTCTTCTTTATGTCAATAATAGCCTTTTGGAAGTTCTTCTCCTTGGCAGACTCTTCCTCCTCCGCCTTCTCTTTTGCCGCTAAGGCCTCATAGTCCGTAAAGAAGTCCAGCTGGGTAAATTCACTCTTTTCCTTCCTTACGTCCTTCTCTCTAATTATGTTGTTTGCCACCACATTAAGACGTCTTACCGTTAGGGCAGGGTCCGCGATTTCATCAAAGAGCTTATCGATCTTATCCAGAAGGATTTTGCTGGAAGACGTGTATTTTTCTACATTAGTAGTACCCTGTGAATGCTTGGGAATAAGCCTACCATAGCGGTCAGCCTTAATGTCTCTTGTTACCGTCTTTGCCTTAGCTGCATCCGTTAAATTTTCGGTGTCATAACCGATTACCAGCACCATCTGATTGGTAACCAGCCCCTTGTCCACCAGGTCCAAAATCAGGGAATCTGCCATTTCCTTTACCACGATTTTTGCCTTGTCAAAGGTATAAGGTTCCTGCAACACCTGACCCACACTAAGGGAATGTGACTGTGGTTTGTAGGCCTTAATGTCTTTAATCTCACAAGGCTCCCAACCCCAGGCGTGGTCAATTAAGAATTCCGCATTTATGCCAAATAGTTTGTAAAGCAATTCTTCGTTGTAATAATCCGTGTCCTTACCGATTGAGCAACGCGCCACATCACCCATGGTATAAAGGCCCTTGGCCCAAAGCTTCTTCGCAATGCCGTGACCCACACGCCAAAAGTCCGTAATAGGCTCATGGCTCCAAAGTTTTTCACGGTAACTCATCTCATCAAGTTCCGCAATTCTAACACCGTTCTCATCAGCTTCCGTGTGCTTCGCCACAATGTCCATGGCAATTTTTGCCAGATACATGTTGGTTCCAATGCCTGCCGTAGCTGTGATACCGGTTTCCTTAATAACGTCCTGTACCATCTTCATCGCCAGCTCGTAGGCTGTCATTTTGTAGGTGTTAAGATAGGCCGTGGCGTCAATAAAGACTTCGTCTACGGAGTACACATGCATATCCTCCGGTGCCACGTACTTTAAATAAATATCGTAAATTCGTGTACTGTACTCCATGTACAGCGCCATTCTTGGTGGTGCCACAATGTAGTCCACTGCCAGCTCAGGATGGGCATTCAGTTCGTTTATGTCATCGGAACTGCCCACCAGTTTTTCCCTTGGTGCCTTGAACTTTCGCTCGGCGTTTACCATTCCCACCTGCTGAACCACTTCAAAAAGGCGGGGACGACCTGGAATATGCATGGACTTAAGAGACGGAGAAACTGCCAGACAGATGGTCTTTTCCGTTCTTGTCTGATCAGCCACCACCAGGTTGGTCGTCAGGGGATTTCTGCCCCTCATGACGCACTCTACGGAGGCATAAAACGACTTAAGGTCAATTGCGATATATGATTTTTCAGCCATAATGCCTCCTTTCTAAAAAACGGGCCCGTTTTACCGGACCCGCACTCTAATGCCTTAGTACTTTTTTGTCACCTGTGTAACTCCGCAGGCAGCAGCAAACTTCTCGATTTCTTCATCGCTATTTACTGTCATGACCTCGCGAAACTCTCCGGTTTTTTTGTTCTTAAAGCCGGCCACCATGTCTCGATTACAGGTGTTGCATTTAATCAAAGGGCTCTCCTCTTCCGGATTAAATTCAATTTTCTTAAAGCCTTTTTTCTTTCCAAACATATTAGTTATTCTTGTTGCTGTCACCAGCTTCAATTCTTACAACCTTTTTAGCCTCAGCATTTTCCTGCTCCAGCTTTTTGTTGTTGTCCACCTTGACCTTCTTTAAGATAATGGCTCTTGATACATCAGCCAGAATCCAAAGTCCGAGAATGATAGCCATGTTAGTGTACATGTCCTTTTTCTTGGCTTCCGGCATAGTTTTGTAACCGCCGTAAGCACCTACATAAAGGAGAAAGAGCATGCCTAAAATAAGCACTGTCCAAATAATGTAACGTCTTAAATATTTTTTCCAGAACCATCTGAAACCTGTTAAAGGTTTTACTTCAGGTTCTTCATTTAAATTCACGTTTTTGTTCTCTTCCATTTCTCTACTCGATTTCCTTTCCCATCATCTTTTCAAAGGTGTGCCATGCGAGGGTTGCACACTTCGCACGAGCAGGCATATGCGCCACGTCCTGCAGCGCCGCAGCTTCATCCAACTCTTCAATGGTAGCCTCGTCAGCATCACCATGAATCATGTCCATGAAGTTCTCCACGATTTTAAGAGCTTCGTCCTTGGACTTTCCGATTATCTGGTCAATCATGATGTCAGTGGATGCCTGAGAAACCGCACAGCCTGAGCCGTTAAAACCTGCATCTTCAATAATGCCTTTGTCATTAATCTTAAGCTGAAGGTAAATATCATCGCCACAGGTTGGGTTCTGACCCTGAAGAGTCATTGTTGGGTTTTCAATGTCTTTTTTATGTGCCGGATAGAGATTGTGTTCGTTAACAACCTCTCTGTAAATCTGCTTTAAATCCATAATTACTCCACTTCCGAACCAAAGGTCCGAACTTTTTTAATTCATTGTTAGTTATTCTATCATTTAAATGTGAAAAAATAAAGAACCTGACAAAAACATCATTTAACAGGCAGAAAACCCGCATCGCATGCGATACGGGTTTCCTTAATTCATCATGTCTTTCTTTTGACATTCTAATTTGTTAATCTTTGTAACCGAGCCATCCTCTGACTTTTTTCAGGCTCTCAACAAATCTTAAAGCTTCATCTTCCGTGTTGTAGAAGTACATACTGGCTCTGGCCGTTGCGTTAGTACCCATGTACTGAAGCAGTGGCTGTGCGCAGTGATGTCCTGCTCTTACACAGATCTTTTCTGAATCCAAAACTGAAGAAACGTCATGTGGGTGGCAGCCTTCAATGTTAAAGGTTACGATGCCACAGTGATTGTCAGGATTCTTGGAACCGTACAATGTGATGATGTCCATGTCAGCCATGGCACCATAGACAATGTTAGTTAACTTCTTTTCCTGCTCTTCAATAAAGTCAAAACCAATGCCTTCAATATAGTCAATGGCAGCTGCAAGGCCAACGGCTCCGGCTGCATTAACGGTTCCGGCTTCAAACTTGTGAGGAAGTTCTGCATAAGTTGCATCATTTCTGGTCACAAGTTCAATCATCTCACCACCTGTAAGGAAAGGTGACATGCTCTTCATGATGGACTTCTTAATATAAAGTGCGCCAATACCCATTGGTGCCAAAAGTTTGTGTCCTGAAAGCGCATAAAAATCTGCATCTAAAGCCTGCACGTCAGTCTTAATGTGTGGTGTGGACTGTGCGCCATCCACCATCACGACTGCACCATGCTTGTGAGCCAGATCTGCGATTTTTCGCACCGGATTAGTGACACCCAGAACGTTAGAAACATTGGTTATCGCTACGATTTTGGTCTTATCATTAATCTTTGCTAATTCTTCATCAGAGAACTCGCAGTTTTCATCGTATTCCAGATAAACAAGCTTTGCACCGGTTCTCTTAGCCACCATCTGCCAAGGTAAAATGTTACTGTGGTGTTCCATGATGGAAACCACGATTTCATCGCCTTCCTTAACGTTGTCAAGGCCGTAGGAATATGCCACCAAGTTAATGCTCTCAGTGGTATTTCTGGTAAAAATGATTTCGCTGCTCTTAGCGGCATTTAAAAACTTGGCCACTCTGCGACGGGCATTTTCGTAGGCGTCGGTTGCACCCACACTCCACTCGTAGAGTCCACGCAAAGGATTGGCATTAGTAGTCTCATAGAAATGATTTACTGCCTCCATGACCTGGCGTGGGCGCTGTGAAGTTGCCGCATTATCAAAGTATATGTAGTTTTCATCCTGAAGGATTGGAAAATCCTTTCTAATGTCTCTTACATTCATGTGTCTGCCTTAGTTAACAATTCTCCTTGCGAAAATTGCGTTCATTCTTTCTCTTACAGCTTCTCTGATTTCCTTGGAAGGAATTCTGGAATTAACAAAGTTAATTGATGACTTAACAATTAATTCTTCCGCCGCTTTTTTACTGATACCTCTGGTCTGCATATAGAACAGCTGATCGTCAGAAATCTTGCCAAGAGTTGAAGCGTGACGTCCATCAACCGCTTCTTCCTCGCAAAGAATAAGAGGAATGGTCTTGTTGATAATGCTATCACCAAAAAGAAGAACATTTTCTTCTTCATCACCACTGGATTCAATGGATCCCTGTCTGAAATCAAGGGTTCCTCTCCAGTTCTTGTAAGCATTATCAATAAGTGCTCCGTCAAATCTCATGACACCATCAGTCTTTGCACCAAAAAGCACATCATTATAGTTAATGTCTGTGAAGGAATCCTTCTCACCAATGAAGCCCAGCTTCTGGTCGAAAACTGATTCCTTACCCTTCTGATTTGCATTAAAGCCTTCGTAAACTCTTCCGGCACCTAAATCAATTTTAGTTGACTTGAGTTCAGAATTTGCACCCTGAATAGTACCAAAATCTTCAAAGAAGGTAAAGCTCTTATCAAGAAGCTGAACACTTACAAGATGTACATTTGCACCATCTTCAATAAATGCCCTTGTAGAACCACCAATGATTCCACTCTTGCCAACTTCTTCTTTTGTCACATCCGCTTCAAAGTCGGCCTGATCACCAGTGTATAAGAATACAAAAGTAACCTCAGCTCCCTTTTTAACGTGAATGTAATTTCTGTTAAAGGCGTTAGTGCCTTTTTTAATATCGTATTTAAGAATAACAGGCTTTTCAATCTTAGCATTTTCAGCAACTTCGTAAACGTCTGTTGCCATACCTGCTTCCTCGAAAAGTCTGTCGACTTCTGCACCCATACCTGTAATAAAGAGCTGCTCGTTGTACATAGGAACCTTTCCGGCTACAACAAATTCTCTCTTTACTCTTGTATCAAGTGCTTCAAAAGTCTTAACAATTTCCTCTGAGGCAACGTCTGCCCTATAGGAAACTCCGGCAGGAAGTTCTGCCTTTACTACCTTATCGTCCTCATCTGTGCAAAGCTCTCCCTGAAGTTTTACTACAGGAGTAGAACCCTCATCATATTTGAGTTCTTCGTCGTTGAACTTTAACTTATTCCAGGTCAGGACCGGTAAATGATTAACTCTTGCTTCCATACTAGCCCATCTCCATTTCCAGTTTAATTAAGTTGTTCATTTCAGCGGCATATTCCAAAGGAAGTTCCTTGCTGACAGGATTAGCGAAACCACTAACAATCATGGCTCTCGCATCCAGTTCTGAAATACCGCGGCTCATCAGGTAGAATACAGCATCATCACTGATTCGTCCGATTTTAGCTTCATGACCAACGTCTGCCTTGTCAGTTCTAAGATCAATCGCTGGTACGGTATCTGAACGGGAAATTGAATCCAGCATCAGAGAACCGCAGTTTACGGATGACTTAGTATTAATAGCTGACTTGTGAATTACGATGGCACTTCTAAAGGTTGAAATACCGCCCGCCTTTGAAATGGACTTTGTGTCCATGAAAGAGCTGCTGTTCTTTCCATGGTGAATTACCTTACAGCCTGTATCCAGATTCTGTCCCTTACCGGCAAATGTGACACCTGTGAATTCGCAGTGTGAATTGTCACCCTTAAGGATAGTTGTAGGGTAAAGGTAGGATTCGTGGGAACCAAAGGATCCTGAAACCCATTCCATAGTACCGCCCTCTTCAACGATTGCTCGCTTAGTGTTTAAGTTGTACATGTTCTTAGACCAGTTCTCAATGGTTGAGTAACGAAGTCTCGCATTCTTGCCAACATAGAGTTCAACCAGTCCGGCATGAAGGTTTGCCACATTATACTTAGGCGCTGAGCAACCCTCGATGAAGTGAAGGTCTGCACCCTCATCCACGATAATTAAAGTGTGCTCAAACTGTCCTGCTCCCTTTGCGTTAAGTCTGAAGTAAGACTGCAAAGGAATATCCACGTGAACGCCCTTCGGTACATAAACGAAAGAGCCTCCGGACCAAACTGCACCATGAAGTGCTGCAAACTTGTGATCCGTTGGTGGAACCAGTTTCATGAAGTGCTTTTTGATCATGTCGGCATATTCCCCATGAAGCGCACTTTCAAGATCCGTATAAATAACGCCGGCCTTAGCCACGTCTTCACGCACGTTGTGGTAAACAAGCTCGGAGTCGTACTGCGCACCTACACCTGCAAGAGACTCACGCTCTGCCTGTGGAATACCCAGTCTTTCGAAAGTTTCCTTAATGTCATCAGGAACTTCTTCCCAAGTTGTTTTCATGTCATCCTTGTGACGAACATAGGTAACGATTTCATCCATGTTCAGTCCGTCAATGGATGGGCCCCAGTTAGGGACGTCAATTTTATTGTAAAGGTCAAGTGACTTAAGTCTGAAATCAAGCATCCATTCAGGATCACCCTTCTCCCTTGAAATCTCCTTAACGATTTCCGGAGTCAGACCATTATCTACTTTGTAAAAATCCGAATCGCTCTCCTCGAATCTGAAATCATAGAATTCGCGATCCATGTCATTGACCATGAGTTTTTCTTTATCTTCACTCATTGTTATCGCTCCATTCTATTCGGTATATTTCTCGAAACCGCCTTCATTGATTTCAGCTACGATTGATGCATCACCGGTCTTTACAAGATTGCCCTTAATAAGGACATGTGTGTAATCAACATCAAGGTTATCCAAGATTCTTGTGCTGTGTGTGATAATAACCAGTGACTTGCCTTCGCGCTTTGAGAATTCTCTAACACCCTTAGATACGATTCTAACGGCATCAACGTCAAGACCTGAGTCGGTCTCATCAAGAATTACGAAGTCTGGGTCAATCATCAACATCTGAAGGATTTCAGCCTTCTTCTTTTCACCACCGGAGAAGCCTACGTTTAAGTCTCTTGTGGCATATGCCGGATCAATCTCCAAAAGCTTCATCATCTCTTCAAGCTTTCTTCTGAATGCGAATACCTTAACAGGCTGGCCTGTTCTCTGTCTGATGGTGTGTCTTAAAAATTCTTCCAACGTAAGGCCGGGAACTTCAAGAGGATTCTGGAAAGACATGAACATGCCCATGATGGCACGCTTGTCTGCGGAAAGCTCTGTGATGTCCTCACCCTTGTAAATGATTTTTCCACCTGTAACCTGATAGGATGGGCTGCCCATTAAGACATTTCCCAAGGTAGATTTTCCGGCGCCGTTAGGTCCCATGAGTACATGAGTCTCTCCTGCTCCGATTTCAAGATTTATGTTGTGAAGGATTTCTTCTCCTTCAACACCTGCTGAAAGATTTTCAATGGTAAGTTTGTTGTCCATTTTCTCTCTCCTATAACTTATTAATAATATACATTAAAGGGCTAACCACCTGGAAACCCAAAATCGATTATACAATGGAAAGCCCATTTATTCAACAATTATATATTTAATATTTAAAAAATCATTTAATCGTGCTAATTCCGCTAAATTAAACAATTTTTACCAGGCATATGCCTTGATAACCTTTAATTATTACGCAACAAAAGGCGGATGGTTTTCCATCCGCCTTTTGTCATACTAGGGAGTCAATGCATTTATTTAATCGTATGTTTCTTTAGGACTGTTTTTGTTTGTTACTTATCTTATGGTTTGATTATACGCTTTAATCCTTAATAATCAAACCCCCATTTTTAACTTTTTCGTAAAAATTTGTAAATTGTCGTAATATTTTACTTTTAAGATATGGTTTTCCTAATTTTTATTGTCGAGCACTTTTGTAAGCAGTAATTTCAAGGTCTCTGCCTCCTTTGGAGTGAGCCCCAAAGTACACCACATCTGGCCCGGCACTGATAATGCTTTTTCCTCTAACTGAAGGCCTTCAGGAGTAACCTCTACGTTAACGCAGCGTTCATCATTCGCGCATCTGGTACGTTTAACATAGCCCTTTGCTTCAAGTTTCTTAAGAAGAGGGGTAAGTGTACCTGAATCCAGGTAGACATATTCCCCGAGTTCCTTAACATTTAAAGATTTGTGTTCCCACATTACCATCATTGTAATGTACTGGGTATAAGTTAAATCCAGCTCATCCAACATTGGTTTATATCTGTGAACGATTTCTTTTGAACAGGCATAAAGTGGAAAACAAAGCTGGTTTCCAAGTCTTAAACAATCATATTTATCTGCCATAGTTAACTCCAATTATACTTCATCGGCATGGGCACATGCTGCAAGTGCTGCTACTGCTCCATCGCCGGCGGCTGTAATAAGCTGGCGAACCTTCTTTGTTCTTCCATCACCTGCCGCAAAAATTCCTTCTGCGCTTGTTTTACAATCCTCTCCTGCAACCACATAGCCGTGATCATCAAGATTTACCACATCCTTAAAGGCTTCATTCTGAGGGATCTGACCAATGGCTACAAAAAGACCATCCAGTTCAATTTCAGAATCTTCGCCAGTCACCTTGTTGTTTACCACAAGTTTCTCCAGCTTCTCTGTGCCCTTAAGTTCTTTAATGGTGGAATTTAAAACAAATTCCACATTATCCTTTTCCTTTAAGGTTTCAACAAAATGTTCTTCACCTCTAAAGGCATCTCTTCTGTGGATGAGATAAACCTTCTCGCACATCTGAGACAGATAAATTGCATCCTCTAAAGCTGTGTTTCCACCGCCGTTAACCGCAACAGTTTTTCCTCTGAAGAAGTTACCGTCACAGGTTGCACAGTAGGAAACGCCTCTGCCGACCCACTCATCTTCATGAGGAAGGCCAAGCTTTCTGTTAGCTGCTCCCGTTGCAAGAATAACAGACTTTGCTTCATAGGTTCCCTTGCGGGTGATTACCTTCTTAACTTTGCCTTCATCCTCAATGCGAAGCACACTCTGAGTGATGACTTCTGCGCCAAGGCTCTTAGCCTGGTTGTAAAGATCAGTGGCAAAATCGAAACCGGAAATGGTTTTGATTCCCGGATAATTTTCTACACTTGGTGTGTTAACAATCTGTCCACCGTACATCATGCCTTCAAAAACCGTTGCAGTTTTTCCGGCACGCACGGTGTAAATCGCTGCACTAAGACCAGCGGTTCCAGCACCAACAATAATTACATCTGTCATGTTACCTCATCTCTGTACTACAATAGTAGTCCCCTTATTTTACTAAATCAACAACTGCGTCCTTAGGAATAACACCTACTGACTTGTTTGCAACTTCTCCGTTCTTGAAAACAAGAAGTGTAGGGATTGATGCAACACCGAACTGCTGAGCAAGTTCGATTTCATCATCCACGTTGATCTTACCAACCTTGAAAGAGTCATTCTCTTCTGCCACTTCATCAACTACCGGTGAAAGCATTCTGCATGGTCCACACCAGGAAGCCCAGAAATCCACCAATACAGGCTTGTCACTCTTTAATACTTCAGCTTCGAAATTTTCTTTTGTAATTGTTATAACGCTCATAATTAATCTCCTTTATAAACAAATTATTAAAACTGCCATTTAATTGAAATTCAGTAACTTAATTTCAAATTGCTTTGTTTCAATTAAATTGTGCGCAATCTTTATGGCTAAATAATAACCCACTGACACCTAAATGTCAATGGGTTAATTTAATTTTATACAATTTAATTTAAACATTACCTAAACTTCCGTGGAAATTAAGGCATATGCCCCGTCTTAGATGGCGCTTAATGCATTCTCAAGATCTTCGATGATGTCCTGAACATTCTCAATACCAACTGAGAATCTGATAAGGTCAGGAGATACGCCGCAAGCAACTAATTCTTCCTCGGAAAGCTGTCTGTGAGTTGCTGATGCAGGATGAAGTACGCATGTGTGAGCATCTGCTACGTGAGTTGCGATCATGGCAACCTTAAGGTGCTTCATGAACTCTTCTGCTGCCTTTCTTCCGCCCTTAACGCCGAAGGAAATAACACCACAAGTTCCGTTTGGAAGATACTTCTGTGCACGCTCATAGTACTTGTTTCCAGGAAGACCAGGATAGTTAACCCAAGCTACCTTTTCATGATTTTCAAGATACTTAGCAACTTCCATGGCGTTCTTGCAATGTCTTTCAACTCTTACTGCTAATGACTCTATTCCAAGGTTAAGAAGGTAAGCATTCATTGGAGAAGGGATTGATCCAAGGTCACGCATGAGCTGTGCTGTACACTTTGTGATGTAAGCACCTTCCTTGCCGAACTTCTCAGCATAAGTGATTCCATGGTAAGACTCATCAGGAGTGCAAAGTCCAGGGAACTTGTCAGCGTGTGCCATCCAATCAAACTTACCGCCGTCTACGATTACACCACCTACGGTTGCGTCGTGTCCGTCCATGTACTTTGTAGTAGAGTGGATAACAATGTCTGCACCCCATTCAATTGGTCTGCAGTTAATTGGTGTTGCAAATGTGTTATCAATAATAAGAGGTACACCATGAGCATGTGCTGCATTGGCAAATCTCTCAATATCAAATACAACTAAAGCAGGGTTAGCGATTGTCTCACCGAAAACTGCCTTTGTGTTAGGCTTGAAAGCTGCTTCAAGTTCTTCATCTGTGCAGTCTGGATCAACGAAAGTAAAGTCGATACCCATCTTCTTCATTGTTACGTTAAAAAGGTTAAATGTACCGCCGTAGATGCTTGTGGAAGCAATTACGTGGTCACCGTTGGATGCAAGGTTAAATACAGAGAAGAAAGATGCTGCCTGACCTGATGATGTAAGCATTCCTGCTACACCACCTTCAAGAGCTGCAATCTTTGCTGCTACCATGTCGTTAGTTGGATTCTGAAGTCTTGTGTAGAAATAACCTGAAGCTTCAAGGTCGAAAAGCTTGCCCATGTCTTCGCTGGTATCATACTTAAAAGTAGTACTCTGGATGATAGGGATCATTCTTGACTCACCATTTTTTGGTGTATAGCCTGCCTGGATACATTTTGTTTCTTGTCTCATTTTTTCTCTCCTCGCCACACCCCCGGCATGGCCTTAATTAAATTCTAAAAAAACAGGTACACTCACAACGAATGTACCTGCTTATTATAATTACATATATAACTAAAATCAATCACGAACGCGATAGCAAATTCTTTTCACCTGTGCAAAGTTTTGCTTATAGCAAAATTAGGCGTCAAATGTTCTAAGAACCTTCATCACACCATCGTTATCGTTAGTGTCCGCCAAATGCTTTGCCAATTTCTTCATGTCCTCATGACCGTTTGCCATGCAGTAACTCTCTTCCACCGCCATCAAAAGTTCTTTGTCATTAGGGTAATCTCCAAAGGCCATGGCCTCTTCCTTTTTAATGCCCCACATCTTAAACATGGCCTCAAGCGCCGTGCCCTTGTCTGTGTTGTCGTTCTGGATGTCGATCCAGTCCACACCCGAAAGCACTGACTTTACGCCGGGATAGACGTTATCGAACTTAGGGTAGTTTACAGCCGCCTTTCCCTCGATAAAGATAGCGAGCTTAACGATTTCCTCTTCCTCTATGATTTTCTCCACGTCCGTCACGTAGGTCAGTTTTTCATAGAACATGGATACCATGTTTTTAAAGGTGTCGTTAACGGTGTCTCGGGCATATGCCTTCGTTACCCCGCAAAGAATGCCACAAGCGTCAGGGATTTGGTCGACCAAGCGCTGCGCGCTTCTAACAGCCTCTTTTTCCATGACATTTTTGTAGATGACCTTGTCATTTTCAAAACAGAGGCCACCGTTTTCTGCCATGAAAATCAGCTTGTCCTTAATTGGAATAAAGTCTCTTTCAAGGGCAAAATACTGTCTGCCACTCGCAATAACGGTTTTAATTTCAGGATGGGAAAGTACCCAGCCGTAGAAATCTTTAGGCAGTCTCTTTTTGCTGTCCAGCAAAGTGCCGTCCATGTCTGTTGCAACTAATTTAATCAAATTACTCTCCTGCTTAAGAGCCTAAACTTCCACCTTGAATGGAAGCAGGTCTAAGATGTCCTTCTGAACATCTACGCCCGGATAAACTTCCTTAAGCTTTAATCCCTTTTCAGTTAACTCAAAGATACAACGCTCTGTAATGTAAAGAACTTTCTGCTTGTTCTTAATCGCACGCTTAGCTGAGAAACTGATGGAATTTACTTTCTCTACAAATTTTGGAATTGTACCGTTCTGGTCAATTGTAACCTTGTCCTTTACTCGTGTAATGCTAAGACCCTTGGTGTTAAAGGTCAGACAGAACACAACCGTTGGAGTCTTGGCTGTAATATTGGCGAAACCACCGATTCCTGCAAAGGCACCAGGGCCTCTGTGGGAGTTAACATTACCATGCTTGTCGACTTCCAGGGCGCCCATGAAGCATATGTCAAGGCCACCATTGTCATAAAGGTCGAACAGGTTGGCAATATCCACCATGCAGGCTGCACCAATCATGGCACCGAAGACCTTACCCTTCGCAGGGAAACCACCAATACCACCGGACTCTACCGTTAAGGTTACATCCTTTAATATTCCGTATTTTCTTGCGTAATAGGAAACTGTTTCGGGAATGCCGATACCGATGTTTACGATGTCACCGGCTTTAAGTTCCCTTGACGCTCTTCGTCCGATTGTTCTTCCCGGTACACTCGAAGTGCTTCTGGTCTGAGTAAGATTATCAAGCATCTCATCCCAGTCCTTCCACTGTGCGTAAGGGATTTCGAAACTACCGGTAAGGCACTCAAAAGCAGCGTGTCTTACTTCCGGCTCCACTACGACAATGGCGTCAACCAAACAGCCAGGAATAATTGTATTACGAGGTCTTGAAGGAACACGAATCTTTCTGTCTACCTGAACAATTACCTTACCGTGATTCGCCTTAACTGCCTGAGCAATTGAAAGCGCGTCACCTGACATGTACATGTCGTCAAAGGAAATGTTGCCCTTAGGGTCTACTGAAGTTCCCTTGATTAAAGCAACGTTAATCTTAGGCAGCTGATAGTAAAGGAACTCTTCACCATCAATGTGTACCTTCTTAACCAAATCTTTATCTTTAGAAATACTGTTAATGCCAGGTCCGTCAATGTCAGGATCTACGAAGATATCAAGACCGACCTTGGAAAGAGAACCCGGAAGTCCGCTTGCCTGTGCTCTGATGGCATGGGATATGCATCCCAGTGGCAGGTTGTAGGCTTCAAAACGATCCTCAAGGACCAGCTTCTTAGTAGAAAGCATAGCTCCGAAATGGCCGCAAATAATCTTGTCTACCGCACCGTCTCTAATGTAACCTTCAGCGTTTCCGTTTTCATCCCAGTTACCAAAACCGGCACTGGAAATCAAGGTCAGATTCTTTGGTGTGTTTTTGTATTTGTACTTTTTGTAAAGAGCCTCATTAAGCTCCACCGGACTTTCGATTCCTACGAAAGTATTAAAGCAGATAACGTCTCCGTCATTGATTAATCCGATGGCCTCATCGGCTGACATGATTCTGTTCATTTTACACTCGCCTCATTTTAACTTTTGCAAAACAAAAATTGCGTCCAAAAAATTGTAACCAATTGCTAAGGTTTAGTCAAGAATCCAGCTTCAAATATAAAGCTATTTATCTTTATAAAACGTGATTTTACTGCTATAATTCATTAAACATATTCGAGAAAACCATCCAAGGAGGACATTTTGGAGTTTTTAATAACATTTATGGAAGGCGTAATATCCTTCATTTCGCCCTGCATGTTACCACTCCTTCCGGTCTATGTTTCTTACTTTGCCGGAGGGTCTGACAAAAAGAAAAACACCTTCCTTCACGCCCTGCTTTTCGTGCTGGGCTTTTCGCTGGTGTTCATGTCACTGGGTCTGTTTGCCGGTAGCCTCGGAAGTTTCGTTAAGGGTCACCAGACAGTCGTAGGCATTGTCTGCGGCATTCTGCTGATACTCTTCGGCATATTCTACCTTTCCGGCGCCAATTTGCCCTTTTTCAAGGGTTTTAAAGGTTTTGGCGACAAACCCTTAAATGCGTTCTTCAGCTTCTTATTTGGCCTGATATACGCCTTAAACCTCACTCCATGCGTAGGCACTTTTCTCGCCTCCGCACTGATGATGGCAGGTCGCAGCGGTTCAGCCCTTAAAGGCATGCTCCTGCTGTTTACCTATGCACTGGGAATGGGCATCCCCTTCCTGCTTTCAGCCATGCTTTTGTCTCAGCTTAGAACAGTATTTGGCTTTATAAAGAAACACTACGGAGTAGTAAATCTGCTCTGCGGCATATTCCTGATTCTTGTCGGCGCACACCTGGTGCTGACGGAAATCATCCATTAATTTTGTATTTGTGAGGTAACTATGAATAAAACAAAAATGTTTATAATAGTCTCTGCTCTTCTCGTTATAATGATAGCCACATCAGTTATTTTCTATTCTGAATTTAAGAAGAATTATGAAGAAGAGAATTATACCGAAACCGGCAACACACAGACTGCAACTGGTGCGGATGAAAATTCAGGCACCGGTTCTGAGACCGATGGTTCTACAGGTGACAGAGAAGCCGCAACGGACTTTTCCTTTACTGATGATGAAGGTAATACCGTAAAGCTTTCAGACTTTTACGGCAAGCCAATTATCGTAAACATCTGGGCGTCCTGGTGTCCACCTTGCGTGGCTGAACTTCCTTACTTTAACGATGCCTACAATACCTATGGCAAAGACGTAACATTTTTAATGATAAATTTAACTGATGGTTCCAACGAAACCAACCAGGGCGTAGCTGATTTCATGGACGAAAACGGCTACGATTTTCCGGTCTATCATGATGCCAATGGTAATGGTTCAAACACCTATGGTTTGTACTACATTCCTGACACTATTCTGATTGATAAAAACGGCCGCATCTATGCCATCTATGAAGGCGCCATTAACAACCGCATCCTCACAAACGGCATTGATGCTTTACTTGCCGAATAATTCTAGATTGTATAAGGGCTTGGCTTTTCCTCTGCCTTCTTAACGGCAGCTTCCAAAGTCATGCCGCAGTAATCCTGTGCGCCAAATATTCTGCCTGATTTTCCGTCGTCTACAAAGGCACCAACTACGATGCCCGGGATTGTGGACTCTGGAGAATTTGGCGCGTTTGGTCCGCCAAGATCAGTTCTACACCAACCTGGGTCTGCCAGGTTAATCACTACATCACTATCCTTCATTTGATCCAACTTATAACCCAAGTCAATGGTTACCTTATCCAGTGCTGCCTTGCTGGCTGAATATCCCGCCTGCTCTGCTTCAAGTGCGATGCCGCTGGTAGTATTTACCACACGTCCGAAACCGCGCTTAATCATACCAGGAATAAAGTGATAACAAATTCTCATTGGCGCGATGGTATTAATTGCAAAGCTAATGCCATAGTCTTCAATTGGTGTATCAAGGTACTCTGTACGGTAGCCAATCTGCAGTCCTGCGTTGTTAAGCACTACATCCACCTGCATGCCCAGTTCATCAATCTTTTTAAGCATTTCATCTACTTCGGAGAGGTTCTCCAAGTTGGCCGCTACGGCTACTGCCTGTACACCCTTTGCCTTAACCTCTTCCACCAAAGACTCAGTGCCACTAAGTTTTCTGCTGTGTAAAATCAAATTGCAACCCTGCTCCGCCATAAAAAGAGCAGACAGTCTTCCGATGCCTCTGCTGGCACCTGTGATCAAAACCCACTTACCTGTTAAATTTTTCATAATTACTTCTCCTATTCTACGCTTTTTAGCGATTCAATCATGTCTATCTTTTTAATAACTCTGCCCATGACAACATTTACAAAAATACTAAAGCCCATAGTCATGAGTGCACAAATTGCATAGCTCTTTAGAGTAATATCACGACCAAACATCATGACATCTACTTCCACGGTTACGACTGTAAATCGGTGGAGTATGGAGCCCAGGAAACAGCCAAAAATAATGCCTATCGCCGTTAAAATCAAATTCTCACGGAAAACATAATTGGAAACTTCCCTGTCGTAAAAGCCCAGTACTTTTAGAGTTGCCAGCTCGCGCTTGCGCTCGGTTATATTTATGCTGTTAAGGTTGTATAGCACTACGAAAGCCAGAAGTCCCGCAGAAATTATAAGCACCCAAACGATTACGTTAAGTACTTCCAACATGTCATCGATGGTGGCCTCCAGTTCTGTTACGGTATCGTAACCTGAGCAACCCGGAAGTGCCAACACAAGCCTTCCCAGCTCTGCCTCCTCTTCCTCTGTTTTATGGTCATAAAGAAGCAGCAGACTGTCCGGTTCCACCTTCTCGCCATAGATTCTTTCGTAGGTTGCCGGAGAGATAAACAGATAGTGCATGATGTAGTTCTCAATGATGTTTACCACCTGCACCTTTACGCCTTCCGCGTCACCCTCACAGATTTCAACCACGTCGCCCACGCTAAGGCCCAACATGTTAGCTGTCTTTTCTGTGATGACGGCGCCTTCCTCAGGAAGGGCATATTCCTCATTCGTTACCCTGTCACGGAATGCCACGTAGTCGCCAAAGTTTTCGGTTTCCATTGGAACATAAAGAAAGGCCTCGCGCTCATTTTCTCCAAACTTTAAATTCACGCTGTGAATCAGTGCTTCGAGACTATCGTTTATGTCGCCGTATTCATTAACCGTGTCAATTACTTCCTGACGCTGCTTAATGGTTGCGTCATTGTCATAGTCGATTACGACGTTATACTCAAAAATGTTGATAAACTGGTTCTTTGCCACATCCCTTATGGAATCGATGAGGCCAAAGCCCACCAAAAGCAGACCCATGCAACCACCGACACCGATAACCGTCATGATGAAACGTTTCTTGTATCTAAGTAGGTTTCGAATGGTGGATTTTTGGGTGAAATTAGTTCGCTTCCAAATGAATCCCACCTTCTCTAAGAGCACGCGTCTTCCACTCTTTGGAGATTCAGGTCGCATCAGTTTCGCCGGGTTGGAATTAAGCTGAATGTAGCAGGCAGCTATAGTTGCAATTCCGGTGCTCGCTGTCGCTGCCACTATGGCAAGAATTGCCTGATCCCAATTTATCGGAGTCAGATAAACATTCATGCCCGTGTATAAAATTCCATAGGATATGCTGATGATGTAAGGTAAAAACCACTCTCCCAGTGCCACACCAATTATGGCGCCACTAAGTGTTGCCAACATGGCATATGCAAAATAACGAAGGGCAATAAATCCGTTACTGTAGCCTAACGCCTTTAAGGTACCAATCTGCATGCGCTGCTCTTCCACCATTCGTGTCATGGCGGTTAAGCTGACTAATGCTGCCACTAAAAAGAACATGACAGGGAATACCCTTCCGATGCTCTTCATTCGGTCGGCGTTCTGCTCATGACTAACGTAACCTTCGACGGTGTTGCGGTCCAAAACGTACCACTCAGGAACTTCCAGACTGTCAATTAACGCCTGGCCTTCCTCCATCTTCGCATTAATGTTTTCCTCGCCTAATTTATCGTAGACATATTCCTCGCCATAGGTCTCAATTGCTTCGTTTAGTTCCTGCAACTTTGTGGCATATGCCTCTTTTGCCATCGCAAGAACCTCGTCGTAGCGGCGTTTTGAAGCGTTGACACCCAGGATTTCGAGTTTACCCTTTACGGTATCAATCTTTTCCCAATATTCGTCGGAATAGGTGCTAAGTTCCTCTGCTCCACTAACGCGCACATAGGCCATGGTGTAATAATCGGACTTAAATACTTCAGGGCTTACCACAATGAAGGAATCCACGGATCCGTCACCTATGGTGGTAGTGCCTCGGCTAATGGAAATGTAGTCCGGCATGTAGGCCTTGCCCACGATTTTAAATTCTGTCTGATTTAATGTATCGGAAAGTTTCTCATCCTTAGAACCGGCTGTAAGTTTGATCGTGTCGCCCACGTCCAAATCGCTTTCACTTAAGCTGCCGGCATCAATAAGACATTCATCTGCCGACTCAGGAAGTCGTCCCTCTGTTAAAACGGGCTTGTTTATCTCTCCTGAATCTGCAATGACTTTGATAACAAGCTGGCTGTCCTTGGTAAGACAAATGGTATCGGTAAAGTAGGTGCCAACTACATCTGAAACACCTTCCACCGACTTCATGTCCTCCACATCTGCCTCTGTTATTCCCAGTTTTGAAAGTACTCGAATATCAAAAAGATTTGTGTCATCATAGTACTTGTCCGCAGAATATTTCATGTCATGGCAGGTGGATCTAAGTCCCGCAAAGAACGCGGTGCCCAGCATTACTATGAACATGATTGAAAGGAATCGTCCTTTGTTTTTCCAAATCTCACGAAATAGATCCTTTCGTGCCGCAGTTCTTTTCATCCGCTGCTAACCCTTTTCCCCAAAAATTTCTACCATTCGATTTCGTCAATGGAAACCGGATGTTCATTAATTACAGTCTTGCTTACCTTACCGTTACGGATGTGAATTACCTTGTCCGCCATTGGTGTTAAGGCAGAATTATGAGTAATGACAATTACCGTCATTCCCTTCTTTCTGCAGGTATCCTGTAAAAGTTTCAAAATGGCCTTGCCTGTCTGATAATCCAACGCACCTGTCGGTTCGTCGCAAAGAAGCAGTTTAGGATTCTTAGCCAGCGCTCTTGCAATAGCCACACGTTGCTGCTCACCGCCTGAAAGCTGGGCAGGGAAATTGTTCTTTCTGTCCTTTAGACCAACTTCGTCCAACACTTCTCCTGCATCCATCGGTTCCTTACATATCTGCAAAGCAAGTTCCACATTTTCTAAAGCCGTCAGATTCTGCATCAGGTTGTAGAACTGGAATACGAAACCCACGTCCTCTCTTCTGTAGGCAATCTGAGCTTTCCCCTTAAGTGCGCCCACGTCCTCTCCGTCCACCAAGACCTTTCCGTCTGTCAGTGAATCCATGCCGCCTAAGATATTTAAAACCGTAGTTTTACCGGCACCTGAAGGACCAACAATAATGGCAAACTCGCCCTTGGCAATATCGAAGTTTATGCCGTCACAGGCCTTAATTTCGATGTCACCCATTTTGTAAACTTTGGTTACTTCCTGTAATGAAATATAATTATCCATAAATACTACCCATCAAAAATACTAGTACTCCCATTATTGCAGAAAAATGCGCTCACAACAACAAAAAAAGAACATTCCCAATTAAAGAATGTTCTTTCTCATTATTTGGCAATTATTTATTACAATTTAAAACAATTCCTGATGTCCTTGTCATTACCGATTACGAGAAGTGTCTGATTCTCTGTAATTGGCTCATGTGGATCAAAACCTGCATTAATTTTTTTGTTTTCCTTAATGCAAATGACATTCACTTTGTATTTCTGACGAATGTTAATCTCAATGATGGATTTGCCAATCCACTGCTCTAATGGCTTAACTTCATAGATGGCGTTTTCACTGTCTACTGCAATGTAGTCAAGAATAAGTTCAGAGCTGAATCTTGCTGCTGTCCACTCTGCCATCTGCTTTTCAGGATAAACAACATGGTCGGCACCGTTTCTTAAAAGGAACTTCGCATGTACGTCGTTAGATGCACGGGCTACTACAAGCTTTGCACCAAGCTCCTTAAGAAGGGATGTGGTTTCCAAAGAATCCTGGAAATTATCACCAATAGTTACTACACAAAGATCAAAATTATTAATGCCCAAAGACTCAAGGAAAGCCTTGTTTGTACTGTCACCAATTTCTGCATTGGTTACGTAAGGCATAATGTCATTGATATGTTCTTCATCATTATCAATTGCCATGATTTCATGGCGCATGCTGTAAAGCTTCTTTGCAATGTTTTCGCCAAAGCTTCCAAGTCCTACTAAAAGTACTGTTTTCATTTTATCTCCTCAAAATCAAATTCTAACCTACTGTAATCTTTTCTTCAGGATGTCTGCTGTTAGTATCTCTCTTCTCAGACATAGCTGCAAAAATAAGAGTCAGTCCGCCAACTCGGCCTACATACATTAACACTACAAGAATCGCTCTTGAAACCATTGAAAGTCCAGGGGTAATTCCCAGTGTAAGACCTACCGTACCAACTGCCGATGCGGTTTCAAAAAGACAGGTCAGCATTGGAATATGCTCTACTGCGCTAATCACAAACGCACCTCCCGTAAACAGTGTGATGTAAAGAAGCAGAATTGCAATCGCATTCTTAATGGCATCTTCAGGAATCTTTCTTCTGAACAGTACCGCTTCCTTCTTTCGGGTAAATACTGAAAATGAAGAAACGAAAAGCACTGCCACTGTTGTGATTTTCATACCACCGGCTGTACCTGCAGGGCCGCCACCGATAAGCATTAAGACAATCATCATGAGTATACCTGAGTCGCTAAGTTTAGTTAAATCCGCCGTATTAAAACCTGCAGTTCTCGGTGTTACTGCCTGGAAGAAAGAAAGTAAAAATCTGTCTCCCATAGGGCACTTATCAAATTCAAAGAAAAAGAACCAGAGTGCAGGAAACAATACAAGAATTCCCGTCATCAGGAAAATCGTTTTGCTCTGCATTCTGTAACGGGAAAAACGAATTCCCTTCTCACGAATGTCCGCCCAGGTGTGGAAGCCGATACCACCTACTAAAATAAGGAGGCACACTGTGATTACCACCAACGGATTAGCGTAGTACTTTGTAATGGATGAGTAATGACCTGAGGTACCACCCATGAGGTCAAATCCCGCATTACAAAAGGCTGAAATGGAATGGAAAAAGCTTTTCCATATGCCCATGCCCACGCCGAAGTCGCTAATCATGACCGGCATTAAAAGTAATGCACCAATCAACTCAATGGCCGCTGCCGTAAGCAGGATGAATCTTGTGAGTTTCACGATGCCGCCAATCTGTGATGCAGAAATGGATTCCTGCATGAGATTTCGCTGGGCGAGACCAATTCGCTTGCCGGTAACAATGGTTACTGCAATCGCCATGGTAACAACTCCAAGACCACCGATCTGAATTAAAAATAATATGACTGCCTGACCGAAACCTGACCAGTAAGTAGCGGTGTCCTGAACTACCAGACCTGTTACACAGGATGCTGAAGTAGCCGTAAACAACGCGTCCGCAAAGCCGGCTGATTTGCCTGATGCAGTCGCAAAAGGAAGCATAAGCAGCAAGGTTCCCACAGTTATGAGTGCCAGAAAGCCAAGAATAATGACCTGAGCCGGTTTAATCTTTCTTGCGCCTGCTTCTTCTTTTCTTTTAAACATAAATCCTCCCACGAACCACTTGCCCCAAGCCCGTTTCACAAAGGGACTGCCGTAAGTTCGCACTAAAAACTGTGTAAAATTATATCACATAGCCCCCTGCTTATCAATTAAAATCGGTAGCAGGGGCATATGCCCAAAAACACAAAAATCCGTCCCAAAGCTTAACTTTAGGACGGACTTTATTAGCTTTAAATTAAATTACCAAGGCTTTACAGTTCCGATAAGATCGCGAGCTGCCTTAACGCCGTTGTTGTCGCACCACTCATCAAGTTCTTCAATGATGTGGATTGGAGCAAGAGGATCTCTAAAGATTGCTGAACCAACCTGTACGATTGATGCACCGGCAATCATCATTTCTGCAGCATCCTCACCACTGGTTACACCACCAAGTGCGCAAACAGGAAGATTTGTAGCATGTGATGCTTCGTAAACCATCTGTACTGCGATTGGGAAGAGACATGCGCCTGACATGGCAGCGATGTTCTTTGAGAATACAGGACGACGTGTACGAAGGTCAATCTTCATACCATGAATACTGTTGATAAGAGTGATACCATCCGCACCACCTGCTTCAACAGCCTTTGCAATTTCCTTAATGGACTTTACGTTAGGTGAAAGCTTAGCTACGATTGGCTTCTTTGTGTGCTTACGGGCACGAGCCACAACGTACTCTGCTGTTTCCGGTGTTGTTGAAAGAGGAGCACCTGTTACATTAGGACAGGAAATGTTAAGCTCGATGATAGGAGCATCTGTCTCCTCAAGCTTGTCGATCATTTCACAGTACTCATCAACCTTGTCACCTGCGATGTTTGAGAAAATAACTGTATCCTTTGTAAGAAGGTTTGGAAGTTCGTTCTCAATATAGTAGTCAATACCAGGATTCTGAAGACCTACGGAGAAAAGAAGTCCGCTGGCGCACTCAGTAATTCTTGTTCCGGGATTACCCTTTCTCTTAACAGTAGTTGTACCCTTTGTGCACATGCCACCTAAAGCTGAAAGAGGGAAAAGTTCTTCATATTCACGACCATAGCCAAATACACCGGAGGCCATAACGATAGGATTCTTAAATTCCTGACCAAATACATTTACCTTTAAATCTGCCATTAGAATACTACCTCCTTTGAATCGAATACTGGGCCGTCCTTGCAAACGTGCTTGAATTCAATGCCGTTTTCTGTCTGAATCTGAACGATACAAACGAGGCATGCACCAATACCGCAACCCATATGCTGTTCCATGGAAACCTTGCAAGGTACATCATACTTCTCAGCTACACCTGCAATTGCACGAAGCATTGGAATAGGACCGCAGGCATATACCGCTGCCGGTTTTTCCTTTGCAAGCATATCTTCAAGTGGAACTGTAACAAGACCATGAATACCAACTGAACCATCATCTGAACAGATAACTGAGTTAGTACCAAGCTTTGCAAACTCATCCTGAAGGATAACCAGTGACTTGTCACGGAAACCACAGATTGCAGTTGCATTGCTTCCGTAATGGCTGGCAACTCCTACCATTGGAGGCACACCGATACCACCACCGATGCAGATTACCTTCTCTGAAGGGTCAAGAAGTGGGAAACCATTTCCACAAGGTCCCAGTACATCGAGGATGTTCTGATTTGTCATTTCAGCGAGGTCACGTGTACCGCTACCCTTTGCCTGAAATACAACACAGATAGTATTCTTTTCGTGATCGATTTTACAAATGGAGATAGGACGACGAAGTGTGTGTCCCTTTACTCCGATATGTACGAACTGGCCTGGTTTTGCTCTCTCAACAATCTCAGGACAAAAAATCTCAAGTTCATACATGTCCTTAGCAAGATTTTTCTTGCTTAAAATAGGGTAATTACCCTGTACGTATTTATTCATTACGTAGCTACCTCCTGTTACAAATTACCTACCTGATTTAGAGTTCAATAGCACATTTGAATGATTCCGAAGAATCGCCTAAATCAAACTCTAAGTAGGATACCATTTTTGACTGTCAAAATCAATTATGTAAGTTTACAGAAAAAAGCTCCAATTTTCCTCGTTTTTTATCTTAATTAGTCAATCGCCAAAGAGCCCATTGGGTCCCATGGCTTAAGCACGATTGGCTCCTGTTCAAACTGCTCAGCCTGCTTCTTGGTGAAATACTTCTTGTTTAAAAGGATCTGGTAGGCATATTCCTCAAACCACTCGTCAGACATAACATAATAACCGTCATTACCCACATCCTTGCCCCAGCTGTTTTCAACTTTCCAGCGGATAGGTTTGCCGGACTTGTCAAGGTCAACACCCGTAATTGCCATGGCGTGAGTCATCAGACTTTCCCCAAAATCAAGACGCTCAGCCTTAGTCATTGGAAAGGTGGTATTGAAGAGCTGTTCTACATCGATAGAATCAAGTGTTAAATAGCCTCCGCGACGATCTGAGAACTGTCCCACGTCGCTACCAAACCACACAATTTTATTGTCTTTTAACTGCTTAATTGTAAGTTTCTTAAGGTCCTCCATTGGAAGATTTAAATACTTAACCGGATACTGTCCGCCCTTAACATTTCCCAGGTGAGCCACGGTAAAAGTCTTGCCGTAAGGCTTATCTTTTGTAGGCGCATTGATGACGGTTACGTAGTCATCCAGATTCATATCCACATACTTTGCAAAGAATTCCTGCGGAGTGATGTTCTCGATTTTTACAAATTTCTTGTCCTTGTCTCTGGTCTCCCAAGTGAAAGTCTTAGGTGGCTCGCCAAGGCTTATGGACAACATGCGGTAGATGGTCTCTAACATCTCATCCTTTTCCTTGCGGAGCTCATTCATGCTCTTTCCTGCAGCGAAGGACTTTCTTAACTGGCAGGCATATCCCCTAAGCTTCGTCTTAAGATACTTGTTAAGTTCCGCTGTAGCAGAGGACACTGCAGTCTCAGGCATAACGTCCTTAGGCACAACGCCGTACTTGTAAGTTAAGGAGCGGAACATATCCCACTGACCGCCGTCGCCGATTGGATCAGAAAGCAGGAAGCTCACCACTCTTCCATCCACATCCTTGTCCAAAGTCTCGAGAATGTTCTCGAGGAAGTAATTGGACTTCTCCAGCTTATCGTAGAAAAGCGGATAGGCCTGAGAAAGTTCCATGTTATCAAGATTAAGTTTCTCCATTACGTTAAGTCGCATAACGTTGTAGGATGCGAACATCCAGCAACGGCCGGACTGTTTCTGGTTGCACACCTTGCCGGACTCCACTTCAACGCTGAACCCGTACTGGTTGTTAGCCTGTTTGTAAACATTAGCCGCTGCCTTGTTTACACCGGCAGAAGCCACTGCATTCATGGCCACCAAATTTGCTCTGTCTTTGCCAAAGGACTTGGAAAACTTCTGCAGGTCCTTTGTCTCAATTGATGCTTTCATTTGAGTCTCCTTATGTTAAATGTTTTCTCCCACTGTTCTACTTAAAATATATATCCTTCACTCTCACGCTGCCCTCGCCGCGGTAGACGAAGTACAGGGCATATGCCCCCACCGGCAAATCCACTTCTGCCTCAAAGGCCTGCCACTCAGAGCAGTCGCTTAGAGCGCATCTATTAAGCCTTATTTCGCCGAATTTAAGGCCTTTAATGTTGGCCGTGATTCTGTCGGCTAACATCTCAAAAGTCTCTTCCTCGGCCTTTGGTGCGATGTAGACGTCAAACTGTGCCTCTGCCGGTTCGCTTTCGCATTTAACCGTAATGCCCACAGACTTTACGTCTTCAAACTCAAAGTACTTAAAGCCCAAAAGTGAGCCGTCAGTAATTTCAGAAACGAATCGCTCTTCGCCTTCATTGTTTACGTTAGGGAAGGTAACCTCAAAACTGCTGTTGGAGCCGTGAGGCATTTCTCCATTTGTTATGTTGCAGGCAATTACCGCAGGATAGGTGCCATATGCCTTGAGCGGACCACCATTAAGTCCGCAGCTGGTAATCTCTACCTGACGGATGCTGCCATCCTCTTCAATCTTAATTTTCTCGGCACAGGCCTGACGACTGTAATCGGTCTTGTGCGTAAGCCTGTGGTAAAAAACATACCACTCGCCGTTAATGCACTCGATGCCACCATGAGTAGTTCCTGTCATGTTAAGACGGTCTTTGCCCTCTCTGTCATTAAAGCCCACATCGCCGTTGGAAACGATAGTGCCACCAAAAACGAAATCCCTGTCAGGATAATCCGATGTGGCATAGCAAAGTTCGTGGTTTAACTCAGAAGAATAAACAAAGTAGTAACGACCATTCACCTTTCTAATTGAGGAGCCTTCAAAAAAGGCATGTCCCTCAAAGCTGGAGCCTGAAACCTCGTAAGGAATGATAAGCTTTGGCTCTTCCTTAACAGTCAGCATGTCGTCACAAAGCGTAAGCATGGCCGGTCCCATAATGTTATCGCCTTTTTCAAGGTAGCTAATTATGTCTTCCGCGGTTCTGCCAAACATATCAGTCTGCGTTTTAACAGATTCTTCCGTGGTCTTTCCCAAATGTTCCATCTGGTAGCGGGTGCCATAGTAAAGTCTGATGGTTCCCTCGTCATTCATGACGGCTGGATCAAAGCACACGTACTTCAACATCAGACTGCCATCTGCATTTTTAACATGTCCCAAAAATTCGTAAGGTCCCGCAGGTGAATCTGCCACGGCCACACTGATAGGATTTGTGTAACCGCCCACTCCGTACTTACCGCTCATGCAGTAGTAAAGATAGAACCTTCCATCATTGCCCTGAACCACGTCAGGCGCGTACATATCAGGAAATTTGGCATATGCCGGATCCTGCTCCGCTCTATATATAACTCCTTCGAAACGCCAGTTTTTTAAGTCGTCTACTGGTGTAGAATAAGTCACATAATCCAGCATGCAGAAGGTCTCTCCGGCCTCCTTGTCATGGGATCCAAAAATATAAACCCTATCGCCAAAAACGTGCGGTTCTCCGTCCGGCACATATTCTCCTAAAGGCAAATAAGGATTGTAAACCTGCTTTAAATCACCCATAATTTCACAAATCCTTCCAAAAATAATTGGATATAGTCCGCCTTAATTTTATCTTAGTAAACAGTCGCTTTCAACAGTTTCAGAGACTTTATTTTATGCTTTTAACCTTAAAGTCTAATTTCTCAATGGTTTCCCTGATTACGGATTCAGGGGTTGAATCGTAGACCTCAACCTTTGCAGTATTTCTTGAAAGTTTTACCTTAGCAATTACATCGTCAATCGCATTCAAATTCTTCTCAATTCGATTCTTACAATTATTGCAATGCATACCTTCAATTTCCACAGTGTAAACCTTCTTAGGAGAACCCGGAAGTTTCTTTCTTGGCACCTTTTCTTTTGGTCCGCCGCAGCAGGAACCCTCGCCCTTCATGTGAGTGACTGTACTCTTAATCGCTGGAACCAGAATAATAATTAAAACTACAACGATAATTAAATTTTCCATATCTTCTCCTCTCTAACAAAAAAGACAGGCCCCCATCAGGTTGCCTGTCTTTAATTTAACTCTGTTTCTTGGAATCCTCATTCATCTTACAATAATCTTTGTATTTTGAGGATCTTAATTCCATTTGAGCTTTGGCTTTTGCACATTCTCCTGCCATAGGACAACCAATACATCTTTTGCCCTTTTTCTTTTCCTTGTAAATGTAATAGCAGGATGCACTAAGCAAACCCAAAATAATTACAACAAGTATAATGTTTTGCAGAATCGGTGGCATATGCCTCACCTCTTATCTTTCATTTTACAAATAATTAAGCTGCTAATTCGTACTCAGCCTTCATCTTCTTACGGTTTGTTACAATGATGTAAGCGATGATTGCTACGAATGCAAGGATTGCAATCAATCCAGGAACGAATCCAGCACCAAGCTTGCCGTCAACAATAATTGTACCAACCTGGTATACAATATAACCTACTGTGAAACCTGTTGCAAGCTGGAGACCAATTGCTCCCCAAAGCCACTTAGCTGACTTCATTTCGGAGTTCATAGCACCAAGAGCTGCGAAGCAAGGAGGAGTATAAAGGTTGAACATGAGGTAAGCAAGAGCTGCTACCTTTGTGATACCCATTACTGCTGCTACTTCACTGCTTCCGCCTGTAAGTGCAAGTTCTTCCGTATCGATGAAGTTAGTAATTGCGAAACATGTTGCAATAGTACCAACTACATTTTCCTTAGCAATAAAGCCTGTAACAGCTGCTGCTGCAAGCTGCCATGAAGCGATACCTACGATAGGAACAAGAATATATGAGAATGGTCCTGCGATACCTGCAAGGATTGAAGTATCTTCAGCGCCTTCCTCAATTGCCTGGAAGCTCCAGTTAAAGGTCTGCATGATCTGAACAACTGTGTTACATACAAGGATGATTGTTCCGGCCTTGATGATGTAAGCCTTACCTCTTTCGAGCATGGACTTTGTTGCGAACCAAAGGCTTGGTACCTTGTATTCTGGAAGCTCGATAATGAAGAATGACTTTCTGTACTTCATACATGTGATTGCCTTAATAAGTAAAGCACCTAAGAGTACGAGTACGATACCGAGCATGTAGCATACGAAACTGATCCACTTTGACTCAGGGAAGAATACGCCTGCGAACAAAGCGATAACTGGGAGCTTTGCTCCACATGGCATGAAAGTTGCAAGCATTGCTGTTGCACGTCTTTCTCTTTCATTTCTGATTGTACGGCAAGCCATGATAGCTGGGATACCGCAACCAGTACCGATGATCATTGGGATAACTGACTTTCCTGAAAGACCAACTCTCTTAAAGATTGGATCAAGAACTACAGTAGCTCTTGCCATGTAACCACAATCCTCAAGTAAAGCGATGAGGAAGTACATTACCATTACGAGTGGAAGGAAACCTACTACGGCACCAACACCACCGATAATACCATCAACGAGTAAAGCGTAAAGAAGTGGATTTGCATCTGACATCTTATCGCCTACCCAACCCTGGAAAGTTTCAATCCAACCAACAAGCCAGTCAGCAAGAATTGTACCAACCGTTGTCTGTGAAATGTAGAATACTAACCACATAATACCAGCGAAAATGATAAGACCTAAAACAGGATTTGTAACAATCTTATCGATTTTATCGCCGAATGTCTTGTCCTTTGTAAGAACCTTACGGTCTTCTACGTCAGCAACGATTCCATTTACAAATTCGAAACGCTTACGGTCAGCAGCCTCAACTGCTTCCTTGCTGAGAAGATCAACTTCGCCTTCATCATAAGGTGCCTTCTGGCCCTTACCTTCAAGCGAAACAGCAGCCTTTACAACTTCACTTAAGCCCTCGCCTGCTGTAGAAACTGTTTCAACTACAGGACATCCAAGCTTTGCTGAAAGCTTTTCAACATCAATTTTGTTACCCTTCTTGTCGTTGGCATCACTCTTGTTAAGAGCAACCACAACAGGAATACCAAGCTCTAAGAGCTGAGTAGTGAAGAATAAACTTCTACTGAGATTTGTTGAATCAACGATGTTAATGATTGCATCAGGGTGCTCATTCTTAACGTAACCGCTAGTAATGCTTTCCTCTGATGTGAAAGGTGACATGGAATATGCTCCAGGAAGATCGACAGCAATCAGCTCTTTGTCTGTATCGTTATAACTCTTCTTGATTGCACTCTCTTTTTTGTCAACAGTTACACCGGCCCAGTTACCAATCTTCTCACTGCGTCCGGTCAATGCATTGTACATTGTTGTCTTACCGCTGTTCGGATTTCCCGTCAAAGCAATACGCATATGAATTCCTCCAATTTAAAAATCTAATACTCAATTTCTAATGTTTAAAGGAATGGAAAAAACTAGATCATTATTGCTGCTGCCAGTTCACAATCAATGCTGTAGCGGGCGTCCTTAATGGACACGGTAAGATTCTTTTTCTTCCTGCTAACAACAGTGATAGGCTCACCGCTATAGCAACCAAGAGTAAAAAGGAAGCTTTCCATCTCTTCGTCACCGCATGTGTCAACTGATTTAATTAAATACTCTTTGCCAAGTTCAGCGTCATTAAGATTCATAATAGTTCACCATAACTTACTTACATTAGTCATTCCTAACCAAATATAAGTCGCTTTCTTTATAATTGTCAATAATAAACTTTCGTTTTTTTAACGATTTTACGATTTTTTTCGTTAAAAACCCGAAATTTTCGGTTCAATGAACCCACCTACTTAGTTACACTATTCTCCTATGATAACGGAGAGTATCATTTTGTTTAGAAGCAGATTTTCTCCCCAGGGATTTAAAATGATTCCCGCGATGGTTGATTCCTGCATTGAAGCATCAAAGAGTTTACCTATGTCAGTAAGGAAGGTAGACATTACTCGGCTTCCGTCCTTGACGCCTTTAAGTTCCTCATCAAAACTGGTAAATGCAGCCCACCAGAGTTTACCGTCTTCAGTGCTTAAAACCTGTGGCTTAATTACGCCAGCCACTGAAGAAGAATCAACTCCTATAACAAACTCGCCTTTTGCCTTCATTCGGTTTCGAATAGTAGTTAAGGCATATGCATAATTCTCATTAGTTTTCTTTTCCTTAAAAAGCGCAATTGCTTCTTCAATTGTTTCATTGCCCTTAAGGCCTTCATCCTTTGGAATTTCACTCATGGTTATACCTCTTTTTTATCACTGCCATCCGCCCTTTGCCTAAAGGCCCTGCGCGAACTTTTAAAGTTTAGCACATTCTTAAAAAAAAGACCACTAATCTTCAATATATCTTTTTTTCGATTTATTAATTTGCTATAATGGTTAAGGTTATTGTGACTAAATGCAAGTCGCATCAAAAACGACTAACAAAAAGTGTAAAGACAAGGGAGTCATTATGGGACGTAAATCCGTAAAAGAAAACAAGAACATCTATCAGATTGCCCGTGAGGAGCAGAACTTAACACGAGCTCAGGCCAGCGATGCCCTGGTTTTCCTTTCAGAAGCAAAGATTGAGAAAATCGAAAGCGAAGCCACCCGTCCTCAGCCGGAAGATATTATTGCTATGGCTAAGGCCTACAAAAGGCCTGACCTCTGCAACAACTATTGTGCCAACGAATGTCCGATTGGTAAGAAGAGCGTAGCGGAAATCGACTACAAGAATTTAAGCATTTCAAACATAACTTTAGAGGTACTCTCCTCTCTTAACTATCTGTCCAACAACAAAGATCGTTTCATCGACATTACCGTGGACGGAAAAGTTTCAGACAAGGAGCTTCCTGATTTTGCGAAAATCTACAAGGAACTGACGGACATCAGCACTACTGCCAATGCCCTTAAGGTTTGGATCGAACAGCAAATTAACGAAAAGAAAATCGACAGAGAAGCTTTTAACAATCTTATAAATCGCTAATTAAAACCTCCGGTTTAAGCCGGAGGCTTTCTTTTGTCTAAATTTTGTGATCCTCGGAGAAGTTATCGAGGGTGTCGTCACAGTCGCAGCAGCCGTTCTCATTTTCTGCATCCAGATTATGATCGCAGCAATCGTTATCATTTAGTCCACTATCACAGCAACTGTTCTCGCTCTCCTTTAGGGTGAGGTAGCGGGTTCTGTAGTCGTTAAGACACAGTTCATTAGAAGTGCCGGCCCAACTGTCCGGTTCACTTTCCATGAGCGCGTCGTTCTCCCACTTGCAAACAGGGCATATCTCAAAACTGTTTCTCTTACTAAAGGAAAGATTGCCACAAACAGGGCATCTGTAAGTTAATTCTTCGTTTAAGTTTTCCATGGAAATCTCCTTTGGTTATTCGGTTCTACTATTGTAGAAATTTTCCCATGCTATGGATGGCATATGCCGCAGCTCTCATAGCCCTCGCCAATTATTTCACTTCTGGTTGCGTTCACGTCCTGACGATTGTGCTCGCTTATATTGTCCACCGCAGTGCACCATGGGTAGTGAAATTTCATGGTGTTAGTGTTAAGGACGTAGTCCATGGCGACCTCGGTAGTTGTGTCAGCGCCACCCACAACAGTTCCATCTGTTTCACTCGCGTCTGCACTGCCTGAACCTGTTCCGTCTGCGTCACTTCCGTCTGAATTCGCTACCGACATCTCACTACCATTCTTCCAGTTCTCAGTCGGCTCCGTGCTAAACCAATAGGTTTCTTCGTTTGCGTAGCAGGTCACTTCGCCTTGGTCGTCTGTTCTAAAAAGCCCCACACCGTTTTCCGCCAGGACATCCAAAGTCTCCTGCGCAGGATGTGAGTAGTCGTTGTTTACTCCAACGCTGAGGAAGGCATATGCCGGAGCCATCGCCTCCACAAACGCCTCACTCGTAGAGTAAGCGGAGCCGTGATGTGCCACCACGTAAAGATCCACGGGTTCAATCACCCCAGCTTCCAGCATTTCCGCTTCTGCCGCCTCGCTGGCGTCACCACTTACCAAAACACTAAAATCTCCGTAATCGATTCTAAGAACCAGTGAGTTATCATTCTCCTCTTCATGTTCATAATTTGAAGGGCCCAGCACGGTAATTTCCGCATCATCCAAAAGAAAAGTGTCGCCTGCTTCGGGATGAACTACCTCAACTGCCTTCTCCTGGATTTTGGACATGAGAGATTGGTATATGCTGGTGTCCGTTTCGTAATCCGGGCAAATCATTTCCTTAACCGCCGTGGTATTTAACACGCCCACCAGGCCGCTAATGTGGTCTTCATCGTAATGTGAAGCCACCATATAATCTAATTCCGTAATGCCTAATTCCTTAAGCTGTGCCACCACCTTGGAGGAAGTGTCGCGACCACCGCCATCGTAAATCATGTACTTACCGTTGCATTCTATTAAAAGGCAAAGTCCCTGCCCTACATCAAGCATAGTGATGCTAAAGTTAGCATCCTCCTTATCAAGTTCTTCTGCCTCTGAACCTGCCTCGGATTCTGTCCCTACCTCGGAGTCGGAATTTGTAGCTAATTTTGTATTTGAACCGGAACTTTGACGCTCCTTAGTTTCCGTAAGCCCACACCCCAAAAGTGCGGCGCAGGAAAAGACCACTATGAGCACCAAAGCCAGAATAGATTTCCCTGATTTCTTCATGCTCTAATTTTACCACCTCACCACGCAGCGGGCAATCACGTTCTTTACCAACTCGCCACTCAAACACAATTGTCAACCATTTCACACGGTGCTATAATATTTTCGGTGTTAACCAAAGAGTTAATTAAAATTTACATATATACGAAAGGAATGAGATCATGGAATTAAAAAAGTTACAGAGTGATATGATCGCAGCCATGAAGGCTCACGACAAGGAAAGAAAAGACGCAATCTCAGCAGTCATTTCAGCCGCTAAAAAGATTGCCATCGACGAAGGCAAGCGTGAAGAAGTTCCTGAGGAAATTGTTGACCGCGCCATCGCTAAGGAATTAAAGTCCGTTAAGGAAGAAATCGAAACCTGCCCTGCAGACAGAACAGAACTTAAAGAGCAGTATCAAAAGCGCTATGACATCATTGCGGAATATGCCCCAAAGCAGCTCTCTGCAGACGAAATCCGTCAGGTAATTAACGAGAAGTTTGCTGACCTTATCGCTACAAAGAACAGAGGCCAGATCATGAAGCCGGTTATGGCTGAACTCAAAGGCAAGGCTGACGGCAAGCTCATCAATCAGATCATTTCAGACATGATTAAATAATAAAAACCTTCGAAGCCAAGCGGTTTTGATATGTACCCAGAATCCTGGACACATATTTATGAACTAGGTTGAACACAT
>R14__coassemble_313_pt1 | contig 37799 bp, 29 predicted proteins | sample R14__metabat2_high_PE_046 | metagenome-assembled genome bin R14
CAGATATCAAAATCTGTTACGCAATAAAAGTCTAACTTTTTGGGGTCACCTCAAACCACTGTCGGATTTTTTTGCGTAAAAAACAGGCCTCCCCAGCTTTTTAGCTTAGGAAGGCCCGGAATTATGGAGCAATTTATTAACCGATTACTGCTACTGAAAGTCTCTGTGTACTTGGCTCAGCTGAAAGTTCTCTGTCCTTTGCCTTAAAGAAAAAGGCAATGGTGTCAGGACCCACATGGCTGCCTGTACAGAAATCGTAGCTGGTAATGATAATTTCCTTCACATTAACGTGATTCTTAATGATTGCTGCGCACTCAAGTGCCTCTTCATAGGCATCAGCGTGAGCAATTGAAATAATCTGATCCTCAGGATTTTCAATGTTATCAATCAAAAGTCTGCATACTTCTTCGATGGACTTTCTTCTACCGCGAACCTTCTTAAATTCCACGATGTAGCCATCGGCATTACCACGAAGGATAGGCTTAACATTCAGCATGTTGCCTACTGTTGCCGTAGCATTATGAAGTCTTCCGGTTCTTGCTAAATACTTAAGATTACCAACAGTAAAAAGACCATTCATCTTAGGAACATCAGCATTAAGTTTTGCAACAATCTGATCAACAGGTGTGCCTTCTTTTCTCATGATGGAAGCATTAACTGCATGAAGACCAACGCCCATGGAACCATTCTTGGAATCTACCACGTAAACGGTTCTGTCCGGATAGTCTTCCTTAAGTTCTTCTGCCGCAACTCTTGCTGCCTGGCAGGTTCCACTGATTCCGCTGCTTATTGGTACATAGATAACGTCTTTGCCAGCCTTTATTACCGGTTCAAACGCATCCATGAAATGCTGTGTATTAAGCATTGACGTAGAAATCTTGGCACCATTTCTCATGGAGTCGTAAAACTTTTTTCCTTCAAGTCTTTCTTCAAGAGGAGTAAGTCCCGGTGTGTAGCACTGAACTTCTTTACCATCAACTATGTTCACGAAGCTCAAAACATTTATGTTGTATTTTTCTACTTCCCTTGCAGGAATGTTAGCACCTGAGTCAACAAAAATCTCGAATGACATAATTACACCTCTTTCTTTTATTTGTCTCTATTATATGTAGTATTCAAAACTATGTCAAGCGTTTTTGGTTAATATTTCATTTGTTTTTTATTTCTTTTAATAAAACAGCCTGATTACGGCTTTTACCATAATCAGGCTGTTACTTACCTATTAAATTGAAACTTAGCGGATAGTGCTGATCGTCCAAAGTTCTAAGTTGTTTTCATACTTTTCATTTAGAAAATCAGCAATCTCCTTTAGCCCTTCTTCACTAAAATCAAAGAATGCCTCCTGTATCAAAGTGTTTTCTGTCTTGTCAAAGGCGTAGGGACCCGGCCAATAATAAAGATGAAATCTGTACTCTTCCTTAGGCTTAGTTCCCTCCGGCAATTCTTCGGGCTCTTCATTCTCAATCTGTTCGCGTTTAATCTTATAAGACATGTTACCGCGACAGCCTGTAAAAGCAAGCTTCTTATAGAATTCCAATGCAAGGAAGTCTTTTCTTTCAACTTCCTTTGTCTGATCGATTTTCATTTCAATCAACCCCTTAGCGTTAGTTAATTTCGGTGGCACCAGCTTTGGCATATGCCAAAACTTCCTGCCCATCACTCCTCTGGCTTTTTGAAATTTGCTTAAAGCCGTTGTCCTTAAGCACTTTTTGGCTTTTTACATTGCTCTTTAGTACCACGACCTTAGGATTTGTGATTCCAAAGGTAGGACATAGCTCCAGAGCCTGCTCTAAAAGCATTTTACCGTAACCCTTTCCCTGTTCGGAAGGTCTTATGGAATAGCCTAAATTGCCGCACTCTGGATTACCCTGTCTTAAATTAAGCATTCCCAGAATTCTGTCATCCTCTTCCCTCACATAGTAAAAGGTGTAGGATTCACCTTCATAGGTGGCGCCTCCATTTAAGTCCTGTCCTGCATTCTCAAACTCCTTAAAGTAGTCTGCCTCTGCCTGACATCTTTTAGTGGAAGACAGTTCAAGAATCATGGTCCCGTTACTTGCCTTCATTCTTTCTTCTGGCCTCTTTTTTAGCTGATTTGATGATGTACATTCTCTCATCAGCTATCTTCATCATGTTCTCTAAAGTGTTGTCCGGAGAAGCAACACAGTTACCGCAACTGCAGTCAACAAGATATTCCACAATATGTGAATTATTGTACTCTTCAAGATACTTACTTACGTTTTGTTCAAACTCACTTGGTGAATCTTCATTTCTGCAATAATCCACAACTATGAATTCGTCACCACCGATTCGGGCAATAATCGCACTGTTGCTTGCTGACACCATAAGTGCATTGGCAATCTGATTAATTGCATTATCTCCGGCCTCATGACCATAGGTATCATTAATCATCTTAAGACGGTCAAGATCAATCATGTCTACGAAGATTTCCATGTCCTTTGATGCTGCATTTTCATAAAGAATCGGAGTCTCTCTAAGAAGACCAAAACGATTGTACAGCCCGGTAAGCTGATCCCTTACATACATAACATTTAAGGAATCCACCAGGTGTTTCATTTCTTTTCTAAGTACCAGGTTTCCAACACTGGAACTAATGGTTACAACCCAAGCATAGAAGGAAGTTACATATTTTTCATACTGCAAGTCTTCAAGTTCCATAAATCCCAAAATTCGTTCATTGTGATAAAGCGGAATAATCATGAGTAACTGTGCAGAATCAGCTGAAAATCTTTCCTTCAAATAATTATCAGTCTTAACTTTTCTGACGTACTTCTTGAACTTGCCATTGCGATAACTGTAGTGTTCCAGATAATCGGAATAACTATGTGTCTCTTCTGTTTCAATCTGTTTCTTAATCTCACTGCTCTCATTCTTTATGAGGTTATCACTAAGATAGAAATCAATGTCTTTAAGTTCATATATGCCCAGTCTCTGTGCGGAATACTGAAGCACATCCTTGATATCCTTTGCCAGGGAAACTTCTCTGGTTAATTCTGCCAACTGGAAGTTGTAGGAATCCTTGTCATTATTGAGAGTAAGCAGGATTTCATGCATGGAGTCAAACGCTTTATAGTCCGTTGCCTCACATCCGCAGCTCTGTCCCGAAAGAAGCTCTGCGTTCAGTTTTGTAAGTTTAGGAACGTCTTCACCATTAGCAAGGGCATATGCCATCTCTGTTGCTTTCTTACCTGATGTCTCAATAGGGCGTTTAATGGTTGTAAGCTTTGGAACAAATGCCTGGCCCTCATCAATTCCATCAAAACCGGTTACGATACAGTCTTCAGGAACATTGTACCCTTTTGATCTTAAGGTCTTAATGGTTGTAATGGCCATTACATCGTTAGCACAAATGATTGCTTCAGGAACACCATGGTCCGCTAAAAGCTCTTCAACGGCTTCTACGGCTCTAAAACCAAACTGACCATAAACAATTCTACCCTTTTCGATAGGAATGTTGTGCTCCGCTAAAACCTTCTTGTAGGCAAGAAGTCTTTCCTCAGACTGTCTGTTGCCTTCGTAGCCACTCATGAAGTCAATCTTCTTAACTCCGTGTTTTTCAACTACATGACGAACAATGTTCTCCATGCCTATGGTGTCATCATAGACAATGGAATAACATCTGTCATCCTGATCATCCACATCAACAATAGGAATGTTGTACTTCTGAAGTTTTGTAATCAGCTTGTCCTTAACTCTTTTGTTCATGATGGTGTCGCCCATCATAATAGCTACATCAAGAGCACTAAAATCGTGTCCGAAGTACATGGATGTCTCACCATTTACGAAGTTATCGGAAATAACTACAGCGGAATCAAATTCAGGCTTGTGAAGTACGCTGTCGAAAACAACAACGTTACAATCAAGTTCCTTAGCTTTATTTTTAATGCCTACTATGAATTCTGTTTTTAACTTCGCTTCATCACCTGAAACGAAAACGCCAAAAGCTTTTCTTGCCATAATAGCCCCCAATTACTGTAAGTTCTCAATCTGATCCAGCCACAGAGCTGCGCTGGCATCAGATGGCATTCTCCAATCCCCTCTTGGAGATAAATTAATACTACCCACCTTAACTCCATCAGGAAGACAACTGCGCTTAAACTGCTGCATGAAGAATCTCCTGTAGAAGTTTCTAAGCCATTTAAGAAGTGTTTCTTCATCGTAATCACCCTTAAAGGCTGTTTTTGCCATGTTGTAGATTTTTTCCGGTTCAAAACCGAATCTTAACATGTTGTAAAGGAAGAAATCATGAAGGATATAAGGTCCAACCAAATCTTCTGTCTTCTGAGCAATGTTACCACTGTCTGTTGGTGGTAAAAGTTCAGGACTGATAGGTGTGTCGATAATGTCCTTTAAGATTTCTGCACTACCTGTGAATACATCGTTTTCGCTGATAGCGTCAATCATCCACTTTATAAGTGTCTTTGGAATACTTGAGTTAACACCGTACATGCTCATGTGATCCGCATTGTAAGTGCACCAGCCTAAAGCTAATTCACTAAGATCTCCGGTGCCGACTACAAGACCACCGACCTTGCAGGCATAGTCCATTAACACCTGTGTACGTTCCCTGGCCTGAATGTTCTCGTAGGTTACGTCTCTGTTGTTTAAATCATACTCAATGTCTCTTGCATGTACTGTACATGCCTCTTTAATGTTAATCTCCTTAATGGTTACACCCAGGGATTCCATCAATTTAATTGAGTTGTTGTAAGTTCTATCTGTTGTTCCGAAGGCAGGCATTGTAATTCCCACCACATCAGAAGCAGGTTTGTCCATTTCCAAAACTGCCTGCACACAAACCAGAAGCGCAAGAGTGGAATCCAATCCGCCGGATACGCCAATAACAGGTCTTGCCTTAGTAATCTGCAGTCTCTTAATGAGGCCTGCAACCTGCATTTCAAAGATTGTCATGCAACGGCTAAGTCTGTCTTCTCTGGTCTTTGGCACAAATGGTGTCTTGTTAACCTTAATGAACTTGCCTTCTGAAAGAAGAAGGTTAGGTGCATTAATCTGAACATACTTTGCTTCTTCCACCTTGCCATAGAGTGTAGCAGTCTCTTTAAAGGACTTGTTTAACAATCTGTCGTGTTTTATTTTACCAAGATCAATGTCAGCGGTAATCATGTAGTCGCTGTCAATGATTTTGTCGTTTTCCTTAATAATGGAACCATTTTCTGCAATGATGGAATGTCCTGAGAAAATAAGGTCCGTTGTGGACTCTGTGCTGCCTGCAGAAGTATAACAATAAGCTGCAAGTATTCCAGCTGACTGCTGAGCCACTAATCTTCTTCGGTACTCTCTCTTAGCAATGGTTTCATTGCTGGCTGAAAGATTTAAAATAAGCTCTGCACCATTTAAAGCAAGCATTGTGCTAGGTGGAAGTGGAGTCCAAAGATCCTCACAAATTTCAATACCAAATCTGACCGAATTATTAATGTCAAAAATTAAGTTTCTGCCAATTGGGATAATGTAGTCTTCCCTACAGTAAATTCCCAGTTCTGAAGCGCTGATGCTTTCTCTCTTTAAATCCGCAGAGGATGAAAACCATCTCTTTTCATAGAACTCTGAATAATTTGGAAGAAATGTCTTTGGCACAATACCATAAAGCTTACCATTGCCTACAACGCAGGCACAATTGTAAAGCTGACCTGCAATTATAAGAGGTAATCCAACTACTGCTAAAGGTTTATGACTTCTTGTCTGAATAATTATGTTAGACAGAGATTCCAAACTTTTGTCTATTAAGGTTTTCTGTAAGAAGAGGTCTGCACAGGTGTAGCCCGTAACTGAAAGTTCAGGAAATACAACAATGTCAGACTCTGTTGCTTCTGCCTCTAAAAATTTGTTAAGAATATTGTTTGTGTTTGTTTCTGTGTCAGCAACTGAAACATCAGGTACTGCAGATGAAACTCTAATGTAATCGTACATTTTTTCTCCTGCCGGTTTCTAGTTCAATTTACCCATACATTTGGGGCCAATCATATACATTTAAATAGTAACATATAAAATGTAAAAAATCACTTTTTTATTAACGGAAAAACGGCCCCGTATTAATGCATATGCAATAATACAAGACCGTTTCTTTTAATTTCTTGTTTGACAAAAATTATTCTTCGGAATTTTCTTCAGTTTCAGGTTCGATGTCATCTTCGTAATCAAATTCATCTTCATCGAAGAGTTCATCATCAGCCTGTTCAGCCTGTTTCTTTTCCATTACCTTAAGTACTGCATATGCTGCACCTGCGACTGCTGTAACCCCGATTGCTGCCTTTAATAACTTTTTCATGTTATTCCTCCTAACTTAGATTATTCCCTAAAATCTTTTATCATTGTTACTGCCACCAATAATGATTGGACCTTCCTCAAGATCTGAGAAATCATCCTCAATAAAATCATTCATGCTTTCTTCACGCATCTTCTGGAACTTTTCTCTGATCTTATTGAATCTTTCTTCCTTGGTGAGTTCCTTTTCTTCTGAAACAACTGCTTCTGTTGTTTCCTTAGCTGTTTCAACTGTCTCTGTCTCAGTTGCCGCTTCAACTGTCTCGGCTACTGTTTCCACAGGTTCGGTTGCTGTCTGAGGTTCTTCTACAGGTTCTTCCTTCTGAGCCCTTCTTCCAAGAGGAGGAATTGTTGGCCAACCACCAAATCCAAAGCTTGGTCTTGGCTTTTCACTTTCAACCTTTTCTACTACCTCTTCTACAGTCTCTTCAACTGTTTCTACAGGTTCCTCAACAACAGCCTCTGCAACTTCCTCAGTAGTTTCTTCTACTGATTCTGTGACTTCTGTGTTGTCATAAACTTTATCATAGAGCATTCCACCATTAAACATGGATGAGCTTTCTGTAGTTTCTGAAACTTCTTCAACTGCGTCCTCTGTAGCCTCTACAACTTCTTCAACAGGTTCTTCGACTGTTTCAACAACTTCTTCGGCTGCCTCTGCAACTTCTTCCTGAACTACGTCTTCTACATTTTCTTCAATTGTTTCTGCTGTTTCTTCAACTACTTCTTCAGTTTCTGCAACTTCCGCTGTCTCTTCAACTGTTTCAGCAACTTCTTCTACCGCTTCATCAACTGTCTCAGCCACTTCTTCAGCAGATGCAACTTCTTCGGCTACATCCTCTACAGTTTCTTCAGCAGCTTCTACTGCCTCTTCAACTGTTTCAGTAACTTCTTCTACTGCCTCTTCAACTGTCTCAGCCACTTCTTCAGTAGTTTCTTCAACTGTCTCTGCAGTTTCTTCTACAGGCTGCTCAACTGTTTCTTCAACAACTTCTTCCACAGTTTCCTCTGCTGCAGCTTCTTCAGTCTGCTCAGTAGCTTCCTCGTTTAATGAGTAGCTTCCCATACCACCCCAAAGGTTTCTGGTGCCTTCTAAAGACTCTTCAGAGGCATATGCCTCATCTGCCATCTCTTCTGTTTCTGCCACCGGAGTTTCCTCTGGTAAAACAAAACTTTCAGCAGGTGGAATTTCTTCTAACTGATCAATAACTTCTGCTTCAGCTGCGGCGAAGTTTTCTTCCTCCATCTTCTTCTCTTCAGGATTAAGATTGGAGCTCCATGCAAATGCGGAAGCGGAAAGTCCAAGGGAAGCAACTCTTTCTGCAGCTTCCTTTCTTGCTTTTTCGAGTTTTTCCTTCTCGGCTCTGATGGCTGCCAGCTTAGCTTCTTCTTCAGCCTTTCTCTCAGCAGCGATTCTAGCCTGCTCTGCAAGTCTTGCCTCTTCAATTGCACGTTTCTCTGCAGCAATTCTTTCTTCTTCTGCAATACGCTTAGCCTCTGCATCAAGTCTAACCTTTTCTTCATAGGCTTCGCGTTCATTCTTTACTCTTTCACGCTCAGCTTCGATGGCGGCCTTCTCAGCAGCCATTCTCTGGCGTTCAGCTTCCATGTCGTCAAGATCACGGGTGAGCTGTTCCTTGTCCAAAGTGTACTGATCTCTTTCGGACTGAAGGAGAGTCTTGGCTGCTTCATGATCTGCTTCAGACTGCTTAAGTTCCTCTTCACGCTTTGAGTACATGGCAATGAGTTTTGCCTCATCCTCAATGCGCTGTGCATCGAAACGAACTCGCTCTGCTGCTTCACGGGCAATGGCATCAGACTTTTCCTTGTCTCTTGCTGCAATAAGCTGTGCTCTTTCTCTTTCATGAGCTTCTCTTAATTCAGCAATTTCTCTGTTGCGTCTTTCTTCAGCTTCGGAATATTCCCTGGCACGCTTTTCAGCCTCAGCCAAATGCTTTTCATCACTGGCCTTGGTAGCTGCCTCTGCCGCTGCAGATGCTGCCTGCTCAATTATCTCATTCCTATCGTCTGTACTTAAGGCCTTAATGGTAGCAGCTTCGTTCGCTACAAACTTTTCTTCCAGTTCTGAAGTCATGGCAGCAAGCCTTCTAAACATCTCTGACATTTCATTTACTTTGCTGTCGATGATTTCTTCTCTTTCAGCTACCTTTGCCTGATTGTAAGGAAGTCCCTCAAAAGGAATCTTCTTTTCAACAGTGTAAGTTTCAATTTTGTATTCTTTCTGGTTAACATGAAGACCAAAGGAGCATAACATGTAGATACCAAGGATTGTGATAATGATTCCAAATCCTCTGTCGATGTCAAGTCCCATGTTCTTTAAGACACCCATAATTACTAAAATGCCAATTAAAGCAACGACAATACCAATTACAATGCCCACAACTGCAGCCTTGTTTTTGCTTGTTACGGCAACGATTCTCTGTCGCTCCTCATTGACAGTCTTAGTGTTTTCACTGTCCAAAATTACCTGTCCGCCACTCATTTCCTCAACCTCCGGAAAATCCCCCTCATCAATACCGAAATCCTCTGTCACTCCATAAGGAGACACAGGTGCCGGTCTTGTGAGTGCATCTTCTATTCCATTTTTATTTTTTTTACTTCTCATAAACGCCCAAATCCATTCGTTAGTGTTAAATTTATAAGCACTTTTTAGATTATCATAAATTGAAGAATTTTTAAAGAATTAAACCTTCAGATTTAACAATTTTTACAATTCGACTGGTTCCAAGTCTGTCGGCACCCAGTTCTATGAATTTTTCAGCATCAGAAATGCTCTTTATTCCGCCCGCTGCCTTTACCTTTACAGCCGAATCCGTGTACTTTCTTAAAAGTGCAACATCCTCAAAGGTAGCTCCGCCTGTGGAAAAGCCCGTAGAGGTTTTAATAAAATCAGCTCCTGACTCAGAAACCACTTTACAAAGTGCAATTTTTTCTTCCTCAGTAAGAAGACAGGTTTCAATTATTACTTTTAAGATTTTTCCTTCTGCAGCCTTTCGAATTTCCTTGATTTCACCAAGCACGCCATCGTAGTCCTCATCTTTTACCATGCCAAGATTAACTACCATGTCGATTTCATCCGCGCCATTTTTCACCGCATCTGCCGTCTGAAAAACTTTTGAGGCAGTTGTGTCATAGCCGTTAGGAAACCCGATGACGGTACAGATTTTAACGCGGCCTTTGGCATATTCCGCTGCTCTCCGAACGAAACTTGCAGGGATGCAGACGGAAGCTGTTTCGTACTTAATTCCGTCGTCAATTATCGCCTTGATTTCTTCCCAACCTGCCGTCTGTGTAAGCAGAGTGTGGTCGCATTTCGCTAAAATGTCTTTGATGTCCATAAAGCCCCCATTTGCCTATTTTATTTGGTTCTACATGTGTAGAATTTCCGCCGCGTTCTGATAAAGTATCTTTCGGTTCTCCTCTTCCGTGAGTTCCAAACCGTAAAATTTTTCCAAACATTTAACCGGATTCCAAACCGGAAAATCAGAACCGTAAACCACCCTGTCAGCACCATACATTCTGATGAGTTCCCTGGTGTGTCTGTCTCCCAAAAACATCTGGGAGGAGGAACAGTCCACATAGCATTTCTTGTCCTTTAGCGCATCATAGGCTCTGTCAAAAAGCAGCCAGCCGCCAAAGTGTGCCGCAATCAAAGTTATGTTTGGATACTTGTCCAAAAACGCTGCCACCCGCTCCGGTGAGTCATTGTCACGACTGATGTCACCACAGTGAATGATTAGCGGTATTTTCTTTTCTGACAGGTAGCGGTAGACCTCATCCATCTCCTCTGCATCCAACATGAATTCCTGCATGTCGGGATGAAGTTTGATTCCCTTTAAGCCCTCCGCAGTAATTCTTTCAATTTCCTCGATGTTTTTATCGTAGTTCGGATGAACAGAGCCGAAGCCCACCAGTTCCTGATGCGCCTTTACTTCTTTAATAATGTAATTGTTGACGTCTGTAACCTGTCTTGGGCAGGTAGCCACTCCTAAAACCACTGCGGTGGTGATGCCTGCCTGTCTGTCTATCTCAAGAAGAGTGTCTACTGAACCATCCTGAAAATTTGCCAGGTTGTAGCCCTCTTCCATGTTTTTAATTGCCTTTTCCCTAACGATCTCAGGGAAAATGTGATTATGAAAATCGATTATCACTCTTATTACCTGCCACTTATCATGTCTAAATAGGCCTCCGCAGAGGTTGCTTTTCCGCCAGTCATCTCACTGATGTAACTATCAAGACCGCCGTTCTGAATCAGAACAAGCATAAACATTATCGCAATGGTAAAAAGCGCAAGAAGGAAAATCATCATGCCTCTTGCAAAATTCTTTCGCTCATCAGGAATCACCGGTGACACAGCCCAATATCCTGTAACACCTAACCATATAAATGATGTATAAGGGAAAACCAGCGTGGCAAAATAAAGGACCCACTGCCAGGTCTTAAGCGGAGCCTTCTTCTTAACAAGAAGCACTCTTTCCTTGCCGTCCTCTGTTTTCTCGCCTGTATTTAACTGAGCGTACTGGTTAAGGTCAATCATTGGAATAGGCATATGCCCTGTTGCTCCACCAATTGGCGCTTCGTTCTCTTTTCCTTCGTTAAATTTTTCATCTCTAAAGGAGTAGCCACAATAATAGCAGTAATTTGCCTCATCCTGACACTCTCTTCCACAACTTGGACATTTCATCTTTACTCCTCCATGCTTGGCAAGGCTTTAGCCTCTACGCCAGATACAGATTATAACACATCAAAAGTCCCTTTTACACCACTTCTACTTTAATAAAAAGTGGAAATTTTGTGAAAATAATAGTATAGTACTTATTACGGAGGTTTTTATGGCTACTAAGAAAGATATTGAAGGTCTTAAAATCATCATCGTCGGCGCCGGTAAAATCGGTAACACTCTTACAGGCCAGCTTGTAAAGGAAGGTCACGACGTTGCAGTAATAGACCAGAGACAAGAACTCATAAACTCAATAACTGACACTTACGATGTCATGGGAATTGTAGGTAACGGTGCCAGCTACAGCGTTCAGATGGAGGCAGGAATCGAAGACACGGACTTACTGATTGCCGTTACAGGTTCTGATGAGCTTAATCTTCTCTGTTGTACCGTAGCAAAACAGGTGGCGGGATGCTCTACCATTGCGAGAGTCCGTACACCGGATTACAACAACGAAGTAAACTATCTGCGCGAGACTTTAGGTCTTGCCATGATCATAAATCCGGAATATGAGGCCGCACTTGAAGCTTCAAGAATCCTCATCGTTCCTTCTGCTCTGGAAGTTAACTCCTTTGCACATGGACAGGCTGAACTCATCAAGTTCCAGGTTCCTGAAAAGTCAAAGCTTAACAACATTTCCATCATGGACCTTAGCAGAAAAATCAACAGTCGAATCCACATCTGCGTAGTTGAACGTGACGGCAAGGTGTTTATTCCTAATGGTAATTTCGTACTTAATACGGGTGACTACCTCTCCTTCGTTTGCAAGAAGGCACAGGTAAAAACTTTCCTGGATGAAATTGGCGTTAGTGCAAAGCCGGTACGTGACTGCCTGATTGTTGGTGGCGGTAACACATCCTACTATCTTGCTTCTCAGCTCCTTTCCATGGGCATGAAAGTAAAGATTATCGAAAGAGACCGAAAGAGATGCGAAGTCCTTAGTCTCCTTTTACCGGATGCCATTGTAATTAACGGCGACGGAACCAAGGAAGATTTGCTTTTTGAAGAAGGCATTAAGGATGTAAACTCCTTCGTTCCATTAACGGGTATTGATGAGCAGAATGTTCTTCTGGCGCTGTTTGCCAGAGAGAATTCCAAGGCCAAGGTCATTACCAAAATCACACGAACAAATTTCAGAGGAGTAATTGGCACCATGAATTTAGGTAGTGTTCTGTACCCACAGAACATGACCGCCGAAGCCATTACGGCATATGTACGAGGAATCAAGAATTCCAAGACTGCAAGCAACATCGAAACCCTTTATCACATGTACGATAATCAGATTGAAGCAGTTGAATTTTTGGTATCCAAGGACTCAAAAGTAATTGGTACGCCAATTAAGGATTTAAAGATTAAGAAGGATCTTCTTATTTCCTTTATTGAACGTAACGGAAGAGTTTTCCTTCCAGCAGGAAGTAACACTCTTGAAGCCGGAGATGATGTAGTAATCGTAACCAAGCACTCCGGATTAAAAGACATAGACGACATACTCGCCTAAATGGAGGAACGATTTGAATTTTCAGATTATCAGATACATTTTAGGAAGCGTGTTAAAAATAATGGCTGCCCTGCTCCTTCTGCCGGTGATTACCGCGATTATCTACAAGGAGTCCGAGGGAATCATTTATCTTGCAGTTGCTCTTTGTACTCTTTTGGTTGGTTTCATTCTAACCTTCAAAAAACCTGAGAACTTCAAGATGTATTTAAAGGATGGCTGTGTGGCAACAGCACTTTCCTGGCTCGTAATGTCCATGGTTGGTGCTCTTCCTTTTTGCCTTACAGGAGAAATTCCTTTTTACGTAGATGCACTTTTTGAAACTGTATCAGGTTTTACAACAACAGGATCAAGCATATTAACAGAAGTTGAAAGCCTTTCTCACACGGCTCTTATTTGGAGAAGCTTTACTCACTGGATCGGCGGCATGGGAGTACTTGTATTCCTCCTGGCAGTTATTCCAATGACCGGCGGTTCCAACATGAACCTGATGAAGGCAGAAAGCCCGGGACCATCCGTTGGAAAACTGGTTCCTAAGGTTAGACAGACAGCACGAATTCTCTACATTATCTACATTTTACTTACATTTACGGAATTCCTGTTCTTAGTCATTGGCCGACTTCCTATTTTTGATGCCATGTGCATGACCTTTGGTACTGCAGGTACCGGTGGTTTTGGCGTAAAGAATGATTCCGCCATGAGCTATACAGCCTACCAGCAATGGGTACTTACCATATTCATGCTGCTCTTTGGTGTTAACTTTAACTTCTACTATTTTCTGTTGTTAAAGAAAACCAAACTGGCACTTAAAATGGGAGAAGTAAAATGCTATTTCGGCATAGTACTTGCCACCATTACAATTATTACATTGGACAACTTAAGACTGTTTTCAAATGCACTTACCTCTTTAAGGCATTCTTCCTTCCAGGTAGCCACCATAATTACTACCACAGGTTTTGCCTCACAGGACTTTGACAAATGGTCTTCTCTTTCCAAGACCCTTTTAGTTCTGCTTATGTTCTGTGGTGCATGTGCCGGAAGTACCGGCGGTGGTGTTAAGGTTTCAAGAGTAATGATAGGTTTTAAAACCTGGAAAAACGAAATGCAGTCCTTCATCCATCCGAAGAGCATACGCCACATTAAATACGATGGAAAACCTTTGGATAAGACAGTGGAGCATTCCGTAGCCAGATATTTTATTACCTACCTGACTATCTTTATTATTTCCTTAGTCTTTATTTCCTTTGAAGGCAAGGATCTAATCACCAACTTCACTGCAGTGGCTGCAACACTTAATAACATCGGTCCCGGACTTAACATTGTCGGACCAACAGGAAATTACAGTTCCTTTAATGTATTTTCTAAATTCGTATTCATATTCGACATGCTGGCCGGAAGACTGGAGCTTTATCCAATGCTTCTTATCTTCCACCCATCAGTTTGGAGAAAGTAAAAAAAAGACGAAAGCCCAAAAGCTTTCGTCTTTTTATATGTTAAAAATGCTACCACTTTAAACCTGTGTATTTAAAGATGCTACTTCTCTTACCTTTTCCTCTGCATTTACAAAGGCTTCTACTACATCCGGATCAAAGTGTGATCCAGACTCTTCCTTAATGATGCTCATTGCTTTTTCAAAGGAGTAGGCATCCTTATAGCAACGTTTTGATACTAAGGCATCAAATACGTCAGCTACTGCCATAACACGTGCAGAAAGAGGAATTTCATCACCCCTTAACATGTCAGGATAGCCCTTACCATTCCACCACTCATGATGGTAATGTGTAAGTTCCTTGGCCTCTTCCAAATAGCTGCCATCAGGAACGGTACGCATAACCCTGTCAATGATGTGAGCACCTGCAACAGCATGCGTCTTCATGATTGCAAATTCTTCGTCCGTAAGTCTGCCAGGCTTATTAAGAATAGTATCAGACACTGTAATCTTTCCTACATCATGAAGCGGTGCTGCATAAACAACGCTCTTAATGTATTCATCGGTAAGCTGGTCTTCAAACTTGCCCTCTGCCCTTAATTCCTCAAGAATAATTTTAACATAGGCTGCAGTCTTCTTAACATGGTCTCCGGTACCTTCATCACGACTTTCCACCATGTCTGCCAGCACCACGATAAGGCCTTCCTGCATTTCCGTAATCACTTCATTCTTGTCATTGATATCTTCAATGTAACCCATGGTATCCTTCGTGGTTTTCGAAATCGCATGGTACAGATTTTCAAGTTCGTCTCCCGTTTCAATATGTAATTCATTGATGTTATTTAAGGAAACTGTTCGGTCCTCTTCACTATCATAGGCAAATGCATCTGTTGCAGCTGCCATTTCGTTAACAGGATAAATAATGTATCTTTCTGCCAACCATAACAGAGCTGTGATAATCAGGACAAAGGCGCCAAAGAATACAGTAAATACCTTGATTATGAATATGCTGATGTTCATTCTGATTTCAACCATGGAACTGTCCGCTGCCATGTAGCATACGCAATTACCATTTGAATCGTAGACCGGTTCATAGGCCGTAATCATGTAGCCATACTCTCCATCTGACACAACGGTTGGAATCTTCTCACCCTTTAAAAGATTAGGGAAATATTTACTGAAATCCTGATCAAAATCGATGTGTTCACCACATTCGCCACCTTCAAGATCAGGAGTGTCAAAGTCAAATACTACTATGCACCCATCATTTACAATCTTGTAGCAATATACATATTTCAAATCTTTAACATTTTCAAAAACGTTTTTAATTCTTTCTTTGGTTTCAATGTAGTCTTCTGAATCCCAATCACCATTTATGTAATCTTCTACACGGTCACCATCGATGTAGCTGGCCATGATTTTAGCCGCTCCAATACTGATTTCCCTGTATTTATCAATTTGTGCATCACGATAAAACAGAAAACTGACACCAATGGCCGTAAACGTTACCATGAAAGAAGCCACCCACATAAAACCAAAAATTTTAGCCCTAATGGAAGTTTTAACTTTTCTCTCCCCGGACATGGTGTGATAAGTCAGTTTCTTGTTATCGTAGATTCTAAAACTATATCTGATTTTCGCAGGTAAAACGCGAATTATGATAGAAAACAGAATTACCACAATAGCTTTGTCCAAAAGATCCAAAGCAAAATCAGCAACCATCTGAGACCAGAAAATATTTACTGCTCCACTGTCTGCTATTTTTTGTGTTAACTCTTTGGAAATTCCATCACCTTCATTAAATCCAGCAAGAATCCATGTGATAATGGAACCGATACAACCACCTACAACTGCGAAACTAATAGTTGCAAGAATGGTAGTGAAAATCTTTTTAAACCAATTGTGATAATAAAAGATGTAGGCCAGGACGCCTATAAGTACGTTTAGAAATCCATAATAAAGATTAATGCTATCCGAAAACCCCGTAATAATATTCGTCAGATAGCCTACGATAATACTTGGCATGATTCCGCCTAAGGCAGCTGCAAGTATTGTTCCTAAGGTATCCAGGTAAACAATCCAGTCAAGTGCAACCGCCAATTGCTTACCACCTATGTTGATCCCCAGGCACACAAGAATCAGAGCACACAAATAAAGAGGTGCTCTTTTTTGAAATTGAACCCTTTTATATTCTAGTTCTGACACCAACCTATCCCCCTTGACGTCAAGAATTTTACTAAACATCAGAGTGAATCCGCCTAATGGGCATAATCATCCCTAATAAATACGCAATATAATTATATAACAAATTATCACCCTTGCATATATTTTAATCACTTTTCAAATCAGCGATTTCTCTACATTTCCCTTAATTTGTTCAAAATTTTGTCACAATTTTTTACCTGGTTTTTCTTCCGTACAACAAAAAAACAGTGGACCGTTTCCGATCCACTGTTCCGGCATCTATTGCCTCTCTTTTTTTTATATTTTAGGGGGAGTATGAAAAAAACATGTTAATTTATAATTTCTCTATTTCTAAATTCGAACAAATCGTCTGATTATTCGCCGTCCGGTTTATCTGGAGGAGTCTCACCATCGAAAGATGGAGCTGATCCGTCTGATGAATCTTCATCCGGTCTTTCAGGAGCTTCACCTGATGGAGCTTCACCTGATGGAGCTTCACCTGATGGTGCCTCGCCTGATGGCATTCCTGAATCGCTGCTGCCTGTTGATGTAGTTGCTGCTTCAATTGCTTCACCTGTTGACTCTGAACCTTCTTCGTAAGCCACACCATCAATGTAAAGTGTGTAACCGTTAAGGTCGATTGCGTCTGCTCCACAGGTAAGGGCTGTAATGTAAGAATCGCCTGTAAGTACCCAAACGGAACCATCTTCGATTTCTACATATACTTCGCCTTCTTCGCCGTCACTGTTAATTGCACCTGTATAAGTTGAATCATCAGTTAAGTAGAAGTTCAAGGTTGAAACGCTGTCTACATAAATGTCGCCGTCGATTTCCTGGTCCGCAGCGGTAAGTGTTACCTGGCCGCCGTTGCTACCGTCTGTGCCCCAGCCTGCTGCAGATGCTCTAAGGAATATGCCGTCTGCGTCGTTGTTTGTAATATCTACGTCGTTTAAGTCGATAGTTGCTACCGTGTTGGTTACGAAGAAAATATCGCCTGTATTATTTGTTAATGAACCACCACTCATTGTGAAGGATGATTCACCTGAATCTGCATCACCTGACATGGACTGATAAATCATGACTGCCTGATAGTAATCTGAATTATCTCCATTCTTTGTAGTGTTGTCTGCAACTAAGGTTACGTCGTTTAACGTAACTGAGTTTGCGCCTTCAACTACAACGCCCTGAGAAGCTGTAGATTCAAGATAAGCGCCGTCAACTGTAATGTCTGCTGTGGAGTAGATTACAGGAGAGCCAACACCGTCTGTTACGAAGTAGCCGCCGGTTACGTTTACATCACCGCCGCCTCTGTCAGATCTGATTGCTGCTGAGGAATTGCCGGTTGTGTGAACTGTAACGTTGGTTGCGTTCATTGTGCCACCGCCTGTTGTCATGAGGCCACCGGAGGTATTTCCTGTTGTCTCAATAACGGAATCAGAAATGTTTACCGTAGTTCCTTCACCGTAGGAAAATACTGCATTGGCATGCTGTCCATTGGTATTAATGTACATTCCTGTAAGATCAAGTGTTGCGCCGTTAGTTGCGAAGATTGCTGAATTGTAACCGTAGAAATCAGCTTCATCACCATCATCGGAATCACCGGTCTTAATCACTTCCGTGTTGGAGTAAGACTCTTCTGTTCCGTCTACTTCAATGGCATGTTCATCATCTTCAGTAGCTTCAATTGTGTTTTCTAAAGTAAGGTCGTCCTTTGTGAGTTTCGTGTAAGTCACCTCACCCGTTTCCTCTTCTGAATCATCTTCTGTTTCTTCAGATTCATTGGCCTCTTCAGTATCTTCTGTTTCTTCAGTTGTTTCTTCAGCCGTACTTGTGGAAGTTGTACTGTCTGTACTTGTGTTTCCACATCCTGTCATTACTAATGACACACCCATAATAACTGCTAATGCGTAAGGATTAAGTTTCTTTCTCATAAAGGTCAACTCCTTTCTTTTGCTGTTCTTTATGTCTAAATCATATCGCCCAAACTTAAAATAAACTTAAACCCATAACTAAACTATACTTAAAATTTTGCAGGCATATGCCCCGCTTACTTTTACTACTCCCTTTACCTAAACTGTGCTATAATTCTTTTCATAGCGCTAAGGCGCAAAGTAGCAATTATCGGGGTGTTTATCATGAATAATTCAAAAAAGACAGCTGCAACCATTATTTCCATAATAATTGTTATTGCAGTACTTATTCTGGCAGCGGCCACCACTGATCCTGACACTATTGGAAACTCTTTTTGGACTCTGGTTCCACCGCTTATCGCCATCGGACTGGCTCTCGTAACAAAGGAAGTTTACTCCTCCCTGTTCGTCGGCATAGTAACCGGTGCACTTTTCTACTCAGGTTTCACTTTTACGGGAACCGTAAACCACGTATTTAAAGACGGTATCGTGGCAGTACTTACAGACTCCTACAACGTGAGAATTCTTATATTCCTGGTTATTCTTGGCATGGTAGTTTCACTGATGAACAATGCAGGTGGCTCCCGCGCCTTTGGAGAATGGGCAGGTACACACATTAAGACAAGAGTAGGCGCTCAGCTCGCAACCATTGCGCTCGGCGTGCTCATCTTTATTGATGACTATTTCAACTGCCTTACAGTAGGTAGCGTAATGCGTCCCGTAACCGACAAACACAAGGTTTCCCGCGCTAAACTTGCCTACCTTATTGATGCAACTGCAGCACCTGTCTGCATCATTGCGCCAATTTCATCCTGGGCAGCGGCAGTCTCAGGTTTCGTAAAAGGTGAGAACGGACTTTCAATTTTCGTACAGTCCATTCCTTACAACTTCTATGCAATTCTGACTCTCGTTATGATGATTGGTCTGGTATTAATTAAGACGGATTATGGCATCATGAAAATCCATGAAGACAATGCCATGAACGGAGATTTGTTTACTACCCCGGAGAGGCCATATGCCAATGCCGAGGCCACTGAAGCAAACGAAAAGGGCAAGGTAATTGACCTTCTCCTTCCTATCATTTCACTTATTATCTGCTGTGTAATCGGAATGATTGCCACAGGTGGATTCTTTGACGGAGAAAACTTTGTAGATGCCTTTGCAGGCAGTGATGCGTCAGTCGGACTTTCCATAGGTTCCTTCTTCGCATTAGTAATTACAATTGTGTTCTATGTAGCAAGACGCGTGCTCTCCTTTGAGAAGTGCATGGAGTGCCTGCCTGAAGGTTTTAAGGCCATGGTTCCTGCCATCCTTATTTTAACCTTTGCCTGGTCTCTTAAGGCCATGACGGACAGTCTCGGTGCAGCGGAATATGTCGCAGGCATCGTTAACAAATCCGCAGGCTCCTTCCTTAACTTCCTGCCGGCAATTATCTTCTTAATCGCCGTAGGACTTTCCTTTGCAACGGGAACTTCCTGGGGAACCTTCGGTATCCTTATTCCAATCGTAGTAAGCTGCTTTTTGGGTAAGGATCACACAATGATGATTATTTCAATTTCAGCCTGCATGGCAGGTTCAGTTTGCGGCGACCACTGCTCCCCTATTTCGGACACCACTATCATGTCCTCTGCCGGAGCACAGTGCCACCACTTAAATCACGTGACAACTCAGTTGCCATATGCCTTAAGCTGCGCAGTAATATCCTTCATCACCTACATCATTGCAGGTTTTGTTAAATCCGCCTGGATTGCACTTCCGATAGGAATCGCCTTGACCATCCTTATGTTAGTCATTATTAAAGGCACACAGAAGAGTCCTGTTAATGATGAGAACAAAGAACAACTATAGTTTTAAAGCAGGGATGAAATTAAGATAGCGATAAACATAATGATGCAGCCCACAATTTCCCTTGGGGACAATGCCTGGTTAAGTACTATCCAGCCTGCAATGGCGCTGAATACGCTTTCCATGCACATGCCTATGCTGGCCAAGGTAGGATTAAGCTTCTTCTGAGCCACAATCTGCAGTGTGAAGCCAAAGCAGCCGCTGAAAATTGCAGCATAAAGAATTGCTCCTCCTGCCTTTAAAATCATGTCCGTTGAAACAGTTTCAAACAGGAACATAAAGGCCGTTGAGAGGATTGCTTCCACAAAAAACTGACCGCTGGAAAGTGCAATTGCATCCACTTTCTTATCGTTTATAAAATGCTCTACAGCAAGGATCTGAAGAGCAAAAAAGAGCGCACAAGCAAGGGTAAGCGCGTCACCTTTTCCCAAGGTGAGACTTCCCTTTATACACAAGAGATAAAGTCCGAGGACACTAAGCGCCACGCTTAAAAAAATCACGGGCTTTATTTTTTTACCTAAAACTATGGAGATAATTGGCACAATAATAACGTACATGGCCGTTAAAAAGCCTGACTTAGCCGTAGTGGTGTAGGCGATGCCGATCTGCTGGGTTGCGGCGCCGGCAAAGAGGCATATGCCGCAGCACACACTACCACAAAGAAGGTTTTTAACCCTTGATTTCTTAGTGTCAACTTCCGACTTTTCTTTGCTTGATTTCCCGGCCTCAACTTCGGCCTTCTCTTCGCTTAATTCCCCGGCCTCAGCTTCCGGCTTTTCTGCTGCAACTTCCCCGGCCTTTAATTTTGAAAACGCAAGAGCCACCGGCACCAAAATAACGGCAGTAATCCAGCTTCTGGAAGCCAAAAAAGTATAGGCACCTACGTAGTCTGCTCCCATGCTCTGGGCAACAAAGGTAGTTCCCCAGAAAAATGCTGCGAGCAGGATAAGAAACATGTAGAAGCCCTGCTTATTTTTCTTTGTATTTAAATCCATTAAATGCAAACCTCGACTAGTAGATGAACTCTGTTACACACTTTGCCTCGCCCTTGCTTCCGCGAAGGACCACGATGGCCTTGTTTTCAGTAACAGTGTATTCGGTTGTAAGTTCTTCCCCAAGGAAGGTCTGCTTGCGGTACTCAACCCTAAATTCCTTAGGGAATCCCTTTACCTTCTTCACTTCATCAGGAAGTACAGAAAGGGCCAGGGTAACATATTCCGCGTTGTTTACATGATGATTAGAATCCAGATTTGAAGGCACGATGGTAATTGGTTCACCCTTAGTGGCGTCTTTAGGCTGCTCAATTGGTGATACATCAAATTCAATATCAAGAGGAGCCTCCATTCCGTAAGCATCCAATTCTTCCTGTGGAATGTCTGCAGTTGGAACGCCAGCCTTCATGTCAATGAATGCCCATATGGAAAGTGCCGCTGCCAAAGTCTCTCCGGCCTCGGTTTTCATTTCAAAATTTCTAAAAGCCTTGTAGCCTTCCACCTTAATGGTTTTAGATGAAATGGTCACCTTTTCTGAATACATTGGACGTCTGAAAATCTTGATGTGCCAATCCATTAACATCCACATGGTGCCCTTTGTCATCATCCACTTAAAGCCCACATTTTTGTCCTCAGACTCAAAGGCGGCGCAATCCTGAAAATAGTCCACCAGAGATATCAGGCTTAATTTAAACTTTTCATTTACTTCACTATATCTGATTCTTGAATTGTAACTGTACATTTTTCCCTCTTTTAATACTTTTTTCGAAAGCCATTCTAACACAGAAGGGCCTTCTTTCCAATCTCTAACCTTAAATCCTACATTTTACAGAAAGCCCACCACAAAGGCCATCACAATGGCGCCAATCACGAAGGTTGGAAAACCGATGGCAATGGTCAGCACACTGTAATTATCAAAAATCCACTGCTTGCCAAACAAATGTCCCACTCTCACATGGGTCTTAACATTCAGTGGCGCTTTCTTCTTAATTACGTAATCTGTTGGAAAGGTATTGTATTCAGTCTTTCCGTCAATTTCATAAACCGCCATGGCAAAACCATTATCCAGTCTGTCGAGATCTATATAGGTCGCCTCTTTTTTCTTTGACATAAGAAGCATGATTACCGCCACCAGGAAGAAAAGGGCACACAAAATCATGAACAACTCCGCCAGACCGTAAAAAATGGTGACTACCAACAGCGAGTCCGGAGCGAACACGAAAATCAGCACTAAAATGATTGCAACAAAGATAATTCCTTCCAATGTTTCCCTTCCTTATTTGCAGTGGAAATTAAGGCATATGCCTCACTTTCCCCATTATAAACCAATTGTAGTAACAATTCATTATAAAATTTTTATCTGCGCAACATTTTTAGGGGTTGTTTTGCGCAAATTTATCTGCTACCATAGGGTTGAACAACCGATTGCGCAATTTTTTGCGCACACATCTAACGTATGCTCTATTACGTTATGGGATTTACACAATCTAGGAGGTAAAAAATGAAGCTCAAAAAAGCTCTAAGTGTTACCTTAGCCGTAACGCTTGCTACTGCTTCCATAATGGGAAGTGCAATGGCACTTGAAGTTGGCGACAACTTGGATAGTGACAGTTCTTTTGGAGAGTACATCTATGATGGTGGATCTTCTCCTTGGGTAGTTGGCGACACTACTGATTTAGGTGGTGGAACCGCAACAGTTTCTGATACTGACAGTGCACATTCAGGAACAACAGCCTTTAACATTTGGTTTAGTAATACTTCCTCTGGTGGCTCCTGTGAAGTTTACCAGACAATCGCCACCATTCCTGCAGGAACTTACACCTTAACCGGCTATATAATGGGCGGTGAAGGCGACGCTGGTATTAGCGTTACTTTCTCTGTAGGCGACAATGCACTTGATGCATGTTCCACAACAGGCTGGGGAAACTGGGTAGAAGCAACAGGTGAAATAACTGTTACCGAAACTCTTACAAATGTAAACCTTACAGCTACATTTAGCGGCGTGGCAAATTCCTGGGGATGGATCGATGACGTTTCCTTAGTCTGCACATCCATCACAGATACTGATGCAGCAGAAGATACTGATGCAGGCGAAGATTCTACAGATAATACAGATACAACAGATTCATCTGATTCAACTGATTCTTCAACAACAACTACAGATACAACATCAGACACAACTACAACTACTTCTACTGCTACAGTAGCATCTCAGTATGTTGTAAACGGTGGCTTTGAAACTGATAACATTTGGTCTGAAGAAACAGCTTGGACTTTTGATGATGCAACTTGGACAGCCATCAACTTAAATGATGACAACAAGGGAACAATTAAAGTAAACACAGAAACTTCCCACAGCGGTTCCAATTCATTACAGTATTGGTTCTACCAGGGTGATGCAGGCGATGCACCTGGCGGCGACATCATTGCTTACCAGACTATCGCTTCTATCCCTGCAGGTACCTATCAGCTTTCCGGCTGGACCATGGGTGGCGAAACCACAGGTATTGAAATTACCGTTGGCGACGTTACAGTTACAGCACAGAATACAGGCTGGGAAAACTGGGTACAGACAAACATCGGCACAGTTACTTTTGATAAGGACATGACTGATGTGGTTATCACAGTTAAGATCACCGGTAAGGCCGGCGATTGGGGTTATATTGATGATATCAGCCTCGTTCCTGTTGATGGTGCTCCTGTAACAGGTGATGCTACAAACGCATCTCTCGTAATTCTTGCTATTGTTTCCTTCGGTGGATTCGTAGTACTTAACAAGAAAAAAAGAGCTTAATGTTTTAAACCTGAATTAGAAATAGAGATATTAAAAAAGGCACTTCATTACGAAGTGCCTTTTCTTTATGTGTTTTAAATCTTATTACAGATTTTCTTCACGCTTCTTCATTGTTAAAACGCCAAGACCAAGAACTGCAGCGAAACCAAATGCTACATAGAGCATATCTGCGTCACCTGTACTTGGTGAATCAGTGCTTGCTACAGCTGTTGTAACTGTTGGAGTAGGAGTTGAAGTTGCAGTTGTTTCTTCAACTGTTTCCTCTTCAACATCTTCCTCTGTATCTTCTTCAGTTTCCTCTTCTGTTACGTTAACAATTGTATACCAGTAGATTCCCTCATTAGAAGCATTGTAAGCAAGAAGTCCCCAGATTGCGTCTAAAGTAGAAAAAGAGCTATCCTCGCCACCATAGATGTAAAGACCTTCTGTGTTAGCTGATTTAAACTGTGCAAGAGCCTGATAGTATGCTTCAGCAGTATCTGCAGCACCAAACTGAGCTGCAAATTTTAAAGCAAGAGCGGTAGAATCCGGATTTGCTGCTCCCCAGGATACAACGGCACCAGACTCATCATTTAAGGAATAAACCCAGTCAAAGGATGACTGTAAAATATCGCTAATTTCATCTTCATCCAAAAACTCAACAAGAGCTGCTATGACCATACCGTTGTTATCAGCGCTAACGCCCCAATAATCATAGCCTGTGCCAGTATCACCATCAACATAGCCGGCTACGATAGCTTCTTTAACTGTATCCTTAAGTGTTCCCCAGTCAGTGTCTGCCTCGTTGTTAATTACGGCAAGAACAAGCTGGTAAGCGTAAGGATTAATGGCAGTTCCGTCAGCGGCATATGCCTCCTTTAAGAGTGCTGTTAAATCCTGTCCCTCGTAATCAGTTACGTCAACACCACGTTCTTCAAGGTAAAGAATCGTTGCTGCAAGTGCATAGGCTGTAGTGCCATATTCTGGTGATGAACCAAGGATGCCCCCCTCACTGTAGTTGCTAATTGCATCAGCAAGAGCTTCATCGATAGTTGCATAAACTTCATCTGCCTCTACTCCTGACTTTAAGCAAAGAGCTGCAGCCAGAACCTGTGCATAACCAATACCATCCTCAACAGATGGCGCAAGATAATTTTCCATGTAAGCGTTTGCAGTTGCAGAAAGTTCATCTGCCACATCGCCCATGGATTCCTCTGCAAATGCGCTGGTCATTGTACCAAATACGAGTACAAGTGAAAGCACAAATGCCGTCATCATTGAAACAAGTCTTTTTTTCATTTCATGGCTCCTTTATTTATTAGGGTTTCCCCCTTTTGTACGTTTTAAAGCGCTTATACGCCTGTTTTAGGCGTTTTCGCGTCTCTTATAAAGACTTACTCCTGTTAATGAAGTAAGCGCTAAAAGAGCAATTACAGCGTAAATACCGCTACCGTCTCCGGTCTTTGGTGAATCAACTGACTGCTCCTTTTCAGTGGAAGCTTTGGTATCCTTTACCACTGTTACCTCAGTTGAGTCTGTTGTATCCTCTGCATCCACAATTTCTTCTGTAGTGTCATCAGCTACTTCCTCGGCAGGATCGGCATATGCAATAACGTAAGTGGAGAACAACGCTGACTTAATTTCAACGCTTTCACCGCTGCCGCTACCAACTGCTGCAACCTCACCATCATGAAGGCGATAAACCGTAAAGTTTCTGTCCTCACTTACAAGGTCTTCAGGGATTTCAAGTGTAACTGTAATCTCTGCACCGGCGTTGGTAATCTTCTCCTGCTCCACACCGTTTAATGTGTAATAAAGGGAAATGTCAAGGTACTTGCCCACCTCAAGACCATCTGCCTCAAGCTGTGCTGCTAAAGTATCATCTGCCTCAGCATCTGTAACCTTAAGAAGGAAATCGATGTTGGTCTTTGAGAAGTTTCCAAGTTCGTTTTCGCTGATAATTGTTTCGATAATTGTTTCTGTTTCTTCTTCTGTGTTTGCAACAGTTAAACCGCTGCCCTCTTCTGCAACAAGTACAGGAGCTGTGTAAATAACATCGAAAAGGCCTCTGCCAATTAAAGCATTTCTATAGGCAAGAAGTCCTGTAAGAATATCCTTTGTTGCCATCTGGTTAGCTGTCTTCTGAGTAGGTGTGTACTTGTAGAGTCCACCTTCATACTTAAACTGAAGAAGGCTATCATAGTAAACCTTGGCATCTGTAAGATTGCCAACCTGAGCAGCAAGCTTAAGTGCAAGGCCTGTGGAATCTGCGTTCTTGTTTCTGTAAGCAACTACAGCTCCGCTATCATCAGTCTGAGTAAGATTCCAGGCAACGGCCTTGTCAATCTTTGCTGTGATGTCTTCATCTGTTCCGTACCAGGAAAGAAGTGCAGGAAGTACCTGTCCGTTGTTATCTGTGCTGACACCGAAGTAGTTGATACCAACTGCTCCGCCTGTTGCAGACTTATCAACGTAGGACGCAAGAACCTTAGCCTTTAATGTGTCCATAACACCTTCCCAATCAGCATCAGGCTCGTTGTTAACTACCGCTGCCACCATCTGGAACGCATATGGATTAATGCCTGATACCGCTTCCGTATTAAAGGTTGTCTTTAAATCTGTAAGCAGGTTTTCTCCGGCAAAATCCGTAACGTCAGCACCTCTTTCTTCAAGGTAAAGAATGGCGATTGCAAGTGCGTAACTGGCTGTTCTCTTTTTAACGGATGCATTTAAAAATGTTGTTGCATCGTAGTCAGTAGCCTGTTCAGCAAGGAGTGTATCAAGCTTTGCATATACAGGTTCATTATCTACGCCTGACTTTAAGCAAAGCATGGCTGTAAGATAATCATCATAAGCTACTGTATAACTGTCCTTAAGGATTTTAGTTTCAAGATAGTTTGTCATGTAGGCATTTGCTGTTTCCTCGAGTTCCACCTGGGCTTCTCCCATGGCTTCTTCGGCATATGCCACCGGCACTGCTCCAATAAGCAGAGTAATGACAAGCATTAAAGAAGTAATAATTGATAATGCTCTTTTTTTCATTGTTGTCTCCCTTTAATGATTTCTAGTTCATCGTCTAGTTTACATACTTGTCGGGCACAACAAAAAAGCCTTTAGCTAGTTCTAGTTAAAAGCGAATTGATTCCAAAGCTTGCTACCATCCAGGGCTCATAGATTGCAGTGCTCGCACAAAGTGCTGTGTGGACGAAAGATCTGACTTTTCGGGTAAAGGATACTTTCCCGTATACAGTTATGGCCTAGCGCAGGATTCTCACCTGCTTCCATCGTTTGCCCCACACATGTAAAGCTATAAGATTTGCCCCTATATGATAACATACAGGGGCAATTTTTAATAGGTCGTTTTTAAATTTTGTTATAGATTATGGTTTTAACCAATGATTACTTTTCCCTGTGCACAAGGGTCATCCATGATGAGCTCTCCGAGAGCCGGCACATAAATGTTGCCGCTCTTTGGGTTTTTGATGCTAAGAACCTCTGTAGTTACTGTAGCCTCCACCTCGGATTTTTCAAATGCAAGGTCAGTTTCAATCATCTTGCAGTTAACAAGTTTAAGATTTTTGCAGTAACAAAGTGGCTGTGTTCCAATGAGTGTGCAGTTTTCAAAAGAAACGTTCTCGCAGTACCAAGCCAGGTACTCACCCTTTACCACACTGTTTCTAATCACCACGTTGTTCGCATGCCAAAAAGCATCCTTCGTGTCGAAATTACAGTTTTCAAATACTGAATCGTTAATGTACTGGAAGGAATACTTTCCCTTTAAAGTTACGTTATCAAACTTGAGATTGTTTGAACGCATCATGAAGTATTCGCTTTCCGCAGAGGAATCTTTCATGGTGATGTTGTTTACTGACCACCCAAATTCCTGGGAAATCACATCGCAGTTTTCCATTACAATGTCAGAACACTCGCGCAAGGCCTTAATGCCATGAAGCTTGGTGTTCTTAATGGTCACGTCCTTTGAATACCAGAGGGCTGCCCTGCACTTGTCCGTCATCTCACTACAACAAATCACAAGATTTGTATCATGCCAAAATGGATATCTTAAATTAAAAAAGCACTTTTTCACTTCTACGTTTTTGCTTTCCTTAAGCGCACTCTCACCATCTGCCGGTCCATCGAACCTGCAGTCTGTTAAGGACACGCCATCACTTCCGTAAAGGGCTCTTTCTTCATCAAAAGTTTTATCTTTAATTAAATTCATCTCTAACCTCTTTTTACCAACAGTTATCTTCTTCAGTTGATACCCAGTTTTTATAATGATCTGCCTTGTTGATTATAACACCAACCCCATTTTTTTACATCTTTAATTTAAGACACAAAAAAACCTCCTTACCGATTTTCACGGTAAGGAGGAAATAAATTACTTATTTTTGTATTTTTTTATTACATTTTCAAATCATCCTATTTTTCGGATTTTTTATTGAGAATCATCATCATGCTTACGGATACGATCATAAGTAACGCAATTAATGCAACCTCTGTTGTATCACCGGTCTTAGCTGATGCATCATCATCTACCTTAGCCGCCTTAGCACTATCCTCTTTAACAGTTTCTTCTTCTGCTGCTAAAGAAAATGTTTCAGTGGCAAAATCTCCACCTTCGTAGTCTGCAACGTAAACAGAATATTCTGTATCTTCTTCAATGGTAATGTCTGTAACACTTCCTGAGAAAGCGCCATCTACAACCGCGAAAGATTTCATCGCAAGGATGTTGTCTCCTGTTGCGTCTCTTACCTGAACAATGATAGCCTCTGCATTAGTACTACCTTCTACTGCTACTTCTGTTGAAGAAGCTGAAACGTCAGTAAGTGTAACGGCCTCATTTGCGGCATATGCAGGAGTAACAAAGTTAAACATAGCTGCCATAATGCCGAGTGTGCAAATCATGGCATTTAATTTAATTCTTAATTTGTTCTTCATGTTAACCTCCATTCCCCTTAGTCAAACCATGTGATAGAGCCATCCCAGTAAATACCCTCACCGGAACCTGTCTGTGTACCACTGTAGCTTGTCTTGCTGTCATATCCGCTGTTTACAACTGTAGCGTGGAAGCCGCCGTCGGCATATGTCTGTTCGGTAATGTTGCCAAGCCATACATAACCATCAAAGGTCTTTGCCTCTGCAAATCCAATGATAAATGTTGTACATGCAACACCGCCGTTAGCTGCTTCATTATAAGCAGTCTTCTCAAGCACTTCTACCGTGCCATCGTCATAAGTTAAGAACAATGAAACATCATCGCCACCACTTACGGTGTTATCATTTGTTGGATGATAATAGTTTGCATATACCACGATTTGCTCGCCGCTATAGTAATTGTAATCAAAGTTAACTACAGTATCGTCTCTGTAATCAAATCTGAGTTCGCCCTGCGTATCACCTTCATCAAAATCAGGATTACCTCCCAGATACAGATACTGGATAACCAGACCAACTCTGGAAATTGTAAGTTCCTTCTCTGAACCATCAGAATAGGTGATAAGAAGTGATATTGTATCGTAGAAATTAGAGGAGAACGTAAGCTTAATCTTAGTTAAGTCAGAATCGTCGATAGTTACGCCATCCTGATAAGTCTCGTCCATGAGCTGAATGCCGGTAATTTCCTTAATGTCAACACCGTCAACCTGCTCACCTAAACTTTCAATATAAAGAGTGTCATCGCCAATATAAACATTAGCTGTCGCTCCTTCTCCGGTTACCCAAACACCATCTGTTTTAGAACCGTTGTTGCCAACGAAACCGTAGTTATTTGTTTCACCTTCACCCTTAAGTGCAACATAAGTTTCTGAAGGTTTCATAATTCTAATGGTAGTTGACGAAAGTTCCACACTTCTATTATAGAAGCCAAAACATTCAATGGAGTACATGCCTTCTGTGTTAAGATCAGAAATCATTCTTCCGTTTCCGCCTGCAACGATGGAATTGTAATCCTCAAAATCATAATAGATAGCTGATGCGAATAATCCATTTTCAACATCATCAGTGAAGGCAATCTCATCACCTGCTGATCTTATGTAGAATGTTCCTCCTGTACCTGTAGTCTCATCAAAATCAACACATACAAGAATGTCATTTGCATCAGGGAGAGTGTAAACCGGTATAATCTGATTCATATATTCGCCGGTTTCTTCGTTAACGCCCCAGTAAACTTCATAGTCATGAGCAGGAAGGGATACATTATTACCATCAGCTGCCTGTGCATTAATTTCATATGGATCACCGATTGGCTGAATACGACTGATAAGATTTTCCTGTCCTAAAGTCGGATCTTCATCCCAAATACCCAAATTACCAAACATAGGAACTTCAACAAATCTGTTGTACAGTTCTTCTGCTAACATTGCGATGGTAGCTTCTTCGTCAGTAGTATCGTAAGCATAGATGTAGTTATTTGCTTCATCCATAACACCTGCGTTACCTGCATCGAAGTAGTTTGCCATAACATTCAAACGAATTTCATGTATTTCCTGATCTAATAAAAGGTGAGTACTTGGTACTTCAATTGTAGCAACAGGTCCATTTTCATTGACCGATAAATCACCGGAAAATCCATCCGGTAAAAATCTTTCATCGAGTTCGCCTGTTTCCCTATTATAGTCAAACAAACTACAAACCACAAAACCCTTATTATCATGTTGGACAGTTCCGTTTACTCTAATGTAAACAACATCATCATCTGTAAGCTCTGGCAAATTCTTAATTTCGAATGTGAAGAATGTACCTGGTTCAGTTATAACGGTGTAATCACCTTCCTCACCATCTGCCAAAGCACCATACCAGGTTTCCATATCAAAAGAGTATTCCACATAATAGGATTCGCCCTCTTCGAAACCATCTACAGATACAGTTTAGTAAACGCTGTCTGCCTCATCTGCGAATACTGAATAAATTGCCCCTTTCCCGCATACAGGAAGAGCGATTAACACGCAGACAAGAATAATAGAAATCACTTTACGTAAATTCTTAGTCATCTTAATCTTTTCCTCCTTACCTATTTCCCCACATAGACACTTCTGCGTTTTGCAGCAGGCTACAGGAATAAAATAATTATTTAATTATGCCGCATGTGTATGCCCCCTATACAGCATATATTATGTATACAATTTTAAGTTAGTCGGGGGTATCACATCAATACAATCAAAGGACAGTGGGGTATTAAGGCAGGTATCAATTTGGTATCAATTGACGGATATTACGAAAGAATAATTGACCAATTGAGGACAGTATGGAATAATAATTTTAATACTTTATGAATAATTAAGGGGAACTATGGGTAAAAAGTCTATACTTCTAACTTTAGCATTTGGAATGTGCTATCTATGGACGGGCGGAATATTCATGACCGTCTTTTTCAGACTATATAGAGATTACAACCAGATAGAAGTCACTTACATCTCTGATGTTCTGTATTACATAATGCAGGCTGCAGGCGTATTCTTCTATTCTCTGTACGTCAGAAAAAATCAAAACATAGTTAAAAAGTGGTCAATTAACATTATTCTTATTATTCTGATATTCTTTTTCGGAATCATGGGCATGTTAACCAGCGATGCGATCGGAATTCTCGCATCCGGCGCTCTTATGAACATCTTCATCGGCTGTCTGATGTGTTCTTACCTTGTAAGAATTGCGGTTTATTTAAAGTTTAATGAGCGTGGTAAGTGCTTCGCTTTTGCATATGCCATCGGCAGTTTGGGAACTTACATCATCTCCCTCCCTTCAGATGGAAATGCGCTTAACGAAGGGTACATTATCTGGGTATATGTCGTTCTTGCGGTAATAACATTATTACTTACAATAGAGTTTGACAAGGATTATTCTACAGAAGTAGAAACCTTAAATAGCACAGAACTCGACAAAAAATCTGCCAATGACAAAAATGGTTTAAAAGGATTAAGCCTGATGGCACTCATACCATTCTTCTTTATGGTAATAAACAGTTTCGGCTATCATTTTGAGCAATCCAACACTCAGGATATCAATATTGTCTATACAAGAGCCTTTTATTCCATCGGTTTGATTGCAGCGGGATTTATCATTGATAAGAAGAGATATTTTGGAGCAATCTGCGCCTTCCTATCTCTGTCCTTCCCACTCATCTGTCTGAGTTTCAGGGGAAATCCGGATTTAGTCTTTATTACCTCCATACTCAGCTACATATTCCTCGGCTTCATAAACGTGTACTCCGTCATCCTGTTCATTGATATCGTGGATACTTATCCGGGCAAGGCCTACCTTTCGATCTTCGGCTTTGGAATTGCAAGAATCGGTACAGCAGCAGGTACCACCGCCGGCATCATGCTGGAGAAGGATCAGACACTGCTTATCTGCATCACTCTGATTCTGTACGCTATCTGCGGACTTATCTTCTTCTCCTACCAGAGCATTTATTATACGAAGATTGAAACCATAGTGGCTGAAACCGAAAACGAGCGACATGAACGAATTTTCAAGGAATATGCCGCCCGCTACGGTTTTAACGGAAAACAGACGGACGTGTTCCGCCTGATCCTTGAAGGACATCCAAACGGCGAAATCGCGGAAGAACTCTTCCTGGCGGAAAGCACCGTTAAATATCATGTTAAAAACATCTTGAAAATCACGGGATTTAAAAACAGGAACGAACTCATAGCCGACTTCAGGGCTCATGAAAAATAAACCGACTTGCTACATTTTCCATTCCTGTGATATCTTCTGCTGTTTTGCCATTCTTGCATACATACTGTCACAGCTTTCAAGTTCTGCAGGACTTCCCTGTTCGGCAACCACGCCGTCCTTTAAAACAACAATCTTGTCGGCATTGGCAATCGTTCTCATTCTGTGAGCAATGATTAATACAGTCTTATTCTTTATCAGTCTTGACAAAGCTTCCTGTATAGCAGTTTCATTTTCGGCATCGAGAGATGCAGTGGCTTCATCCAACAATACAATCGGTGCATCCTTTAAAAATGCTCTGGCAATCGATATTCTCTGTCTCTCTCCTCCTGATAATTCATTTCCATTTTCACCTATATTGGTGTTGTATTTGTCTGGGAGCATATTTATAAATTCTTCGCAATTTGCCAGCTTTGCAGCTTCCATAACTTCCTGATCTGTAGCATCACTCTTTCCTATGCGGATATTTTCCATAACCGAATTATTAAAAAGCGTAACATCCTGGAAAACGATAGAGTAATTTTTGAGTAATGTCTCCGGATCAATTTCTGAGATATCCTCGCCACCAAGTAATATTCTACCTGTATTGGCATCCCAGAATCTGGCTGCCAATCTCGATATTGTAGTTTTACCACCGCCGGATGGTCCAATGAGGGCAGTTACCTCACCCTGTTTTGCTGTAAAACTTACATCTTTCAGAACGCTTGTATCATCGTGATAGTGAAAACCTACATTTTCAAATACAATGTCATAACCCTTATTTTTAAGTTCTTCTGAACCGGTCTGTTCCTCAGTTGACAGTACTTCGTCCAATCTTTCGCACTGAACTCCGGTTGCAATGATTGCAGCAAAATTCTGTAAGGAAATCTGCATTGGATCATAGATTCTGCTAACAATCATAAGAAACATGAAATATGCGAGAATATCTATCTCGCCTTTAGCGAACAAAGCACCACCAACAACTGCCGTAGTACCAATACCCAGTTTTAATATGATTGCAGCTGAATTAACAAATACTGCCATTTTTAACTCTGTAAACAGTGCTGTTTTCTCAACATTCTTAATCTTGGCATCAAGCTCGTCCATATAGCTTTTTTCTGCATTATTCGCTCTAATGTCACGAATAGATTCCAGACATTCCTGTATGCCGTCAGTCATTTCCAGCTTAACCTTTGCCTGTTTTCTTATCGCGTTCTTTTCAGCTCCGGAACAGGTAATAATAATGATAAATGCCACCGGAATAACCCAGAAACAAGCCAGTACCAATCTCCAATCAAACATGGCAAACATACTTAATCCAACTAACATAACGGAGATTACCGCACCTATCAGTTCAGGAATCCAGTGACTGGAAGCTGTTTCAATCTGTGCACAGTCACCCATAATATTTGTTGTAAGGTCTGCAATGTTTTTCTTTCCAAAATAGGAAAGAGGAAGTTTTCTGAGTTTTTCAGCTAAACTGGTTCTACGGATTCCACTCTCATGATAAGTCGCAAAAAATGTACAAGTATACTGAATATAATTACAAACTATCATCAGGGCAACGATTAATACGCTTGCTCCCACGTAGAAAGGAATTCTTGCCTTGGTAAGATTTCCGTCTAACATATCTGATATCAAATTATATAAGACTCCTGCAGGCATCATCAAAACGATATTTGTCAATGCAACAGCGAGACATCCCTTTATCATGTCCTTCGCACCCTGTCTTGAAAGTGCGTATTTATGTTGTAATCTTTCTACCATCTCTATGCACCTACCTTCCACTCAACAGATTTGGAATATTCCTCAAACAGTCTCTTATACAGTCCGTTTTTCTCCATCAATTCTTCGTGTTTTCCTTCTTCAACACATTCTCCATTGTTCATGACAAAGATTCGGTCTGCGCTACGTACCGTACTCATACGGTGTGCGATCATTACCATCGTCTTTCCTTCTGATAATTCTTCAAAAGCCTTCTGAACCTTTGTCTCATTATCTGGATCCGCAAAAGCCGTAGCTTCATCCAATACAAGAATAGGTGCGTTTTTAAGAACTGCTCTTGCAATGGTAATTCTCTGCTGTTCTCCTCCGGATAAGTAGGTTCCCTTTTCTCCAATTACCGTATGTATGCCTTTAGGAAGCTTCTCGATTATGTCCATACACTGGGCTTTTTCCAACGCATCCATAACTTCCTGCTCTGTAGCATCTGGTTTTCCCATGCGTACATTTTCTAAAATGGATTTTTTCAACAATCTGCTGTCCTGGAAAACAAAAGAAACCTGCTTCATCAGCTCCTTGGAAGGAATATCCCTAACATTAACGCCACCGATAAGTATCTCGCCTTCAGTAACGTCGAAAAATCTAACCATAAGTTCTGCCAATGTAGTTTTACCTGAACCTGATGGACCTACAAACGCAACATGTTCTCCCGGAGCAATGCGAAGGGATACATTCTTTACAGCATCCCTGACTGCATCTTTATATCGATAGGTTACCTTCTTTAATTCCACTCCGTTGTCCTGTGCTTTTTTGCCGGTATTAGTTTCCTCGAGAGGCTTGATTTCCATAATAGACTCTACTCTCTTAAGTGAATCAATGAGTGTCATCTCCGCCTCGCCGGAATATGCCAATTTAGTCAACGCAACTGTAACAAGTGGGGTGACTATTATGTAGTACATGATATCAAGAATATCTGCGGCTACAGTTCCATCTTTTGTAATAAAATAGGCAGCGATTACAATGAAGATATAGACGGAATTAATGCAAGTCATAAACATGGTCATTGGTATACGGAGCATTACCGTATAATCAATTGCCCACTTTCCAAAGCCATCAATAGCAGCCTTAAAACGTGTAAAGGAGTGAACTGTCTGACCAAAGGTCTTTACGACCGGTACACCTCTTACATACTCTGTAGCTTCACTACTCATAACCTCCAGGGCGTTTTGGTATTCCTTCATCTTGTCCTGCATATCCTTGCCCATCATGGACATCATGGCTGCAAAGCCAAGTAAAGCAGGAATCATGCAAAACAGACCGATTTTCCAGTTAAAGGCGAGGATTAAAACAATCAAACCGACTGGTGTTACTGCCGCCACTGCCTTGTCGGGAATGTTATGGGCAATGTAAGTTTCCGTTGCTGCTGTGGAATCACTTACAATTCGTCTGATTTTTCCCGTACCATCCTCATCAAAAACTCCCAATGGAAGTGTGATTATTCGTCTCATCAAAGAACTTCTCATATTCGCCTGAATACGAAATGCTGCAATATGCGTACACATAAGTGCAACAATATAAACAAGGAGTGACAAAATTGTAAGTATTACTGCCTGCCATGCATAATGACTTATCTCATCCGTATCCTTGCCGTTTACTGCAATTCTTATAATCTGCCACAGATCGTAATAAGGAATCAACGCAATTACAGCGCTTAAAGCCGCAATGCATCTGCCCGCTACAATTAATGCTTTATGGCCTCCTGCATATTGTCCGATCAATTTCATATGATCAAATTTTTCTGTTTTACCCATATTTCAACCTCCTAGGTAATATTTATATATTCCGTATAGTTACAAAATATAAAATTTGATAGCTAACGATTGGCGACTTTCGATAACTTACAAAAAGAAAAAGAGCCTTACGGCTCTTTACTTAACTCCCATAATCCTTCGCCATCCCGGCATAAAGAATTCCTGGATCATATTCAGATTTTTTTCAATATCAGTCATACTATAGTCGTGGATAATCGGCTCAAAGCATGCAGTAAGGTATGCAGAAAGCAATATGTGCAGTTCACTCTCATCAAGTTCTACCACCGGATACCCTTTGCCCTTCAAACCTTCGATTGCCTTCAAAAAGGCCTTCTGATTTTCTGCGACAAATTCATGAATAAAATTCTCATACTTTGTTCCTGCGGAACATTCCATGAGAAGCTTAAATTCATCTCTTCTGGGAAGTATTACCTCATGAATCATATCCATAAAAGTTTCTCTGAACAGTTCCTTCTCCATGGCATCTTCTGCAAGCAAATCATATTGCTTTGCAGTATGATTTTTTATCCATTCCTTTATGCTTTCAATCAGAGGGTCCACCATTGCAGCAAACATAGCCTCCTTATCGGCATAATGCCTGTAAAGTCCGGCAGAGGTCATTCCTGCCCTGTTTCCAATGCTACGGACAGATGCTCCCTCAAATCCCTTCTCAAGGAACTCTTCTTTGATTGCCTTATTCACTTTTACATGACTAATCGACTTATCTCTTGGCATATTCTCTCTCTTTAAGCTATCAACGTTAGTTATCAGCGTTCACTAACAAAGATTACTACAGCATTCTATTTATGTCAAGTTTTTATCTAATAAATGCCGATTATAGGCACCTTCTTCTTTACTTTACCGTAGGCCAGGCTCATAAGCGTTAATATCAAAATTCCGAGCGCGGTTAAATACATGAGAAACATGTTATTTACTATGTTGCGGTTAAGGTCTATAAGCGGATTCATGAATATGCAGAGGATGCCCAAAACAAACATAAGCAAAGCTGAGGATGTTCGATGCGCTCTACTTCAAAGCCATACAATTTATTTGTTACCTGGGTTTACACAACTTTTTGAGTTTTGGTGCGCTCTACTTCAAAGCTATACAATTTATTTGATTCTGATATACTTTCATCTTTTAGAATAAATACATTTGCACCAATTTGGCGACAATTCTTGAATTTAAAACATCTTGTTCGGTTTCGAAAGTGAGTATTAATCGATCTCCCGGGTATATCCCATTCAACTGGTAACTGTTTATTTTTTTCACGGCAGATTGGGCATATTCCGCCTTGTCCATCATACCTTCATGTTCCCAATAAACTTCTTTCCTGAGTTTCTTCGAGAAAAACGTAAAATCCGGATAAACGATTCCATAGCCAATTAGATTTAGTGGTTTTTCGTACTTATACAAAATATTGTTTCTATAGAAGTAATCCGCCAGTATCTTTTCAGATTTCGACCTCACCCTTTCTCCTTTTTCCGTCAGGATCACCGACGAATCACTCAAAAACGCCTTCCCGGTGTAAGGAGCTGAATACCACTCTTCTTCCAGTTGACGCGTCGTCGGATTCACAGGTGTAATTAGCGACTTCCTTTCAGGATGCAGTTTATCATATAGCTGCTCAATTTCATCATCATTGTATCCCTTAAGACACTTACTAATAAGCCTTGCTCTTGCCGTCGCCTTCATAATCACCTTATCATTGTAATTCTTCTGCGCCAGCCTCTGTGCCAGCTGTATGTTGTCCTTCGGAATGTAATCGTAGCGCCCTGCATCCACACAATGATAATATCTTACATTCCCTTGATTCACGGATATGCGAAGCCTGCCCTCCGGCACATCATCCCCATGTTCACTTGCCTTTGAGCTTCCACAATCCCCTTGCTCTCGTGCCTTGGAATTTACGCTATTCCCATGTTCGCTTGCTTTGGCA
>R14__coassemble_331_pt1 | contig 36159 bp, 34 predicted proteins | sample R14__metabat2_high_PE_046 | metagenome-assembled genome bin R14
GATTGGAAAGAAAGGAAAACGGGTTGGGTGACAACCACCCGAAAAAATTCCGGAAATTTAAATATAGTAAACAAGAAGTGGATGATGCTGAATACTATAGCCTAATAAAGTGGACTATGATATAATTAATTTGATTGGAGGGATAATATGCCTCAATTAGATTTGTCGTATAAATACTTCTTCGAATAACCGCTGGAAATTCGAAGAACTCAAAAAGAGAGGTCAAATCTTCAAGAACAGCTACCGCTTTAGGGTAGATTTTTGAGTATTTAACCATAAAATCATAAAGAATCGCTTCTGCTTCAGCTGGAGAAGCAGCATTATAGACGCGTTTAAGTTCATTCATAACAGTTGACTTATCTTTTGCACGTACGTATTTCTCGTAATCGAGGAAAGCTGTCAGCTCAGTTGATAGCACTTCGTTCCTTTTTCTATGACTAATTCTATTTACACAAGATATTTTACGCTATCTAATTATGATACAAGATATTTGGATGTATCTTTTAGATGATTTGTACGGATGGTTTATCATTATAGTGTATGATTTAACCGGACATGAAATCACAATTTAAAACAAGGAAGGGAGCACATGAAAGAACTATACGAGGACAATTTCAAATCCGAAATGACTTCATCAATTGTGGATGATCTCATGGTTGTGCTTCTTAGCATCCCTGCGACCGTTTTCGCGGATGTGCCGGTGCTCCTTTTGGCGCTGGCGGGCCTGCTTTTGATTGTTATTACGGCGGAAGCGATGGAGTTTAAAGTCGGTCCGTTAAAGATTGTTGCGGTGCTTGGCTATGCTCTTTGCGGAGGCAACATTTTTAGTTTTGCAGCAATTGCTTTGGTTGATAAAATAAAGGTTATTTACAGGATAGCAGGGGCATATGCCCTGTTCATTGCCTGGACTTTTTTATACGGAAGATTGGGCGGAAGCGGCGTGAGCGGTCAGGATATGGCGCTCGCTTTTTTGTGGGGACTTGTCCTTGTGGCGATTGAGACGGTGTTCCTGCTCGTTAAATACTTAATTAAGAAGACCGAAAACAAGATACAAAAAGACAAAGACAAAATCAGGAACCTTAACATTAGCGAGCTTCATGAGAAGCAGCTTAACCGTGAGCTGGCGAAGCAAAACTACTTGGCGGAGCGCAATGCGAGGCTTATTGAAAGAGAAAACATCAGTCGTAACATTCACAACAGCGTAGGGCACTCGATTACCGCGGCAATCATGACTCTTGACGCGGCGGATATGCTTTATGATGTTAAGCCCGAAGAGGCAAGAATTCGCATGAATGATGCCAACGAGAGAATTCGCGGAAGCCTCGATTCAATCAGAAGAGCGGTAAGAACTCTTGATGCAGAGGGTGCACCAATTTCGGTCAGCGACCTTTTGGGTGACATGAACGGCATCCTGGATGAGTTCGTGTTGGACAGCGAAAGACAAGTGGACAGGTTGTTTCCAATAGAGCAGACAGATATCCTGATACCTCATGAGCATGCAGAATTCCTAACCGGAGTTCTGGAGGAACTGCTGACAAATGGTGTAAAACATGGAAAAGCCGACAAATTTGTTATTATGTTAGAGGGTGACTCAGCCCACATCAAACTGACAGTGAAGGACAACGGCCACTCTGATTTCTCGGAGAGCAATCGCGAGGAAAAGATTGAAAACGGATTTGGAATAAAGAAAATTATTAGCTATGCGAAGAGGTATGGCGGCAAGGCAGTATTTGCCAATGAAGACGGCTTTAGAGCGGTCGTGGAGCTGCCGCTTGAGACCACAAAAGACGCATAGGATGGTGGGATATATGGAAACAGGAAACAAGATACTTCTGGTAGATGATGAAACGATGCTCCTCGACAGCCTCGAAGTCATCCTCTCCTTAAACGGTTTTGAAATTGTGGGAAAGGCGCACGACGGAAATTCGGCACTGGATATTTTGGCATATGCCACCTGCGACATTGCTTTAGTTGACCTTAACATGAAGGGGATGGGCGGAATCGAGCTCATAGGGCATTTGAAAAAATCTTACCCAGGTATAAAAATACTGGTACTGACTACTTTTTACGACGATAAGAGCATTACTGAAGCAATTAGTGGCGGCGCCGACGGATACCTGCTTAAAGACAGTGGCAGGGACGCAATTATCGGAGCGCTAAAGCAGCTTCAGGGTGGAATCACTGTGCTAGACAGCAAGGTAATGCAGAGACTGACGTCGCTTGTAAACAAGAACGAGACGAAGAGCATAGCTGACGAACTCACCGAGCGGGAAAAGGAAATTGGAATGCTCCTCGCAGAGGGTCTTTCCAATAAACAGATTGCGGAAAAACTTTATATTTCCGAAGGTACGGTGAAGAATTACATCTCCGTAATATATGATAAAACCGGTATCCATGACCGCGTACAGCTGGCCATCGCGCTCAGAGGTTAGAAAACAAATGTGACCACGGTAATAGTTACAGACAGTGTGAATGTTACCATGGTCACTATTTTTATGCCCTAATGGATGCTACCATAGGCACAGATGAAAACGGGTGGTGAAGGGAAGGCATATGCCTGCGCCCGTAAGAAAGGATAACCTGATATGAGAAAAGGACTTTCGGCAGTAAAGTTTATTAAAAACAACAAAAGAACCTGTGCGGTTTTAATAATTGCATTGGCTCTGACTTTCATGGCAATGTACGTTGTAAATTTCCTGCTTATGAGCACGGTAGAAAGTTTCAGGACAGTCATGCTGGAGATGCCTAACAAGGTAAGTTACGTGTCGTTCTCCAACGAAACGCTGGGAATCGACAGCGCGGATTATGAAGATGAGGAAGAGTACAAAGAAGCGCAAAAAGCAAAGCGCGATGAAATGTCCGCGAAAATAAAAGCAATGGATGGAGTTGACGAGGTAATCTTCACTCAGATAATCCAGGTCAAATATACCGCAATGGTGGGAATGGTCGGATATGAGGTACCGCTGCTTGAGGCCGGTCAGATTCAGGGCTTTATGGACCACATCGGCGCAAAACTTATAGACGGAAGGATGCCGAGTGGCGCCGGAGAGATTCTGGTGGATAAAATGGTATATGCCAACCAGGATTATGAACTGGGAAGCAGCTTTAACGAAGAAGCCTATGGTGAGACCTTTAAAGTTGTAGGTGTAATCGAGTCGGATTACATGTTCTGCGTGGGCACTCCTAACGGCTACACCAATTCCGGATGGTATCATGTGATCTACTGCAACGAAGAAACCAAGGATTTCCGTAAGCTTGCCGAGGATATAGGAATAAAACTCAGCAAAGATGATAATGTGGTCGGCTGCCGGGAATATCAGAAATTCTACAATGAGAAATGTAAGAGTACCATCGATGCCGCGGTAAATGTGATCTTGTTGGTCGTTATGATCTTCCTCGCGGTTTCAGTTATCGTAGCATATGTATCCTTCATGCGAAACCGAATGAACGAGTACTGTCTCTATGCATCCATAGGTTATTCCAGGAAAGAAATTTACGGAATGATTATGAGGGAAATGCTTATCATTTTTGGAGTGGGAATTCTAATCGGAATATTTTTTAGTTTAGGTTTGATGGAAGTGTTCGACCAGGGAGCCATCGCTCCAAGGGGTCTTGTTTCGAAGCGTTTTTATCCCGGCCACCTTGCAAAGATAGGCGCTGCACTTCTTTGCATCGTGGGTGTATTACAGATTCCGATTCTACTGGCGATTAGAAGCATAAGAACGATTGATATGATAGAGGATTAAGAAGGAGAACTACAATGTTTGAGATTAAGAATATCAGCATGATTTATGATATGGATACCGACGAGAAAATGTATGCGCTTAAAGGCTTTGACCTTACCCTGCCGGAAAAGGGGCTGGTGGGAATTATCGGCCCGAGTGGTAGCGGCAAAAGTACTCTTATGTACTGCCTCTCAACTTTGAAAAAGCCAACAGAAGGCAGTGTGAAATACAATGGCACAGAGCTTAACAAAATCTCCAACAGCCAGCGCGAAAAGCTACGCAGGGAAGAGTTCGGCTTTGTTTATCAGAAGCACTATCTCGTGCCTTATATGACCGCCCTTGACAATGTGCTTGTGGCGGCGTCAAAGCAGGCATATGCCAAGCAAACCGCTGAAGAATTTCTGAAAAAGCTTGGTATCAAAGAGAGGGAACTTGGTAAAAGACCGGCAAAACTTTCCGGAGGACAGTGCCAGCGAGTTGCGATTGCGAGAGCGCTTATTAATGACCCAAAGGTAGTATTTGCAGATGAACCAACCGCTTCACTTGATCACGAAAATGCCTACAACGTCATGAAGATCCTTAAAGAATATTCAAAAGACAGACTGGTGCTGGTGGTTACTCACGACCGTTCCATCCTGTCTGATGTGGACATGATGATTGAGATGTGGGACGGAGATATTAGCAAGATAGATAGAAAAGAGGAAGTGTAATGAAACCGTATTCGGCATTTTACTATTTAAAGAACAATCGAGGTCGGGCAGCGGTTATAATCTTTATGCTGTTCTTTACGACTTTAATGTTTCTGGGCGGTAACTTCACAGACAGCATGTTCTGGTATTGGGAAGATAACAGCAAATACGGTGACAACATTGTCATTGCGGGAGCGCAGTCATCGGATACCGACTGGAAGGACTATTACTCCTTTATTGAAGATATTAAGGCGGACGACAAGCTGACTTGTCTGGAATGCTCTTCCTATGGCTTTGGAAGCCCTGAGTTTAAAACTACTCTGGGGTTTACCAACAGCAGCGACAGCTACGTGTTTAACACCAAGGAGGACCTTGAGAAGGCCTTCGATATTATGGGAATCGAGTGTGACCTTAGTGATGTTGGTGACGGCAGCGTGGTAATGAGTGAGATCTATGCACGTAATCTTGGTCTGGAAAAAGGAGATATCGTCAGCAAGAAGCGTCTGGGGAATGATAGCAGGGATTTTACTCTTGATGCCTTAACAGACGACAACGGGTTTATGTGCTTTTATGTATGCTACCACCCCGAAAACCTCTATAGAGTTAACATTCTTAGCGATGAGATGGAAGGTAAAGAACTGTACGACTATGTGGAGCAGATAAGAGGCGACAGGATGGTAATGATAAATCAGAGAACCAGGGAGAGCATCGAAGAAGAAACGTCGTCAGTTAAAGCCATATTTGAAATAGGCTGTATCCTTCTTGCCGTAATTTTGGCGGTAACTGCCAATTCGGTCATAACCGGTCAGTTTATCAAGAGAACCTATGAATTCGGCGTATACCGTGCACTTGGCCTGTCGAAGGGTCGCATATTCCGAAAGTGCGCCGCCGAAATTCTTTTAATGGACCTCGTTGCAATTGTTATTGGCGGAGTCCTGATTGTAACTACAAGCTTCATCCTTAATGAGCTAGTGTACCTGCCAAGCGGACGATTCCTGCCGTACTGTACCACAACTGGTATCATCAGTTTTGCAATAAGTAATCTGCTTGTTATCGTTCCAATGATACTGTCAAAAGGTCACCAGATGGCCAAGGCAGACATTACGGAGTTTTAGTGAAGGCATATGCCGTTTAATCAGTTACGCCGGGCCGTTCCTTTTGGTAAAACGAGTCAGATTAGGATGATTTAGGGTGCAATTTTTTACGACATTACAAAAGTGCGCGATTTTTCATAAAATTGTTTTTGTTGTTATATTTGTCGTCCTCGGTTAGAATGAAGATAATCAATCTCTTGGTTTGCTTTGCGCTGACACAATATTATAGGAGTGACGTGTCTGTTGCGGGAGATTGTATACTTACTAACGAGGAGGTAGACTATGGACAACAAAGCACTTTATAAAATTAGCTATGGACTTTTTGTCGTTACCGCTGCCAATGGCTGCAAGGATAACGGATGTATTTCAAATACAGCAATTCAGGTGACAAGTGATCCGGCTAAAATTACAGTTGCACTCAACAAGAACAACTATACCCATGACATGATCAAAGAAACAGGCGTATTCAACGTTTCTGTTATCGCAGAAAATGCATCTTTTGATCTTTTCAAGCGCTTCGGCTTCCAGTCAGGAAGAGACGTTAACAAGTTTGATGGTTTCACAGACTGCAAGCGTGGTGAAAATGGCGTTATGATCGTTACTGCTGGAACAAATGCTTACATTTCAGGTAAGGTTGTACAGACAGTTGATCTTGGCACACACACAATGTTCGTTGCTGACGTAACTAACATGGAAGTTCTTTCTGATGTGGCATCTGCAACTTACAACTACTATCAGGACAACATTAAGCCAAAGCCAGAAGCTGTTGGAACAACAGAAGATGGTCAGACAATTTGGCGTTGTCGTATTTGCGGCTATGAATATGTAGGCGAAGAACTTCCTGAAGATTTCATTTGCCCAATTTGCAAGCACCCTGCTTCAGATTTTGAAAAGGTTGTTAAGACTGCAGAGAAGAAGAATCCATATGCCGGAACAAAGACTGAAAAGAACCTTTGGACAGCATTTGCAGGCGAGTCACAGGCACGTAACAAGTACACTTACTTTGCATCTGTTGCAAAGAAGAATGGCTACGAGCAGATCGCAGACCTGTTCTTAAAGACAGCTGACAACGAGAAGGAACATGCTAAGCTCTGGTTCAAGGAACTTGGCGAACTCGGTGACACATCCGAGAATCTTCTTCACGCTGCTGAAGGTGAGAACTACGAGTGGACAGACATGTACGATCAGATGGCTAAGGATGCTGAAGAAGAAGGCTTCCCAGAACTTGCTAAGAAGTTTAGAGGCGTAGGCGAAATCGAGAAGCATCACGAAGAGCGCTATCGTGCACTTCTTGCTAACGTAGAGGCTATGGAGGTATTCAAGAAAGCCGGCGTTACAGTTTGGGAATGCCGCAACTGTGGTCACATCGTTATTGGAACTGAAGCTCCAGATGTATGTCCGGTTTGTGCACATCCACAGAGCTTCTTTGAAGTACACGCAGAGAACTATTAAAAGCTAAAACCTAAGCAAAATAAGGAACGGTCGAGCTAATCGGCCGTTCTTTTTTTGCGTGAAATTGGGAGTAAAAACATAATGTTGAACTTTGTTGCGTGATTTTATATAATGAAAATGTTGGTACACAACTAAATGGGGACCAGAACTAGAACTAGAAAGAAAAATTTGTAGGAGATGGATATGAAAAAATTATATCAAAGATTGAGCATTGTGCTTGCAGTTTTAATGCTGCTTGCATGTGTTCCAAATGCGGGGCTTTATGAAAAAGCGGAAGCAGCAAGTAAGTATAGTATTGTTTACCATAAGAATTTTGGAAATGATGCTACTTACACTAAGACATACGCATATAATACCAACATTACTTTAGAGAGAACATGTCGTTACAGTCGTTCAGGCTACACTTTTGTAGGTTGGGCAACATCCCCAAACGGCAATGTGGCATATGCACCGGGTGCTTCTTTTAGAACACCTTTCAATCAGCATGTATCAACATCTAGAGCATTATATGCAGTATGGGTAAAGAACCTTACAACAAAAGACGGTAAGACAGTAAAGATTGATAGTTATAATAAGAACTGCAGTGTCTCAAAAGTAACAGCAACTGGAATTACCTCAAGAGTAAAAAAAGGTAATAGCACAACCACATACAATAATACATACATGGGACCATCAGCAGGTAGTGTTACATACACAATTCCACGTGGTTTTGTATCAAAGCAGGTTTATTCAGGATCTTATATCGCACAGTGTCATACTTGGGCATTTTTATCACTTCTCGGAGTTAGCGAATCTAACAGAGCAAAGTATTCTATTAGCCCAAGCAATTTAGGCACAACCTTCTCAGCTTATAAAGTTGGAAGTTATTCTGAAACAAGCGGCGGCGTTTCATTAAAACCAGGTGACGTATTATACAGTGGAACACATTCTGCAATTTATGTCGGAACGGCATACAATGGTCAGAAGCCAGTTGCACTCGTTGAAGGCATTAACAATGATGGTACTCGCGGAGTAACATTATCAACATACTCAAATGCATTCAACGGATCAAGCACTACTGTAACCGTTTACAGAAAGTAGCTAACAAATTCCCCCAATTATGTACCGACAATGCGGTGGTGGCCAAAAGGCTGCCACCGTTTTTTATACTATTTAATAGATAAAGAAATCTGTGCTATAATAAACTTCAAAGTTTACAAACTCGCAAAGCGGGTGATTTGTTAGGGCATATGCCGAAGGGGGAGTCCACATGAAATATGATTGCTTGATTATAGACGATGAAAAGACACTGGCAGATAATACCTGCGAGTATTTTAATATGTTTAATGTCAACACCAAAGCTGTGTACAGCTCGGCTGAGGCGTTGAAATTCTTTGAGTCCGATGACGCTTCTTTAGTGCTGTTGGACATCAATCTTTCCGATGGCAGCGGGTTTAATTTGTGTAAAAAACTCAGAGAGGATAAGAATATTCCAATCCTCTTTATCTCTGCCAGAAATACCGATGATGACAAGATAATCGCACTCAATATCGGGGGTGATGACTATATTGAGAAGCCTTATTCTTTGGGAGTTCTACTCGCCAAGGTAAAGGTTGTGCTTAAGCGTTTTGCTGGAACTTCCGCTGATGAAGAGAAGGATTACGATGACGGGCATTTGCGCCTTGATTCCACCAACAAAACGGCGTATGTGGATGGAGCTGCTGTGAAACTTACCAGCCTCGAGTTTAAACTGCTTAAATATCTTACCGATAACCATGACAGACTCGTTACCAAAAATGAGCTGTTTGACAATGTGTGGAATGACAAATTCACCGGCGATGGTACGCTGAATGTGCATATCCGCAAGATAAGGGAGGAAATTGAGGCCGATCCGGCAAATCCTTCTTACATAATAACTGTTTGGAAGGAAGGATATCGGTTCAATTCCAGGTAGCCGATGGGGAACGACAATGAAATCAAAACATTTTATAATTTTGATAATTCTGACCTTTATTATTGAAGCGGTCATTGCGGTTTCGCTTATAAACAAAATCGAGGAGACTAAGCCTGATCCGGTGCTCATCAATGAGTGCAGGAAATCCGTGGAAGATAACTGGGGCAACACTGAGGCATATGCCGATAAATTGGACTACGCCATAGTGGATAATGACGGTGATTTGGTTTATAAGAGTACTGATGGTATAGCCCTTTCCGTGAATGAAGGCATCAAGAAAAATGATATTATGCTTGATGTGTGCATAGACGGGCAGACGGTTGGCAAGATCATATTTGACAATTTCACAGTAGAGAAAATGGAACACTACAGGAAAATGCTGGTGGTGTCGATAGTCTTAATTTCTCTGGTCCAGCTTGTGTTGCTGACTCTCCATTATTTGTTAATAAAAAGGCATATTCTAAAGCCGTTTAACAAACTAAGCGGATTCGCGCAGCGAGTGGCGCAGGGCAATCTTGACATACCGCTGGAGCTTGACAAGGGCCATGTATTTGGTGCCTTTACTGAGGCATTTGATCTCATGCGCTCTGAACTTAAAAAATCCCGCGCTGCTGAGAAAAAGGCCAATGATGAAAAGAAGGAAGTTGTTGCAAAGCTTTCTCATGATATAAAAACGCCGGTGGCATCCATAAAATCCACTTCGGAACTGGGCTATGAAGTTGCCAAGAATGAGAAGGCGAAGGACTGCTTTAATCAGATAAATATTAAGTCTGATCAGATAACCTCTCTGGTAGATAATCTGTTTAATTCCAGCGTGAATGAAATCACTGAAATTGAAGTGAAACCTTTGGAACAGCCATCCTCTATTATTAAAGAGATTGTGAAGAATGCAGATTCACAGAACAGAGCCAATGACTTTGAAGTGCCTGAATGCAAGATTTATGTGGATAAACTGAGACTCTTGCAGGCATTTGACAATATTTTTATGAACTCCTACAAGTACGCCGGAACAGACATAAAGGTGGAAACCTACATTGAAGCCGACAGCCTGGTGGTAAAAATCTCCGACAAAGGCCCGGGCGTAAAAGAAGAGGAACTGCCGCTGCTTAAGGAAAAATACAAAAGAGGAGCGGGAGCAGAAGGTAAGGACGGAGCAGGCCTTGGTCTCTATCTCTGTAATTACTATATTAAAAACATGGATGGCAGAATGGTACTGGACAATTTAGAGCCGGGATTTAGCGTCAGTCTATATTTAAGAATTATTTAAGGATTAGTTAAAGCCATTTAAGGAAAAGGCGGGTATATTTGCCTTAGTAAAGAAAACAGGGGCATATGCCTGACTTAAGGGAAGAAAGCGAGAATAAGAATGAAAACTATTATCGAAACCAAGAAACTTTGTAAGACCTTTTCCAATGGCGGAAGACAGACTCATGTGTTGAAAAATGTAGATCTTGAAATTTACGAAGGAGATTTTACCGTCATCATGGGTGCCAGCGGTGCAGGTAAATCCACACTGCTCTATGCACTCTCGGGCATGGACAAGCCTACTCTCGGTGAAATCAATTTTGCAGGAACGGAAATAACAAAGAAAAGCATTGATGAGCTTGCGATTTTTAGAAGAGACAATTGCGGCTTTGTGTTTCAGCAGATCTACCTTGTGGATTCCATGAGCGTGTTTGACAACGTTATGGCAGCGGGCCTTCTGGTCAATAAAAACAAGAAGGAAGTTGCGGAGAAAGCAAAGGAGACATTAAAGGCAGTAGATATAGAAGAAGAACTCTGGGACAAATTCCCAACCCAGATCTCCGGCGGTGAGGCACAGCGTGTTGGAATCGCCAGAGCCCTCGTTAACACACCAAAACTTGTCTTTGCAGACGAGCCTACAGGAGCACTCAATTCCAAAACAGGAAAGGACGTACTGGATGCACTGACTGCATTTAACGAAAAAGGTCAGTCAATAGTCATGGTAACACATGACATTGTAAGCGCAAGACGCGGAAACCGCATCCTCTATGTAAAGGATGGTGAGGTTGCAGGCGTATGCGACCTCGGTAAATACGTGACCATGGACAAGGAGAGACACAGAAAACTCAACGATTTCCTGGCTTCCTTTGGCTGGTAAATCGTTCGGATCCGGGGAAACAGTATGCATCAGGCGCAAAGGTGAATATGCCTGATAAAGATTAAATAAACGAGGAAAATATAATGGGAAAAGAATTACTGCTTACAAAATCAAATTTCAAAAAAAATAAGGGAACTACAATCGGTATGTTCTTTCTGGTAGTGCTTGGTGCCATGCTTATGGGACTTGCGCTTCTTATATATTTTGATGCCCGATTGACCGCTGATAAAGAGGCAAAGCATCTCGTGGCGGGTGATGGTGAAATGCTTCTTTACAATAAAGCAGGCGTAATAACCGATGAATATGTTGCGGAACTTATAGCAGATCAGACGAAGGAATATTCTCTTTACAGAAGTGTCGGAAGTAATATTTCACAGAAAATTCCTTACGGTGATGGCGAATTATCTGTAGGTTTGATTGTTGCAAATAAGAGTGTTTTCGATAATAAAAGAGACAAAACAGAGATAGTAAAAGAAGACAAGAACATAAAAGATAATTACATATATCTTCCTTATCAGTTTTATACCGGCGGCGGTGTTGAAATCGGGGATGAATATTCTTTTACATTTGAAAATACAGTAAGAAGCTATACAGTACGAGGCTTTATTAATACGGTCTATTTCGGTTGTAACAACAACGGTATTTACCTTTTTGTCCTGGATGATAAAAGCTACGATGATTTTAAGACCCAATATGGTGATGATCACGAAGTAACTGTTATAAACTATACGCTTAAAGAAGGAACTAAAATTTCAAAGTTTAACATTGAAGCTGCTCAGAAGTATTTGGCTGATTATCCGACAATGGACAACAACACTATTACAAAGGACGATACAATCTGGAACAGAACTTTTATGTCTTTGATTTTGGCGCTTTCATTTATTATGGTTACCGTTATAGTGCTTATAGTAATGAGTCTGATGCTTGGTAACTGTATTACAAACTACATTCGCGAAAACATGACCAGTCTTGGGGCATTAAAGGCAATCGGCTATACAAGCAAAAACATTAAGAACTCCCTGCTGATGATGTTTGCGATTATTACAATAGGTGGAAGTATTGTCGGAGCAGCTTTGGCATATGCCCTGATGCCTGTGATGGGAAAAGTTGTAGTTAGCCAGATGGGTTTCCCTTACAGTGTTAAGTTTAATCCGGTCATTACTTTTGGCTCGATAATTTTACTTGTAATGTATGTTGCGGTAATCACGATACTCTCCGCAAGAAAATTAAAGAAAGTTGAAGTAGTTACCGCTCTTAGGGATGGAACAGAAAATCATAACTTTAAGAAAAACCATGTAAAACTTGACAGAACCGGTTTCGGACTTAATTCAAGTCTTGCGTTAAAGACGATGTTTTCTAACAAAAAACAGAATATAATCACCTTCTTTGTTACCGGATTTTTGATGTTTATATGCACGATCGGGCTTTTGATGTATGAAAACTTTAACAGAAATCCGATGCTTGAAATCATGACTTTTGAAACCTGCGGCGGAGTAGTTGCTACTGATAAGTCTATGGGTGATGAACTTAGGAATTATCTTGAACAAAGAGAGGATGTAAGCAATATCCGAAAGATGATTCAGAAGACTCTCTTATACAATGGTGAAGACAGCTTGTTTACTTATGTGTTTGAGGATATCAGCCAGATGAACAACAAGAATGTCTGCTACAAGGGACGTATCCCTGAGTACGATAATGAGGTTGCAATAAGTGGTAAGTTCGCCGAGGACTATGGCTTTGAGATAGGCGATGAGATTACGCTGGAAAATGGTGATAAAAGTCATACATATCTGATAACCGGTTTTGTTCAGTCCTGCAATAACAACGGCAGAGAGGCATTAATGTCTGAGACGGCTATGAAACCGCTTTGTGATATTAACGATGTAGGAGTCGCTTTCTGGTATGATTGTGATGATAAGGAAGCATCACAGGCTATTATAGATGGCTGCACTGAAAAATTCGGAGATAAGCTTTTTACTACGATTAATTTCTATGAGGTCATGGATGGAGGCATGACAACATTTAAGGCAGTTTCGGCCATTATGCTGACTCTTATGTGTGGCATTGCAGCTGTTGTTATCATGCTGATTCTTTTCCTTTTCATTAAAGCCTTGTTGTATAATAAGAAGCGTGATTATGGTATTTACAAGGCTATTGGGTTTACTTCAAAAGATCTTATTATTCAAACCGCGTTAAGCTTTATGCCGACTATTATACTCTCGGTAATTGTGTTCCTGGTTGTATCATATTTCGTGGCAAATCCGTATATGCAGACGATAATGGTAGCCTTCGGACTCATGAAATGCAATTTCGTAATTCCTGTCGGCGGAATGGTGCTGATCGGCGTGGGATATGTACTTATCTCTTTCCTGTTTGCAATTTACCAGGCACGAAGGATAAGAAAGATCGAAGCCTACGATATGTTGACGGAAATTTAATATATCGGACTCTGGTGGAGTAGGGTATATGCCGGCAACCCTGAGGACGAAGCAAACATGATTTATCCGGATTGGAATTATGAAGGTGTTCCGGCACCAGATAAATAAAAAATAAAGGCTATACCAACCTATGTTGGTATAGCCCTTTTTTAATTTTAAGAGTATGTAAAATTACCATATGAAAATCTCAGATCCGGAAGTGAGAAGGTGGAGTGCTTTCCGTTATTCTCTGACTGACTTCCAATCCACACTCTTACAACGTCGTTCTGATCTATCGTGAACATCAGGTGTTTGTAACTCTTGTTATTACCTTGCTTAATGGCAGCAGACAGAGCCTTGCTCTTGAACAACTTGAATTTAATACGAACCTTTGTAAGATTACTTTCAGGGATGTTACAGGATGTCAGTAAATCGTAGAAGAAATTACCTTCTCCACCGTTTATGAAATTAGCATCTGTAATCATGGCGGTTCCATCTTTATTGATTTCTAATAAACGCACACCCTTGGTGTAAATGTCTATATCGTGAAATGTGTCGCAGTAGAACTGATCAAAGATTTCGTAGGACGTAAGTCCGGTCTCTGCAACGCAAGCTTCTATTGTTTTCGCAAATGTATAGATAACTTCTTGGTCTGCTACAATCCTTGTCTTTTCGACATATTTAAGATAGGCCGGTGCAATCGCGCCAACAAGGATAGTCATTATGGCAATAACCATGATTAATTCAATTAAACTAAATCCCTTGTTCTTCATAATCAACACATCCTTTCATTTTCTTCACATTGCGCTGTCTCGCAATAGCGTGGCAGCTAACATATTTAAGTTCTATATATTAATTATACACAGAATTTTTACACATGAAAACCCTGCAAAACATAAGTGAAATGATGAAAAAGTGCGATATGTCGTGATATTTTACGAAAATTGCGCATTAAAAGGCGATAATTCTTAAAACTATATGTTCAAATGTTGCACAGTATGATTTGTAAAAGCGCGTTGAATTGATTTGCATGATTTTATATAATTATGATGTTGGTACATAAATTTTGTGTACATTTTTAGAAATAAAGCATGGAGCTTCCGAGAAAATAAAACTTAATATAAGGTGATAAAAGTGCTATACTATAACTGTTAGTAACATAACAAGTTATATGGGAGGATAAAGAAGTGAAATTTATTGTTACTTTGATTATCGCACTCGCAGCCAGCTGCGCGGGATTTTTGAACTATGTGTGGTTCATTTCCCTTGGCTACGGCATGGCGATTGCGGCAATCGGAATCTTTGAGTTCATCATTTTCTCAGAGTTTTCTATGGGGTCAATCTTCATTGCGCTCATGTTCATGCTTTACGGCGCACGACTTACCGGATTCCTTGCTTACAGAGAGTTTAAGGTAATGTCTTACAGTCACAGAATGCGCGGTGAGATTGTTGAAAATGATCGCCTGGAACTTTGGCAGAAATTCGCAGTTTGGGGTTCAGCTTCATTGCTTTATGCATGCCAGACCAGTCCGCTTACCTTCAGACTTATGAATGGTGACGATGCAGATGTATTTGTAGTCATTGGTCTTATCATTATGGTAATCGGTCTCGTAATTGAGTCTCTTGCGGACTACCAGAAGCACATGGCTAAAAAGAAGAATCCAAACACCTTTGTCAGCACCGGACTTTTCAAGATTGTCAGATGCCCTAACTATTTTGGTGAAGTTGTATTCTGGCTCGGCGCTTTTGTTACCGGCCTTAGGACCTATTGCAATTTCTTCCAGTGGCTGTTCGCTCTTCTCGGAATTCTTGGTATCATCTACGTTATCATCAGTGGAGCAAGAAGACTTGAGATCAGACAGAACAAGAACTATGGTGAGGATGAGGCCTATCAGGCATATGCCAAATCCACTCCGATACTCGTACCTTTCTTACCGGTTTACAGCGTAGAGAAGTACAAGTGGTTTGTAGCCTAGCGAGTTTTTGTTTACAGGTAAAATTTCAAATGATAAAATTTAATCGTTACAGGGGGTAACGAAAAATTTAGGAGGAGATTTACAATGGACATTAAAGATGTAATTGAAAAGACAGTCAAGAAGATTCAGAATGATCCAAAGCTTCTTGATAACTTTAAGAAGAGCCCTGAAAAGACAGTTGAGAGTGTTGCGGGTGTGGATATTCCAAACGGCATGCTCGATAAAGTTGTCGATGGCGTAAAGGCAAAAATTAAGCTTGATAATGTTGGCGGCATCGTCGACAAGATTAAGGATCTTTTCTAATTAGAAAGTTAAAGGGAACCGGAAGAACCGGTTCCCTTTTTTAGTTCAAAAGTTCTAGCAGGGTTTCAAATGCGAAGTTGGTGGCAGCGGTGCGCACCTTTTCGCGGTTCCCTTCAAAATGCATGGTCTTGGTTATGACGTTTCCGTTCACATAGAAGCCGAAGCATACAGTGCCAACAGGCTTATCAGGTGTTCCTCCGGAAGGTCCTGCGATTCCGGTCGTGGCAACGGCAATTTCTGCCCTGGCTTTTTTGGCAGCGCCAGTGGCCATTTCCTTAGCTACGACTTCACTAACTACACCGTGTTGTTTAATACTTAGTTTGTTTACTGCGATGAGCAGGGACTTTGCTTCGTCGGCATAGGTCACAAAGGCCATATCAAAAACCTTTGAGGCATCCGGCACGTCAACAATGGCAGATGAAATCATTCCGCCGGTGCAGGATTCGGCAGTGGTAATATGCCAGCCTTTTTCCATGAGTTTGTGAACCAGTTCATAGTTTTTAAACATGTTAACCCCCAATTACTAACAACAAAACCTTAGTGCTCCGAAAAAGGATTAGTTCTAATCCATAATATTGAATTCATTGTATCAAAAAGTGTGCTAAAATAAAACCTAAGAGAAGGTGCCGGGGGCAACTTTATAAAGGAGGTTAACATGAGTACAGAGGTTGAAACTTTAAAAAAATGGATTGAAGAATCCGACAACATAGTGTTTTTTGGAGGAGCAGGCGTATCCACCGAAAGCAACATCCCTGATTTTAGAAGTCAGGATGGTCTTTACAATCAGAAATACAAATATCCACCGGAGACAATTATCTCCCATTCATTCTTCAAGCAGTATCCTGAAGAGTTCTATGAATTTTACAAGGACAAGATGCTTTATCCTGACGCAGAGCCTAATGCTGCTCACAAGAAGCTGGCAGAGTTAGAGGCAGCAGGAAAACTTAAGGCAGTTGTTACGCAGAACATTGATGGTCTGCACCAGAAGGCAGGCAGTAAAAATGTTCTTGAGCTTCACGGAAGTGTGCTCAGAAACTATTGCATGCGCTGTCACAAGTTTTACGGCATGGAGTTTGTGGCTAACGCACCAGGCGTTCCAACCTGTACTTGCGGCGGAACCGTTAAGCCTGACGTTGTCCTTTACGAAGAAAGCCTTGATAGCGATTGCATGATGCGCGCAGCTCAGGCAATTTCGGAAGCAGAGGTCTTGATTGTTGGTGGAACCAGCCTTACGGTCTATCCTGCAGCGGGCTTTTTGGACTACTACAGGGGCAACAAGCTGGTACTTATTAACCGTGATGCTACACCAATGGATGGCAGAGCCAACTTAATTATCCACGAAAAAATCGGAGAAGTTTTCTCTGCAATTTAATGCGTTTTTTCACAAAAAAATCAATGTCAATAAAGACTAAATAAAGTCTTAAACAAATCTTAAGGAACCCTATATTGCATTCAAAATGTGCGCAATCTATAATTTAGACGAACCTGAGGCATATGCCCTGGTTACTAATGTATTTGCAAACCCCGAACGGGGAGAAAAGAGATTTTTATGGACAAGAAAAAGGGTTCAGGAAAGATTATAGCCATTGTTGTTGTAGTCTTCACACTTATATTTGGAGGTTGCTTAGCATGGGGCTTTACGACAAAGAAACCAGCTAAAGCAGAGAGCGAAAAAGTGGCTAGTGCCGATGAGACTTCTGATAAAGAAGACAAGGAAGACGAAGAGGAAGAAGATTCCGACGAAGATACTGATGAAGAATCTGATGAAGATGGAAGTAATAATCTTCTCAATTTCCTCGATGGGCTTTTTACAGGAGAGTACTCAGATGTAGCGCAGGAAGATGATGTAGTTATTGCTGACGTATATGTTATTGAGTCAACAACTGCTATTTCAGATGCTTACATTAGTGGAGACGACTCAGCACTTTCTGATGAAGAAAAAGAAACTCTTCAGATGGCGTCCGATGTCTTAGATGAAATCATCACAGATGACATGGACAACTACGAAAAGGAAAAGGCTGTTTACACTTGGATTCGTGATAACATTAAGCACGATGAAAGTGTAATGGATGCTATCCGAGGTGCAAGCGATGCAGACGATCCTCACGGAGTTCTTGAAAATAAGCAGGCTGTTTGTGTAGGCTATGCAACAACTTTCAGACTTTTAACTCAGATGTTAGGTTTTGATTGCAAGGTTTGCCACAGCTCAGACAGAATTCACTCTTGGGATTTAATTAAGTTGGATGATGGCAACTGGTATCACTGCGATGTTTACTCAGACGCAGAGACAAACAGCTACTCAAACTTCAACCAGACAGATGACATTCGTCTCACCGGCTGGGACTGGAACATGGATTACTTCCCTGAAGCAACTGGAACAGAATACTGCTACATCTTAAAGGATGCGATTGCATTTACAAGTTTTGATGACGTTGCTCAGAGAATGCATGACCTTATTGCTAATGGCGAGGAAGGATTCTTTACTATTACATTCACTGACGATCAGTGGAATGATGAAACCTACGAAATTCTTGAGTACCTTGGATCTTACGCAGACCAGTATGTATACTCCACAGAGCCTAACACAGATGAGTATGCTGAGTGGAGCACTATGCCTACAGAAGAAGGTGGATACTTCTACTACAATCTCCATATTTATACTTGGGAAGAGGAAGAATACGAAGAAGGCGAAGAGGAAGAATACGTTAAGTCAAGCGAAGAGGTTCTTGCTAACGAAATTATCAATCGTATTTTTGCAGACAAGACCACAGCCTGGTAAAGAGAGGTAACAAGTATGGTGAAAAAACTCCTAAAAAATATAACTGTTGTTCTCATGTCAGTATCTTTAGCCGCAGCACTTGTTGCCTGCGGCACTGAGAGCAAGAGTGACGACGCAGACAAGAAAGACACTGCAGCTACCGCAACTGAAGCAGCTGATAAGGACACTGAAGTTGCTTCTGCAAAGGTGGACTTTACAGAGCTTTCAAAGGCAATGATTTCTTCAGATGCAACCATGCCGGACATGACGGTTCTTTACGGAACTGACGATTTGGCAGCGGACTACTTTGTGCAGGTTGCAGAAGATTTTGATTTCGATAAGGTGGATAACTTCTTTTTTGCATATGCCGAAGCCGGTTCTCCGGAAACCATTGCTGTGGTTTACGTTAAGGATGCGGCTGACGCTTCCAAGTGCGAAAAAGGTTTAAGAAAAGCTGTCGACAGCAGAATTGACAGAGCCAATACCTATGCGCCTGAACAGGTAGAAGTTCTTGACAGCGCTGAAATTTATAGTGAAGGAAATTATGTTGTCTTGATTATTGGAGGTAATTCTGATAGCATAAAGGCGGCGTTCGAGGCTGAACTCGCCAAATAATAACGATTACTATAATGAATCAATTTTTAATTAAGGACAGGAGGAAATAAATGGTCTTTTCAAGCATACCTTTTTTATGTTATTTCCTTCCTGTCTTTCTTATTGTCTATTTTTTAGTGCCTAAAAAGGCCAAGAACTTTGTGCTGCTTCTTTTCAGCCTTGTGTTCTATGCCTGGGGCGAGCCAATTTACATCTCACTGCTTCTGCTGTCATCGGTGGTGGACTATGTAAATGGCCGCATGCTTGAGCACTTTGAGGGAAGGCGTAACAGGCAGAAAATTTTCATGATTATCTCAGTGGTAGTAAATCTGGGACTCATGGGCATATTCAAATACGCTACCCTTTTTATCACAACCATCAACTCGGTTTTTGGCACATCAATCAAGGATCCAAAACTGGCACTTCCGCTGGGAATCAGCTTCTTTACATTCCAGACCATGAGCTATTCCATCGATGTGTTTAGGGGCAAGGTGAAGGCAGAACATAACTTCATCGATTACATGACCTATGTCAGCATGTTCCCTCAGTTAGTTGCAGGTCCTATCGTAAGATACGAAGACATCTCCAAAGAATTAAAGGAAAGAAAGGTAACTTTAGACAGTTTCACAGCCGGCGTTCAGCGTTTCCTTTTCGGTTTGTTTAAGAAGGTGCTCATTGCCAACCAGATTGGTCAGCTTTGGGATACCGTGCTGGCGGCTGACGAGCGAAGCGTGCTCTTTGCATGGCTTGGAATTCTTGCCTTCACCTTTAGAATCTATTTCGATTTCTCCGGTTATTCAGACATGGCCATTGGTATCGGAAAGATGATGGGCTTCAATTATCCGGAAAACTTCAACTATCCTTACAGCGCAAACAGCATTACGGACTTCTGGCGTCGTTGGCATATGACCCTCTCAGGCTGGTTTAAGGATTATGTTTACATTCCGCTGGGCGGAAACCGCCGTGGCCTTCCTCGTCAGATTCTGAATCTGGCCATCGTTTGGGCACTTACCGGTTTCTGGCATGGTGCATCCTGGAACTACCTGCTTTGGGGTCTTTACTACGCAGTCCTTCTCATCATTGAGAAGCTTTCCCGCGGCAAATTCCCTGGCTCTCTTCCAAAGCCTCTTGCGCATTTCTACACAATCATCACGGTCATGATTGGCTGGATGATTTTCGCGATAGAAGATTTTGGACAGCTGGGTCGCTACGCAGCAGATGCTTTTGGCTTTGGTGCCGAAGGTCTGGTTGGCAGTGCAGCGCTGTACCAGTTTAGAAACTATTTATTTGTAATTATAATCTGCGAAGTTTTTAGCAGGCCGGTTAGTAAGGATGTGGCGGCATATGCCGAGAAACACCCTAAGGCAGGCACTGTCTTAAGTGTAGCAGGTTCAATTTTAATGGCAGTACTGACAGTGGTAACGGTGGCACTTTTGGTGGCAGACACCTACAATCCGTTCCTGTATTTCAGATTTTAGGAGGCAGAGATGAAAGAACGATTCAGACTTATTTCTGCAGCCTTTGCATTGCTGTTCTTTGCAGCCTGCGGAATTTTAACCCTCGCGCACAAACCATTTAGCTTCAGCGAAGAGGAAAACAGAACCCTCGCGCAGATGCCTGAGTTTAACGTGAAGGACCTTATTACAAAAGAAGATACAACAGATTCTCAGAACGTGCTTCAGAACGACATCGAGGACTATTTAAGCGACCAGTTCTTTGCCCGTGCGGAGTTCATGCAGGCATATGCCTTGACTGAGCGAATTTTGGGCAAGACCGACTACAACGGCGTTTACGTTTGCGAAGACGATTGGCTCATTGAAGTCTATGAGGAGCCTCAAAACACTGAGAAAAACACCGAGCGAATTAGTGCGGCAGTAGACCGACTTGAGGCAGCGGGTGTACACACCACCTTAATGCTGGTGCCTACGGCCATCAGCCTTTATCCAGAGGTACTTCCTGAAAATGCGGCAGAAACCAACAAGCAGGAAGAAGTTAAGGACTACATGTACGAAAACATTAACGCCACCACGGTGGATGTTTGGTCTGCGCTTTCTGACTTAAAGGAAGAGGGCACTCAGGTTTATTACAAGACCGACCATCACTGGACAACGGATGCGGCATATGCCGCCTATGTGGCCTTCTGCGAAACCGAGGGCTTTGAGCCGGTGGCAGTAGAGGAGTTTGACACCAAGGAAGTATCAGATGAATTTTACGGCACGGTTTATTCCAAGGCATTAAATCCTTTCCAGCCGGCAGACACCATTAAGGTTTATAAGCAGGACATGGAGGGCATTAAAGTTACCTACATGACGGATGATAAGGCAGACAGTCTTTATGCAGAGAGCTATCTTTCAGAGAAGGACAAGTACTCCTACTTCCTTAACGGAATTCAGCCTATGATTACCGTGGAAAACAGCAATGTTAAAAACGGCAAAACACTCTTGGTTGTTAAGGATAGTTATGCGAATTGCTTTGTGCCGTTCCTGATTAATCACTATGAAAAAGTGGTGATTTTAGACACAAGATATTACAGACAGGGAGTGACTCCAACCGCGGCCAGCATTGGCGCAACGGACTGTCTTTTCCTGTTTAATCTTAACACATTGGATTCCGAGGTCGCCATTAACGGCATCTATTAAGAAATTTTTGCGTTTTTATTGTATTAGCCTTGCCAAATGTGTTAAAATTACTCTGTTAATCAAAGTAACCATTTGAAATTGGAGATGGCTTAATGCGAGAAATATACACAGAGTGCCTGATTTTTTTCACTGCGATCATTGCGGTGTGTCTCGTCAGGACCTTCCGATACTGCAGATATGCAAAATTAGCGAAAATAGTTAATATTTTCGCTATTATTGTTTTGACGGTTATTTCGGCCTACATGTTACCGAAGGTCGTTAATGGAACCTATCACGATCAGACAGTATCTATCATCTTTTTAACTTACGGCGTTATTGCCATAGTGGCGTTCCTTTACTCAATGGAATATGCCCCTATGATTTTGACCAGTACATTGCTGACAGGTATTATCACCGACATTGAACATGCGATGCTGTTCTTTGATAAGCATGGTGAATGTCTGTTTGTGAATCAGTCTGCGTCAAAATTGTTCGGCATTACCAAAAAAGACAAAAAGGAAATCGATAAGTTGTTAGCGCAGCTTACCGTCAATATGGATGAGAATGAGAAGGATGTCAGCGTAACTGAACGTCCTGAATTTGCGTCAGTAAGATATTACAGAACAGAGTACCATCCGTTCCGTGACAAGAAGAAACGAATGATCGCTTACTTCTATGAAATATCCGACTACACCAACGAAGAAATTACCAGACGTGAAAGAGAATACTTAGTAACGCATGATGCGACTACTGAGCTCTACAATCGAGAGTTCTTTACCAAGGAAGTTGAAAGAACTTTAAAGGAAGATTCAATTAGTGACTACTACATTGCAACTTTCCACATTAAAAACTATAGAATTATTAATGACATCTATGGCCGCGAGGTCGGAGATGAAATCTTGCTTAAGGTGGCAGATACCTTAAAGCAGATAGCAGGACCGGATGCCCTGTACTGCAAGGCTGGTTCTGACAAGTTCTCACTCTTCATTAAGAAGGAAGAGTTTGACGAAGAAAATTACATAAAGAAATTACCAACCATGGTAAAGACTGATTCAGTCGTTACCACACCGTTTAACATTCAGATCGGTATCTATGAAATTACCGACAGAACACTTTCCGGTTCAGTAATGCTTGGTCGTGCGTCCATGGCACTGCAGTCCATTAAGAATGATTACACAGCCAGCACAGCTTACTTTACTGAGGACATGCGTGAGGAGCTGGTTTGGAAGCAGAAAGTGCTCAGCCAGTTCATGGGCGCCCTGGAAAAAGGTCACCTTGTTCCTTATCTTCAGCCACAGGTTGATACAGAAGGAAATTGCATAGGTGCGGAAATGTTGGTGCGTTGGAAACATCCTGAGGAAGGACTTCTTCCACCGGGCAAATTTGTTGGCATCCTGGAAGAGAACGGAATGGTTTCCTATCTCGATCACTTTATGTGGCAGAGTGCCTGCGTAATTTTGGAAAACTGGAAGAGAGGCGGAGTGACAAACAAGCACATTTCCGTAAACATCTCTCCAAAGGACTTCTATTATGTAAATGCCTTTGATTCACTTAAGGAATTTTCTGAAAGATATGATTTCCCTAAGGAATGCTTACATTTGGAAATAACAGAAGATGCTTTGGTTACAACAACTGATGAGCATCTTGCAAACATTGAGCAGTTGAAGAACCTGGGTTTTGTTACTGAGATGGATGATTTCGGTAGCGGTTATTCATCGCTCAACATGTTGAAAAACATGGAAGTTGATGTTATAAAGATTGACATGGAGTTCCTTAATAACGTAGAAAATCAGGAACGACTTCGTGTTATCTTAAACATGATTATTGACATGGCCCTTAAGCTTGGCATCGAGCCTCTGTGCGAAGGTGTTGAAAGCGAAGAGCAGTATGAAATGTTAAAATCAATGGGGTGCAAGTATTTTCAGGGTTACCTGTTCGACAAATCAATGAGTGTCGCAGATTTTGAGAGTAAATATGTCTGGTAAATTGGAGGCAACATGAGCGGAATATTCGGAATTGTATCAAAAAGTAACTGCATTGAAGACCTGTTCTACGGAACAGATTATCATTCACATCTGGGAACAAGAAGAGCCGGAATGGTAGTCTATGACGGCACATCTTTTAACAGAGCCATTCACAACATCGAGAACACACCATTCAGAACTAAGTTTGGTAAAGATGTTAACGAGATGGAAGGCAACATGGGTATTGGTTGTATCTCAGATTATGAGCCACAGCCACTTATCGTAAAGAGTCACCATGGTACCTATGCCATTACAACAGTTAGTAAAATAAATAACGTTGATGAAATCACAAAGAAGATTTTTGAAGAAGGTCATTCACACTTCCTTGAAATGAGCGGTGGCGAGATTAATTCTACTGAACTTGTGGCTATGCTCATTAACCAGAAGGAAAACCTCATCGAAGGTATCAGACATGCGTTAGATACCATTGATGGTTCACTTTCCTTAGCGCTTCTTACACCTCAGGGCATTTATGTAGGACGTGACAACAAGGGAAGAACACCAATCCAGATTGGTAGAAGAGAAGAAAATGGTCAGGTAGACTTCTGCTTCTCTTTCGAAGATTTCGCCTATCAGAAGCTTGGCTTCGATAACTATAAAGAACTTACAGCAGGAGAGATTGATGTTATCACTACTGAAGGCATCAGAGTTCTCTCAAATCCGGAAAGACACATGAAAATCTGTACTTTCCTTTGGGTTTATTACGGCTACCCTTCAAGTTCCTATGAAGGTGTAAACGTAGAAGAAATGCGTTACCGTTGTGGCGCCTGTCTTGCTAAGCGTGATGACGTTAAGCCTGACATCGTAGCCGGCGTTCCTGATTCAGGAACTGCTCATGCAGTTGGTTACGCTAACGAGTCCGGAGTACCATTCTCAAGACCATTCATTAAGTACACACCAACCTGGTCACGTTCATTCATGCCAACAACTCAGAGCAAGAGAAACGTGATTGCAAAGATGAAGCTTATTGCAGTTAAAGACCTTATTAAGGACAAGAAGCTGCTCCTTATTGATGACTCCATCGTTAGAGGAACTCAGCTCAGAGAAACTACTGAATTCCTTTATGAGAACGGTGCCAAGGAAGTGCATATCCGCCCTGCCTGCCCACCACTCGTTTATGGTTGCAAGTACGTTAACTTCTCAAGATCCAACTCTGAAATGGATCTTATTACAAGACGTGTAATTGAACAGCTTGAAGGAACAGCATATCCACCTAAGGAAGTGCTCGATAAGTACACAGATCCGGACAGCAAGGAATATGCCGCTATGGTTGAAGAAATCAGAAAGCAGCTTAACTTCACATCACTTAAGTTCAATCGTCTTGATGATATGCTTGGAGCAGTAGGAATTCCAACAGACCAGCTTTGCACATTCTGTTGGGACGGAAAAGAATAAATTTTAGGAGACCAAATGAAGGGAATTATTTTAGCAGGTGGTGCCGGAACAAGACTTTATCCATTAACCATGGTAACAAGTAAACAGCTGCTTCCGGTTTATGACAAACCAATGATTTTCTATCCTTTATCCACACTTATGATGGCGGGAATCAAGGATATCCTCATTATTTCAACACCAACTGATCTTCCAAATTTCGAAAGACTTTTGGGCGACGGAAGCATGTTCGGAATCAATCTTTCCTACAAGGTTCAGCCTAGTCCTGACGGACTTGCACAGGCCTTCCTTTTAGGTGAGGAATTTATTGGTGACGATCTTTGCGCAATGATTCTCGGAGACAACATCTTCTACGGAAATGGTCTCGGTCAGTCCTTAAAGGGCGCAGTTGCCAATGCAGAAAAAGGCATTGCAACAATCTTTGGTTATTACGTAACAGACCCTGAGCGATTTGGCATTGTGGAATTTGACTCAGAAGGCAATGTAATCAGCGTCGAAGAAAAGCCTGAGAATCCAAAGTCAAATTACTGCATCACAGGGCTTTACTTTTATGACAACCGAGTTGTGGAGATGGCCAAGAAAATCAAGCCTTCTAAGAGAGGCGAACTTGAGATTACAGATCTTAACAGACTTTATCTTGAAGATGGCTCCCTTAAGGTTAACCGTCTGGGTAGAGGCTTTGCCTGGTTAGATACGGGAACCATGGATTCCCTGGCAGAAGCCACAGAATTTGTTAAGATGATTCAGAGCCGTCAGGGCGTTATGATTTCAGCACCTGAGGAAATCGCTTACAACAACGGCTGGATTGACAAGGCACAGCTCTTGGAAATCGCAGAGCGGTACGGAAAATCCCCTTATGGCAAGCATTTAAAGGCCGTTGCAGACGGAAAGATTTTATACTAATTTAAGAATGATTTAGAAAGTCCCCTCGCCTTTGGTGAGGGGTAACTTGTAATATGGACTAAAGCAAAAAGGCAGAATCTCATCGGGCACGGTGAGGTTTTTCCATATGTAGTTAAGGAAAAATATGGACGAAAAGAAAGAAAAAAAGGTTTTTAGTGAAATAAAGGCAGAAGTTACTGAGGCAAGACACAATCTTGAGGACGTGATTCAGCGCAGCCGCATTACCGTGGACGAAGCCAAGGAGTACTTAAATGAGCAGTACGAGGACATGGACGTTAACGAACTTAGCGAAAATGTACAGAACGTAAATAACCTTATCGACATTTCCAAAACCATAGTGGATGAGGCGAGAAACCTGCGCTATGTGGAACTGAATCCCTATTTTGCACGTGTAGATTTCGTGCCAGAGGGACAAAGCGAGCCACAGGAGCTTCGCATCGGTGTTGGCGGTTACTGGTCCGAGAAGGACAACACGCAGAAGATTATTGACTGGCGTGCGCCAATTAGTGCGCTGTACTACGACTACGAGACAGGTAAGGCGAGCTACAAGGTGGAAGTGAAAGAGGGGGCATATGCCCACACCAACGAAATCACCGGCACCATCACGGACAGAGCACAGATCGTTGTAAAGGACGGAGAGATGTCCTTCATGGCATCCACAGACCAGCGAATTTCAGACGAGTTGTTGCTTAAGGCTTTAAGCGAAAATGCGCCGGAGAAAATGCGCCCTGTGATTCAGACAATTCAGGCCGAGCAGAATGATATCATTAGAGACACCGACAGCGAAGTGCTGGTGGTGGACGGACGCGCCGGCAGCGGCAAGACTGTCATCGCTATGCACCGTCTCGCCTGGCTGTTGTACAATCAGAAGAAGGTACTTAACACAGGCAATGTAATGGTGCTTTCACCTAACACCATCTTCTCCGACTACATCTCAGGTATCATGCCGGAGCTCATGGAAAACCCTGTGCCTGAAAAGGAATGGGACGACCTCATGAATGAGCTGGTTATGCTTGATTTAGAGTCCGAAACCAGAGCAGAGCAGGCTGAAGTAATTAAGGCCGAGAAGAAGGATGTAGACAGAATAAACGCAATTCGTTTTAAGAACTCCATACCTTTCTTTGAAGCCATGAACGCTTACATTGACGAAGTGTTAATCGGTGCCATGCAGTTTACCGACTTTAAGTATGAGAAGACCGTCATGCCAAAGGAGAAGCTGGAGAAATTCTTTTTCAAGAATTTCAGTGCCCTGCCTCCTTACGAGCGATTCTACAACATGGCCTACTTTATCATGGACGACTATCTCACCCTGTCCGGCAGAAATTTCAGCGAGACCAGACAGGCACGAATTCAGCAGCAGATTTCCCAGCTGTTAATCGACAGATTTGCGGAGAAGAATCTGGTGGCAATTTACAAGGATTTTCTTTCCGTAGTGGACAAGGTGTTCCCTGGCGCCTCCGAAATTTTAACGGAGGATGACAAGATTCGTTATGAGGATATGCAGGTGCTGTTCTACCTGCAGGTAAGGCTCTACGGAGTAAAGACCTACAAGGGAATCAGGCATCTCATGGTGGATGAAATGCAGGACTACACTGTGTTCCAGCTGGCTATCATTAAGGAAATTTTTGGTGGAAAGATGACCTTCCTGGGCGACCGCCTGCAGACCATTCTTCCTGATGAAGAGACCAACATTTTGGATTACATTATCGAGGTTTTCCCTGAGAGAACCCTAAAAGTATTAAATAAAACCTATCGATCCACGGCAGAAATCACAGACTTCTGCAATAAAATCATAGGTGAAGAGGACGAGGCCGAAGGCTATCGTCGCCACGGCAAGAAGCCTGAAGTGCATCAGGCAAAGAGCGAGCAGGAGCTGGTGGAGAAAATCAACAATGAGCTGCGAATAATTAAGGAGAAGGGCTTTGACAGTGTGGCGATTCTTTGTGAAAACGAAGAGGAGGCATATGCCCTGTTCCGCCTTCTAGACCCTGAGCAGGTGCGTTTCCTAACCGAGGGCAACGCGCAGTACCGAGGCGGAGTGGCCGTCATGTCTGCGTTTTTGGCGAAGGGCATGGAGTTTGACGCGGTAATTGTTGTGACTAAGGATAACACCAAAAAAATCGCTGAGGACATCAACCGAAGAAGTGCGTTTTTCATTGCCTGTACCCGAGCGCTGCATCGACTGTTAGTGTTAGAAAAAAGGTGGTAATGGACCGCTATTTTTGATATAATCTATGATGATTTTTTGTTGCAATGCGGAGGCTAATTATGTCAGATGTTTCAAAAGTTGTAAAAAAAATAATTTCCGGCTATGAGAAGAGAGAACGAATCAGCATGATCGACCTTCCTCGTCAGCCAAACAAGGACGTTATCATCAACATTATTGAAGACCTGAGAAAAGTGCTTTTCCCGGGCTATTTTGATGAGAAAAAGTTAAAGAGCGAATTCATCGAATACTACGTTGGTGAGAAGATTGAAAATATTAAGTACAATCTGGAAAAACAGATGGTATATGCCTTCAGATGCTGTGAAAATCACAGAGATGACAGCGAAGAAGAACTGACTAAAATGGCCGTGGAGAAAACCGGCAAGTTCTTAGAGACTATTCCAAAACTTCAGGAGTACCTGGATACAGACGTGGAGGCAACCTTTGACGGTGACCCTGCAGCGTTTGGCTACGACGAAATCGTTTACTCCTATCCGGGCATTTATGCCATCATGGTGGCAAGAATTGCGCACGAGCTCTACCTTCTTGAGGTGCCTTTAATCCCAAGAATCATGACAGAGCATGCACATTCTCTTACCGGAATCGACATAAACCCTGGCGCAACCATTGGCAAGTACCTGTGCATCGACCATGGTACCGGTATTGTAATCGGTGAAACCACAATTATTGGCGAGCACGTTAAGATTTACCAGGGTGTAACCTTGGGCGGTCTTTCTACTTCAGAGGGACAGGGCCTTAAGGGTAAGAAGCGTCATCCGACTATTTGCGACTATGTAACCATTTATTCCGGTGCCTCCATCCTTGGTGGCGATACCACTATTGGTAAGGGCAGTGTTATCGGCGGTAACGTGTTTATCACCAGCAGCATTGATGAGAACACCAGAGTAACGAGAAAAACCGAAGAACTTAAATTCGCCCAGAGAAAGATTAAGGGCAAGAAAAACCAGAATTGATTAGAGACGATTTAAATAAATATCTGTCTGACAGAGGCTTTAACAAGGTAGCTCTTAATGTGGAGAGCATGGACCTGTTCTACCTTAAAAGGAACGCTGACGTGTCCCTTATTTGGATTGTGGAAGGCGTGGGTATCACACAGGAAGCCTATCAGAACAGTTTTAAGAAAATTAAAAACAATTTTTCCGACAAGGGACTTAACGTGACAGGAACCATTACGCTGTTCCTCTCCAACTCCCCTAAGGAAGCGATGGACATCGCAGGCGATACACCGTTTTGGGTAATCGACGCCCAGTACGGCCGCATCGTAATCTATGAGAACCAGCCTGAGGACTTTGAAGCAATTCGTCTGCCACTGGAAAAGATGGTTAGCATGTTTGCGGCGGATCGAATTAGAATCGCAGGTGAGGAATATGCCAATCGCGAGCGCAAAGCGCAGGAAAAACAGACTGCGGCGCAGGAGAGAGCAGCGAAGAAATACTTCAGTTCTCAAAATACGCGAGTGGTTAGATTTAAACCATGGGTGACCTATACTCTTATCTTAATAAATGTGCTCATGTGTGTGCTTCAGGAGTTGATTCTTCCGGCAGATATGTCTGCGGAAATGACTAACTGGGGTGCAGATTCCTCCATTAGGGTTTTTGAGCACTACGAGTTCTACCGACTGGTAACCTCCATGTTCATGCATGCGGGCTTCGGTCATCTTGTGAGCAACATGTTTATGCTTTACGCGACCGGAGAAATGTTGGAAGCACACTTGGGAAAAGTACGTTTTATTCTGCTTTATTTCCTTGGAGGGATATTTGCGGGACTGGGTTCATGTTATTATTACTACAACGTGGAGCCTTACTCCGTAAGCGTTGGCGCCAGCGGAGCAATCATGGCACTCATTGCGGCATTTGCCTACATGTTGTTCCTTAACAGAAACAGAATCGGTGGGGACGTTAAATTTAGAATTGTACTTTTCCTGATTTACATTTTGTATAATACAGTAGGACAGTTTAATGAAGAGGGAATCGACAATGCAGCTCACATTACCGGTCTTTTTGCAGGACTTGTGATTTACGGAGCAATGTATTTCCTAAGACGAAAGAAAAAGGGCTAAAAATGTTCAGACTTTGGCTGAAGATTAGAAAGAACAATCATACCGTTAAAGATATGGTCTATGAGAGTTCAGAAGATACAAACAGAACCAAGAAGATTTACAAGGGCATTGAAGAGGCTTGCAGAGCCTGGGACATCGCACAGCCGGTTTGGCTGGATGCCACCATTAGAGATTTCAAGACTCGTGCCCATTGCCGTTTTACACAGGCAAATTTTGTAGAAACCATAGATTTTGATTACCTGGAGATACAGGTGATTGAGGAGTAGAAGCATGGGCTATCAAGCACTATACAGAAAATTTAGACCTGACACCTTTGAAGATGTAAAGGGACAGAATCCGATTATCAGAACTTTGTCTAACCAGATAAAGACTAATCAGATTGGCCATGCTTACATATTCAGTGGTACCAGAGGAACCGGTAAAACCAGTGTGGCCAAGATTTTTGCCAAGGCCGTAAACTGCGAGCATCCCGTAAATGGCAGTCCTTGTAATGAGTGCGCCGTTTGCAGGAGCATTGCTGACGGCACATCCATGAATGTGGCGGAAATCGATGCAGCTTCCCACAGTGGTGTAGACTATGCCAGAGAAATCGTGGAAGAAGTTAAATATCCACCTACTCAGGGCAAATACCGCGTTTACATAATCGACGAGTCCCACGTTCTCTCTCCTGAGGCGCAGAACGCACTTCTTAAGACGATTGAGGAACCACCGGAATATGTCATCTTCATCTTTGCGACTACCGATGTTTACAAGGTGAAGCAGACCATCCTTTCCAGATGTCAGCGCTTTGATTTCAGGCGTATTCCGCTGGAAACCATTGTGGACAGATTGCAGGAAGTCTGCGACAAGGAAGGCATTGAAGTTGAAAGAGATGCACTTACTTACGTGGCAAGACTTGGCGACGGAAGTATGCGAGATTCCCTTAGCCTTTTAGAGCGTTGCGTGGCGTTTTGCTCCGGCGAGAACATGACCTACGACAAGGTGTTGGAAGTGTTTGGTACTTCCGTCATGAAGGCCTTTACAATTCTGCTTCGAAATCTGCAGAAGGGCGATGTAGGCGGTTGCATGAGATGCATAGACGAGGCGGTTACCTTAGGTCGTGATCTGCAGCGTTACATTATTGATTTTACCTGGTATTTAAGAAATCTCCTTCTTATCATGACCGGCGATGACATCAGAGGTCTGGTGGACATGAGTTCCGAGCAGAGAGAAGAGATGGATTTTGAAGCCAAGATTTTTAGCGAGGAGGAAATCATCCGTTACATCGAGCTCCTTTGTGAGCTTAGTAATAAGGCGAGCTTCTCTTCACAGAAACGTGTCGTTATTGAGACCGGACTCATTAAAATGTGCCGTCCTCAGATGGAGGAGTCCAAGGAGGCAAGGGACGACAGAATACGCCGTCTTGAAGAGGCCGTTACTGCTCTTAAGAAAAACGGTGTTGCCGTTGCAGCCACCGACGCAGTGATGGAAGAAGAGGAAGACGAAGAAGATTTCATCCCTGAGCTGGAACCTGCTCAGATTGAAGATATAAAGGTTATTGTGGCAAATTGGAAGTCCATGACAGCGGATGCTCCGACTCCAATCGCATCAACCTTACAGGTGGCCGAGCCTAGAATCGGCGAAAATGGACAGTTGATTCTTTATTACACAGAGGCATATGCCTTCGACTTCGACCGAATTCGTGAGCGCTGCACTGAAATTGAAGGGTTAATTGAACGAAAGGTTCACAAGAAGATAACAGTGGAAGCCCTGATGGCAGATTCCAAGGAAGACAACAAGAACAGCGTGAACGCGATGGCCTATGTTCAGAGCCTTGTTGCCGGTGCAGGCATAACTGTAAAACGAGAAGATTAGAAGCTGAGGCTTCGGAATGGAGATTTAATATGGCAAAAAGAGGCGGATTCGGACAGATGCCGGGTAACATGGGAAACCTCATGAAGCAGGCACAGAGAATGCAGAGACAGCTTGAGGAAAAGCAGGAAGAGTTAAAGAACAAGACTTGGACAGCTACTGCAGGCGGCGGTGTTGTTAAGGTTACAGTTTCAGGTGAGAAGAAGGTTTCTTCTATCGAAATTGATCCGGAAGTAGTAGATCCAGACGATATCGAGACACTTCAGGATCTCGTAATGGCAGCCGTAAATGAGGCTTATACTGCAATGGAAACAGAGCAGAATGAAGCTATGAGTTCACTTACAGGTGGATTTTCAGGACTTCCTTTCTAAGGAAAGCAGGTAACTAATTAGATGAATTATAACAGTGATTACATTGCAAAGCTGGTAGATGAATTATCACGTCTTCCGGGCGTCGGAAACAAGTCGGCAGCGAGACTGGCCTATCACATCATCAACATGCCAAAGGACCAGGTAAAAAAGCTGACGGACACAATTAGTGATGCCAGGGAGAAAGTGCGTCTTTGCTCAGTTTGCTACAATTTAACGGACTCAGAGGTTTGCCCGATTTGCGGAAATCCTAAGCGTAATCACAAACAGATAATGGTGGTAGAGAATCCTCGCGACCTTTCAGCCTACGAAAAGACCGGCAGGTACGAAGGCATATACCACGTGCTCCACGGCGCAATCTCTCCAATGTTAAACATTGGACCGGCGGACATTAAACTGAAGGAACTCATCATGAGACTTGAAGGGGACGTAGACGAGCTGATTATCGCTACCAACTCCAGCCTTGAGGGTGAGGCTACAGCCATGTACATTTCAAAGCTCGTGAAGCCAACGGGCATCAAGGTGACACGAATCGCCAGTGGTGTGCCTGTGGGTGGCGACCTGGAGTACACGGACGAAGTGACCCTTCTCCGCGCCTTAGAGGGCAGAGTAACACTTTAGGACAGAAAGGACGGCCATGAGAAGAGGCTTAAGTATTGCTAAAAAATTAATAATTGCTTTGGTGATTGTGGCAATCCTGGCAGTGGTAGCCTTCTTTGTCATTCGTTACTTTATCAGTAAGAACAAAACCTACAATTCCTACAAGGTTATTGCCGAGCAGGAAAACACGGGTAACACTAACGCGCACTTCTTAACCAGTGATGAGGTGGTAGTTCGTTATACTTTCGATGGCGTGTCCGGTTTTGACGGAGATGCCAAGGAAATTTGGAACGTATCCTACGAAATGAGTAACCCTATCGCGGACGTGTGTGGCGTCTACTCTGCAGTGGCAGACCAGAACTCTCAGAATCTCTACATTCTTGATGGTTCAGGAGATGTTAACAAGATCGAGACGGAATATGCCATTCAGCAGATTTCCGTTGCAGAAGAGGGCATTACGGCTGTGTGGATGGCCGATGGAACTAAGGATTATGTTACCGTCTACAAAAAGGACGGCAGCAAAATCATAGACATGATGACTGCCGCGGATTCCGATGGAATTCCTGTAGCCATGGAACTGTCTGAAGATGGAAGCCGACTGGTGACAAGTTATGCGGCATATGCCGAAAATGAGCTGACCAACCAGGTGACCTTCTATAACTTTGGAGAGCTGGGAAGCAACTATGTGGACCGTCTCGTAGGCACAAAATCCTACAGTGACCGTCTTGTAGGTGACTTCGAATTTAAGGGCGACATCGTTGTGGCCTTTTCTGACGTGGGCTTTGAACTCTATGACATGGAGCTTACGGAAGAGGATATTAAAGACGTTAAGATATCTGACACAATTCGTCAGGTTGAAGTTAGCGATGAGTACATCGGCGTAGTAACTTTAAACGACGCGGGCGAGCTCGTGGCTACCGTTTACAACTTAAAGGGCGATGAAAAGGACAAGAAGACCTTAAAGGACAGCTACCAGCACTTTGACATTATCGGAGATGAGCTGGTGTTCTTTGGAGGCACTGAACTCTACATCACACGAATTGGCGGCAAGGACAAAGCTACGCTTACGCTGGAGATGGACATTGAAGCGGTATATGCCTCAAAGAAAATCAACCAGTACCTTATCGCAGGTGAAAACAGGTTCCAGATTATAGAACTGACAGAAACAGAGGCTGAATAATGAGTTATTTATCAATAATAATATATGTGTTTTTTGGTTTGATGATTATAGGTGGGCTCTACATCGGGTTTGCAGATCTGTTCCCAAGAGTCCTGTCCTTCTTTTTATCAATTGCCAACGCCTGCTACATTACTTACCTTTATAACCGGTTCTTCTCGCCTGACATTAAGGAGAGACTCATCTGTTTCGTAGCTTCTTTTGCGGTTGTGCAGATAATTCTTATTATTCTGTTGTTATCAATTAAGGTATTAACGGCGATTCCGCCAATTAAGAGATTAGACGCCGTAGGTGGCGGTCTTTTGGCAGCGGTATTTGCCTTTGTGGGAATTCTGTTATTCATGGAAATAATTTCGGTCTTTCCCGAAGTATCATTCTGCAAGGAATGCATTGCGATGATCGAAAAAGACCGAGTACTTTCTTTTCTTTATGAGAATAACATTTTAAATGAAATTACTTTTATTAAGATAAAAGGGCTGAAACTATAATAATTCAGCAATCTCTAAAATGAGACGTTCTGTCTTTTCCCATCCAAGACATGGATCGGTAATAGATTTTCCATAGACGCCCTCGCCAATCTTCTGGCAGCCGTCTTCAATATAACTTTCAATCATGAGACCCTTCACCAGGTGGCGAATGTCTTCTGAGTGACGGATTGAATGAAGAACATCCTTAGAAATCCTGATCTGTTCGAGATAGTCCTTGCCGGAGTTGGCATGGTTAGTATCTACGATAACGGCAGGATTTTTTAATTCCTTCTTCTGATAAGCATTCCAGAGATTTCTTAAATCTTCATAGTGGTAGTTTGGATGGCTACGACCGAATCTATCCACAGAACCACGCATGATTGCGTGAGCTAAAGGATTGCCCGGTGTCTGAACCTCCCAACCTGTAAAGTTGAAACGCTGTGGGTTCTGAGCAGCAATAATGGAATTAAGCATTACGCTGATGTCACCACTGGTTGGATTCTTCATGCCCGCAGGGATACCAATACCACTGGCAGCAAGTCTGTGCTCCTGATCTTCAACGGAACGCGCACCGACAGCTACGTAGGAAAGTACGTCTGAAAGGTAGTTGTGGTTTTCAGGGTAAAGCATTTCCTCAGCGCAGGTAAAACCTGTCTGCTTAACAACATCCATGTGCATCTTTCTGATGGAAATGATTCCGTCAAACATGTCCTCACCCTTTTCAGGATCAGGCTGATGCAGCATGCCCTTGTAGCCAAGACCGATAGTACGAGGCTTGTTAGTATAAACACGTGGAATGATGAAAATCTTGTCTGAAACTTTGTCTGCCACTTTTCTTAAACGGTGCATATAATCAAGTACCGCTGGCTCATTATCAGCAGAGCATGGTCCGATAACAAGAAGGAACTTGTCGCTCTTGCCCTCGAAGATGTCTTTGATTTCCTCATCACGTTTATTCTTTAAATCAGTAAGTTCCTTATTTAAAGGAAACTCTTTTTTGATGTCTTCCGGAGTAGGAAGCTTTCTGATAAACTCCATCTGCATATCCATGAGTTTATCCTCCTTTGTATTTATTTGGACGCCCTTCATTATAATAAGAAAAGAATAAATGCGCAAGGATTATAAACATTAAAGAAACATAAAAAGAGGCATATTCTGCCGATTGTTCAAATTGTCTGAATTGTCTGAAAAATTAGACACAATTTATAGTGTTAAAAATCGAGAAAACACTACAAATTGTGGTCAAAAAAACAATCCGAAAAAAGTCAAAAAAACTTCGAAAAAGGTGTTGACTTTGGGGTTTTATGGTGCTAAAATCCATTTTGCTGTCTGAGGGAAACCAAAAAATACAGCGCATGAACATTGAAAACAGAATAGTGAAACAACCTTGAAATTTCCAAGACATATCAT
>R14__coassemble_332_pt1 | contig 36153 bp, 34 predicted proteins | sample R14__metabat2_high_PE_046 | metagenome-assembled genome bin R14
ACAGATATCAAAATCTGTTACGCAATAAAAGTCTAACTTTTTGGGGTCACCTCATATCTCAGGACGGTAAAATTATCATTCAAGGCCAACTGTTTCATCCAGGCCTAAAGCAATGTTCATGTTCTGAACTGCTGCACCGGATGCACCCTTGCCCAAATTGTCAAAAAGTGCAGTAACTGTAGTCTGCTCTTCGTTTCCGCAAACAATGATTCTAAGGTTATTAGTGCCTGCAAGCTCATTGGCATAAATTGTCTTGTTGTTAGTACCAAAATCCAGAACCTTTACAAAGTGCTCGTTCTTGTAGTAGTCCTGAAGCTTCGCGCAAACTTCCTCAGCTGAGGAAACGCCGTTAAGCAGTCTGTTCTGAAGCATTATGGTAGTTGCCATTCCCTTGTAGTAATCATCGACTACCGGCATGAAAACAGGGGCATATGCCAAACCTGTCACCTTTACCATCTCCGGAATGTGCTTGTGCTTAAGGGTCAGACCGTAAATTCCGGGAGCATCAAGGCAAACATCTCTGCCTTCTTCCTCGTAGGACGCAATCATCTTCTTGCCACCACCTGAATAACCGGTCAGGGAATAGCAGGTCAAAGGATAATCCTTTGGAAGAATGCCCATGTTAATTAAAGGAGCAGTTGTGGAAATCAGTCCGGTTGCATGACAGCCCGGATTAGCGATTCTCTTGCTGTTCTTAATGGCCTCACGCTGGGCAGCTGATAATTCAGGGAAACCGTAGGTCCAGTCATCATTGGTTCTGTGCGCTGTTGACGCATCAATAATGCAAACGTCAGGATTCTCACAAAGAGAAACAGAAACCTTTGCTTCGTCATCAGGCAGGCAAAGGAAAACAATGTCTGCTGAATTAATATACTTTTTTCTCTCTTCAGGATCGTGTCTCTTTTCCGGATCAATTCTAAGGAGCTCAATGTCTTCTCTCGCACCGATTCGCTCGTAAATCTGAAGACCTGTGGTTCCGCTCTGTCCGTCAATATATACTTTTGTTTTCATCTTTTTCTCCAATTTGTGGCTAAAGCCCCATCGCAAAGTATGCAATCACGGCTTTGTCAAATTATCTTCTATATAATTCCATTTTTCTTTCGATTAGTCAAGTGATAGACCTTTAAAATAAAGGTCTGAATAAAAAGACAACCGGAGCGATCTTACATTGCTCCGGTCATGATAGGGGGGGATTTAGGGGTTTTGTCTTTTTTAATACCTTATTTATTTGAGGAATAATTTTGGGGTAGGATTGAAAGCCTTTAATTTTGGTCTTACCAATCCTTGGTTTGATATTACCACTATCTTTTCTGTCGCGCAACCGATAATTCAAACAAATTTAAATAATTTTGCAAAAAAAAATTGTGCATTTTGTATATTTGTGTTAAAATTGGTCTCAATTCATAGGAATTGGTCTTACCAACTCAAACAATTTAAGACCATAAATTTAAAGTAGAACAACAAATACTGAGAGGGTAAAAATGGACGTACAGGAACTGTTTCATCCCGTTGACAAAGGGAGTAGCACCGATGTATTTAAAGATGTGCTGATGCAGGTCATCTACAATATAAAGCAGGGGAATTTAAACCCTGGCGATTCACTTCCACCGGAGCGTGCCTTAGCGGAAACCTTAGGCATATCCCGCCCGGTCTTAAGAGAAGTCCTTAAATCACTGGAGTTAATCGGTGTTGTTAAGGCTGTTCACGGCAGTGGTAATCACATTGCTGACAACTTGGACACCTGTCTGATCAAGCCAATGACTGTCATGTTTGAACTCATGAATTCAAATCTTCAGGAAATCTCGGAGTTAAGAGCTGCACTTGAAATTAAACTCTCCACTCTCGCTGCCGAGAAATGCAGCGGCTTAAATGCTGCGGAACTTGCTGTAATCTATGAAAAGATGAAGACGGCCACTGATATCGAAACAAAAATAAAATACGATCAGGAATTCCACAGAAAAATCGCTGAAATCGCTGACAACAGAATTCTTAATGCTATTTCTCTTGCAGCCAACGGTATGATTTCAGATTTAATTGTTAAGTACCACACCATCACCATGGGGGATGAATCCAGAAAAGCTGAGTTCATCAGGGTACACAAAGACATCATAAACGGCATCGTAACCCACGATAAACAGGCGGTTAATCTCGCCATGAGCGAGCATATGCACCTTTTAGACTTAGCACTTAACAGAAAGAACTAAAACAATAGCGGGAAAGGTTTACTCTCCCGCTATTTTTGTTTCTATTAATTTTCTTGTTCGCGCCACAATTATTTCCAGGCGCTCATTCGTCTCCTTAAGTTCGGATTTAAAATTCAGAAGTTCCTCAAAATAGCCCTGGCGCACAAGTTCTTCAAAACTTCCCTTAAACACCAAACCGTTTACAAAGGCAATCTGTCCCACAATGTAGTCGACTGCAGTCTTTCTGTGGTTTCTTACCACCGTACCGCCCTTCATTACGTCCTCAAAGACCTCATCACTAATCGTCGTTCTGTGAAACTCCTCTTCAGGCAAATCAAAAATTTCACTTCGTGGTGTCTCGCAGTTTACCCTTATGATGTCTATTTTGTCTGCGTCTCTTATGATGTCACAGAAAAGTTTCTCTCGCTCGGCATATGCCTCCGGCACCTCCAGCCTATTATGCACACGAATCGCCTTTTCAAGAATACCGTCCTCAAAGTAATCCTTCGTGCAAAACCGCTCAATCAGACCATCCTTAAACAGCAGGTCTGCACTAAGTTCCGCATGATTAACGGACTTTGCATCCATGAAAGTGTGAAACCTTCTAAGCTGCTCAAAACGGCCGATATCGTGCAACATGCCTGAAAGCCAGGCAAGATTTTTGTCCCACTCATTAAGACCCAGACTCTCCGAAATCACGTCACAGTTTTTAGCCACGCGATAAGTGTGATCCACCTTAAGTTTTATTTTTACGTCTTTAAGGTCATAGTCCGAAACATAGTTTTCAAATTCTTTTATAACCTTTTTTCTATCGAGCATATACACCTCAAAATCAAACATTTTCTCATTTTTTTTAACCATTCAAGCAGGCTAAATCAGTTTATCACATAAGCAATACAAATCCAATGAACAAAATATTATCTTTTTTTTAAAAGTTTACGGAAATCAAAAATTGTGTTATTATAATTAAAAAGATAATTAAACGTATTATCATGGGAGGGATAAAATGCTTGCCAATCAATCATCAGAAGACTATCTTGAAGCGATTTTAATTCTTAGTAATCGACTTCCTGTAGTTCGTTCAGTTGACATTTCCAACGAACTTGGATACAAAAAATCAAGCGTCAGTGTTGCTATGAAACACCTGCGTGAGAAAAAACAAATTGAAGTTTCCGATGCAGGCTACATCACTCTCACACCTGAAGGTAAAGAAATTGCAGAATCTGTTTATGAAAGACATCTTTGGTTTTCAAGATGGCTCACCAACCTGGGAGTTGACTCAAAGACTGCTGAAGATGATGCCTGCCGACTTGAGCACGTAATAAGCCAGGATAGTTTTGAGGCAATTAAACGCCATTGTTTTTCCTGCGCAGTATCCAGTTGTTTCAACAGAAAAAATGACTAAAAACAAAGGACTGTACCGAAAGGTACAGTCCTTTTTATTATCTTTTATTTCTTTTTAAGAAAACTCCAAAAACCTTTTTTCTTCTTCTTAACCGGTGCCGGTCTGTTCTCAATTATCCTTTTCGCTCTGTCCGGATAATTGGTAATTACGGCATTCACTCCCGCGTCAATGCACATTCTAAGGTCTTCTTCCCTGTTTATCGTCCACGCATTTACCTTAACACCTTCTTTTTCACACTCTTCCATGAAATCAGGAAGCTGTAGGATATACTTTGAAGGATGCAGGGCTTCTACTTTGTGCTTTGCGGCATATGCCGGCATTTCCACAAATCCGTCTGAAATAAGGAATGCGGTTCTTGCAGCAGGATTAAGTTCCTGAATTTTTTTAATCGTGTAATGATTAAAGCAAGAGTAAATGATTCTATCGTTAAGCCCGTATTTTTCCACAGTCTCAAGAATCTTCTCCTCAATACCATCATAGGCAAACTTGCTGGTCTTAAGCTCAATGTTGACCGTCATCTCAGTGTCCTTAATCAGATCGAACACCTCTTCAATGGTTGGAATCTTTGTTCCGGCAAAGGACTTCATGCCATTGTCAAAACTGAACTTTCTAAGTTCTGCAAAGGTATAATCCTTGAGGTAGCCCTTGCCATTACTGGTTCGGTCAATCTTTTCATCATGACAAACAACTATTTTATCATCTTTTGTAAGCTGGATATCAAGTTCAAGGCCATCAGCGCCCATTTTAACCGCCTTTTCAAATGAAGGCATAGTGTTTTCGGGCATTGTACCACTAGCGCCTCTATGAGCCCATACAAGAGTCTTACTCATATCTTCCTCCTAAAAACCATTAGCCACGGTTTGGAATATTAAATGCTGATAACGCCCATTGCATTAAGCACTGAACTGACAAGAATAACGATCAGAAATGCAATTGAGAGATATCTTAAAACAAAGCGATAAAGCTTCTTTCTCTTAAACTTGGAAGTGGATTCAATCTCCTCTTCGATCTTTTCAATCTTTGTAACCTTAAGAATCAGGATGCAGGTAGCCATGGCTGCAAGAGGCATCATTACTGAGTTAGTAAGGAAATCAAAGAAATCCAGGAAGTCCATGTTAAGAGGCTTAACGTTTGAAAGCACATTAAAGCCAAGAGCTGAAAGTGTTCCAAGCGCTAACATAACTATTAATGTTACGGATGCAGAAAGTTTTCTGCCCCAATGAAGCTCGTCCTCTAAAGTAGCTACAACACTTTCTGCCAACGCTACCGCACTGGTTACGGCTGCAAAGAATACCAGCAGGAAGAATACGATTCCGATGGCTCGGCCGAAATCCATACTGTTAAATACGTTTGGCAAAGCCACGAACATCAGACTTGGTCCGGCAGTTTCCTTAATGTTGGCACCACCATTGTAAGCAAATACAGCAGGAATAATCATGAGGCCTGCAATAATGGCAATTAAAGTATCGAAGATTTCTACCTGAACGGTGGAAGCCTCAATATCAATTTCCTTCTTCATGTAAGAACCGAAAGTGATAAGAATACCCATGGCAACGGACAGTGAGTAAAACATCTGTCCAAGCGCTGCCACAACTGTCATAAGGGAGAAATCCTTAAAATTAGGAATCAGGAAATACTTAACGCCCTCAAGCGCTGAGTAGGTAACACCATCTACTGTTCTGGTTCTGGTAACTGAGTAAATAACTACAATTACTGAAAGTACAACAAGCACTGGCATGCAGAACTTTGACAATCTTTCGATACCATTCTTAACGCCGACAAAAATAATTGCCATAACCATTACGGCAAAAATCGCAAACCAAAGCATCTGCTCCTTGCCTGAACCGATAAAGTTTGTAAAGAAGTCAGTCTGACCTTCCTTCAGGTTATCTGTCGCAAGGGCTTTTTCGTTGCCGGTAATGTACTGCCAAAGGTAGTTTAATACCCAACCACCAATAACTGAGTAGTAAGGCACGATAAGAAGCGGAATGATGGCGTTAAACCATCCACCCACACGAAGCACAGGACCTGCGCCCGCATCCTTAAATGCGCCTACAGGAGCTTTTCCTGTCATTCTACCAAGGGCAGACTCAGACATAATCATTGTGTAACCAAAAGTGATGGCGAGTACAATGTAAACCAGAAGGAATATGCCTCCGCCGTACTTTGCTGCCAAATAAGGAAATCTCCAAATGTTTCCAAGACCTACTGCAGATCCTGCCGCAGCAAGTACAAATCCAATTTTACCCGAAAAGGTTCCTCTCTGTCTTTCCATTTAAATGTCTCCCAAAATAACTATTTTTCTACTACATCTGCTGTCTTTTTCTTGGGTTCTCTGGTGTCCAAGCTGTTTCCAAAGACAAAGAATCTGTCGTAAAGATACTCCAATACAAAATTACAAAGCATGGTAAGAATCAAAACCACGGTTTCATTCCAGCCAGCTGTTTCCGTCAGATAGTGCCCTCCAATAGTGGAAACCGGAGTAAACACCGCATAAAACGCTGCCACCTTTGCCATGGCCACAGGCACATTGCTGGCGGACTTAAACGTAATGTTTCGGTTTAGTGTAAAATTCCAAAGCACTGAGCAAATCAGCGCGATGAGATAACAAGGCCAGTATTTCATCTTTGTAATCACTTTAAGAAGGGCAAACACTGCCGCTTCGATTATTCCTGCACTGGCTGAAAAAATCGTAAACTTAATTGTTCTAACTAATTCCTTGTTCATTTCTTCCACTCTTAAAAAAATTTGGTCAAATCCTAAAACAAAAAATGGTGAGATTTTTGACCATCAGTCACTTCAACCTCACCATTATATCATACTTATTAAATTTGGACACGAAAAATTAGAGTTTACGCTTCTGCATGGTTCCGCAGACTGCAATAAGCTTTGCCTGAGGCATAAACCTTCCGCCAACTACTGCCGCTCTCATGGAAAACTTCGGTACAATTACCACTTTGCCTCTAAACATCTGCTTAACCGCGTAGCTAGCACAGGCTTTCGCGCTGATTCCAGGAAGTGAAAACTTAACGTTGGCCACCTGATTAAATTCCGTATCAACAGGTCCCGGGCAAAGACAGCTAACTCTAACATTGCTTTCCTGCTCTTTAAGTTCCTGGGCTACAGCTCTTGTAAGGCTTGTCACATAGGCCTTTGTTGCATAGTAAGTCGCCATGTAAGGCCCCGCAGGCATAAGCCCCGCAGATGACGCTACATTTAAGATGTAGGTCTTTCTGGTACTGCCCATCTGCTTTAACATGCCCTTAAACAGGTAATGCATAGCCTTAACATTCACATCTATCATGTTAATTTCGTCTGAAAGCTCAAGATCCGTAAAGTTACCACATTTTCCAAATCCGGCATTATTAATAAACACTTCCACATCTAAGTCCTGCACACTGTCTAAAACTCTCTTACATTCCTCTTCTTTGCTTAAATCAGCAGTAATGATCACCGTATCAGTTCCGAAAATCCTTCTCAACTTCTTAAGTCGTTCTTCCCTTCTGGCAACCAGTACCAAGGCATATGCCCTTCTGTGCAGAATTTTGGCAAACTCCAGACCAATACCTGAAGTCGCTCCGGTTATTAATGCGTACTTTCTTTCTTTTGCCATAATTCTTCTCCTTACGGTAAAAACATTTTATTTGATTATAACATAGTTTATTCAGGCCATAGTGTGAAAATTTAACTCATTCAAAGAAATTATCCTGCATAAAGCCCTAAGTCCCGACAGGGACTTACAAGCGGGTATTGACATAATTTTTAAAAAAAAGAGAGGCTCGCTTTTGCGAACCTCTCTGACAATATTTGACAATATTAGTTTTAATCTAGTTTTGCTTTAAATTAAGCGTTTCTCTTCTTAAGAACAACAACGCCTGCAAGTGAAATAACTGCAAGTGCGCTAAGAGCGATCATAGCTGTGCTATCACCAGTCTTTGCTGATGCGTTAGCTGCAGGAGTAGCTGTAGCTGTAGCTGTAGCTGCTGCGTCTTCTGTTGCTGTTTCTTCAGCATCTTCTTCAACTTCTACTTCTACTTCAGCAAGTGTGAATGAAACAGAAATTTCTGATGTAGCAGTTAAAGCTTCTGCAGATGCAATTTCAGCCAGAAGAGTTTCATCCTCTGCATTAAGACCATACGCATTGTAAATTTCAATTCTTAAGTTACCATTGCTTTCGATGTCACCGTAAATTACATCAGCATCATCAAATGCGTAGAATTCATCGCCATCAACACTGACAACAACATTTTTGACTTCGTAACCAGCATCATTAACTAAAGCCTTGAGTGCAGCTATTTTATCAGCATCTTCAAGTTCTTCATCAATCTTATCTTCTGATTCAGCACCGATTTCTGCTGCAAAACCAACAATATCTACACAGAATACAACTGCACCATTTGCATCAGCATCAGTAGCGGAGTCGGTTTCAATTTCAGAAACTGGAAGTGAAACTGTGTAATCACCAGCACCTGATACAGTTGTGTCTACACCATTTGAAGCAGCACTCCAGTTATCATGCTGCCAGTTTGCATCAGCGTACATAAGGAATGCTGTGCAATCAGCTGCCATTGCCATTGTACCCATCATTGCGATTGCTGAAGCAACTGCAACGATCTTTGTCATGAATTTTTTCATTTTTGTTTTCCCTCCTATAGGAATATTAAATATTGTCTTGGTTATCATACCACAGTTATAGAATAGAATCAACCACTATTTCATATTTTTTTCACAAATAAGCTAATTTTTTTGTGCATTTTGTAATAAATTTCCATAAAAAAAGGATTCGCATTGTGCGAATCCTTTTTAAATGTCTTAGTTAGATTATTGGCTTAAAATTAAGCGTTTCTCTTCTTAAGAACAACAACACCTGCAAGTGAAACTACTGCAAGAGCACCAAGTGCTACCATAGCTGTGCTATCGCCAGTCTTTGTAGCTTTGTCTGTTGTTGTTGTTGTAGTTGTTGTTGTACCTGTTGTAGTTGTTGTATCTGTTGTAGTTGTTGCTGTATCAGCAGGTAATCCCTTAACTGTGAAATCAACAGTAATGCTTGTAGGCATTGTGTATGTGAATGTAGCTAATGTATCGTCATAGATGTTAACGATTGTGAAAAGTACATAGTTTGATTCATCGCTCTTCTGGATTGCTGCACCTGAAGCTACTTCACTGCCATCGAACTTACATGTGTAAGATGGGATGATGTTCTCAAGAACAACACCTGTCTCATCATCTGTGTAGCTGTCTTCTAAAGGAATGTCTGTACAAACGAATACCATGTTAAGTGTTGAGTCACCATTCCATGTGATGTTTTCCATAGAAACTGTGTAGTCACCATCGCCTGAGATTGTAGCATCTGTGATGTCAGCTGCAAAAAGTGTAGCTGTATTGTCTACCCAACCAATAAGAGCTGTGCTGTAGCCCCATCCTGATGGAACTTCCTTCTTCTGTGAATCACGACCATAGTCCTTGTCATTCCACTGGTTACGGAATGTGTAAGCACTACCCTGAACACAGAGGTAAGCATTGTAGTCTGCTGCTGCTGCCATTGATCCGAGCATTGTTAATGCTGAAGCAACTGCAACAATCTTTGTCATGAATTTTTTCATTATTGTTCCCTCCTATAGGAATTAAAATAATTTTGATGGCTATATGTTACCATAAAGTTGGTCAAGTGGCAACAAAAAATAGCACAAAAATCCAAGAAAGTTTTAGTAATTTTTCACAAAATTGTACCACAACGGTAGTAAATAACAAAAAAGGGCTCCACTTTCGCGGAACCCTTTAATTACTTGCATTTTAATTACTTTCTGTTCTTTAGGAAATCAGGAATCTTGATTCCTGCGCCACCCTCTGATCCGTTTGATTCAGATGGTGCCGGAGCAGGTGCTGTCTGAAAACTTGATGGAGCAGGTGCTGGAGCTGTTGGTCTGTTTGAAATGCCACTGTTTGCAGCTGCTGCATTTACTGCTGCAGATGCTCCAACTGATGGTTTCTTAACAGTCTGGCTTGAGAAAATTGATGGTCTAGCCTGCTGTGGAGCGGCTGTTGCATTGTCCTCAAGACCGGTAGCAATAATTGTGATCTTGCAGAAGTCCGGCTGTGAATCATCATAGTTTGCACCGAAGATGATGTTAGCTGACTCGCCGGCAAGTTCCTGTACATAAGTTGCTGCCTCGTTAGCTTCAATAAGAGAAATGTCACCGGAAACGTTAAGCATGATGTTGCTTGCATTTTCAATGTTTGTCTCAAGAAGTGGGCTGGTTGTTGCAACCTTAACTGCTTCCATGCACTTGTCATCACCTGTACCTGTACCGATACCGATGTGAGCAATGCCCTTGTCCTTCATTACTGTCTGTACGTCAGCAAAGTCAAGGTTAATAAGTGCTGATACATTAATAAGATCTGTAATGCCCTGAACACCCTGCTGAAGAACTTCATCAGCTTTCTTAAGTGCTTCCGGCATTGTAGTTCTTCTGTCTACAATTTCAAGAAGTTTGTCGTTAGGAATTACGATGAGTGTGTCAACTGCCTGGCGAAGTCTTTCAATTCCACTGTAGGCATTTGTAAGTCTTGCTCTTCCTTCGAACTTAAATGGCTTTGTAACGATACCAACTGTAAGAATGCCCATGTCCTTTGCAAGTGCTGCAATGACTGGAGCTGCACCGGTACCTGTTCCGCCACCCATACCGCAGGTAACGAATACCATGTCACTTCCATCTAAAAGTGTCTTTAATTCTTCAAGGTTCTCTTCTGCTGCCTTCTCACCAACTTCCGGCTGAGCACCAGCGCCAAGTCCCTTTGTAAGTTTTTCACCAATCTGAAGATTCTGCTGCGCCTTACATGTTAAAAGGTGCTGCTTGTCTGTGTTTACACAAATAAATTCTACACCGGTGATCCCCTCGTCCACCATTCTGTTAACAGCGTTGTTGCCGGCACCACCGACACCAATTACACGAATTTTTGCTGCTGATTCGTTGTTATCAACTTTAATTTCAAGCAAAGCTGTTACCTCCTTATGATTCATCGGTTTTTACACATAATAACCGAATTATTACCCTAATGCTAATTCTATTATTAATCTGTCAAATAATCAAGTAATTTTTAGTTGTTTTCTATTATTTTGCCTAGAAAATAACTCTCATCCCCAGTATACGTTGAAAGGTCAATCCAATAAAGACAACCCTTGCTTTCTGCCTGACTTAACATGTCAGGAATTTGCATGAAAACCTCATCATAACCTGTCTGGTTACCCAGATAAACCTGATTACCATCTGTGCAATAAAGTGTCACATTAAAGCTATCATCAAAGTCGATTGAATCGACTCCAATTTCATATTTGTCAACCAACTGTGTAATTTCAAGAATAGTCTTAAACACACTGTCGTTCTCTACTTCAAGCTTCTTTCCTACTGTCGCCTGAGTATAATTAAGACCTGTAACCATAGGAATATGATTATCATTTACCGAAAGTGATGCAACCACTGCACCGTCTTTATCAAAGAACATGTAGTCTGACTGAACCTGCACGCATCCTACAATACTCTTTTCATAAACCGTAATTTTAACGCTGTCCAATCCGGTAAGTTTAATCTTAAAGCTGTTTACAAAGGCCATCTCCGGTGTATCTGCCACCATGTAATGAGCCTTGAAACCAAAGGCATATTCATCAAAGAACTTATTCTGGAGGCAGTCCATTATCTGATCATCTGAATACCAGGTATTTCCTACAATCTCCACATTCTTTATCTTGCACTTAAACTGAATAAACGCCAGTATGCCGCCAACGATAACCAGGAATATGAATAACCTGATAAAGAATCTGTATACCGGTGGTAAACCTAACTCGTAACCCTCGGCAAGTTCAATGTCGGAATTTCGTCTGCCAAGTTTCCGTCTTCTGTCGGAGCCTGACCTTTCTTCCTCAACTTCTTCGATTTCATCTTCTGGAGTTTCTTCAGGAACATCATCTTCCTCATCCTTAGAAACTAAAGAAATCTTACGTTCTTTCTTTTCAGAACCTTTTTCTTTTTTCTTATCGCCTTCCAGAAGTTCATCAATGATACTGTCGAGTTCAGCATTAATTTTGTCATTTTTCTTTTTATCTGACATAGCTTTCTCTACTGTTCGTATTCAATCCTGTTGGAAACTGACAATACAAGTCCCATTTCCGCCAATAAAACTATAAGTGAAGTTCCACCGAAACTGATGAACGGAAGAATTACACCTGTGGCAGGCATAATGCTTGTTGTTACTGCCACGTTAAGTACAACCTGTAATGCAACGTGACATAAAACTCCGACGCAAATAAGGGAGCCAAACAAGTCAGCTGCGTTAATGGCAATTTTAGCAATTCTTAAAATCAGCAAAATGTAGATCAGGAACAGGATTAATACGCCTACGACACCCAATTCTTCGCAGATAATGGTAAAAATCATATCTGTGTGAACTTCAGGTACCCAACGTTTCTGTGAACTGTTTCCGAGTCCTACTCCAAGCCAGCCGCCAGAGGATATTGCATAAAGTCCCTGGCTGATCTGATAGCCACTACCATCTTCAAGCCAAACCTTAATTCGCTGTAAACGATAAGGCTGCGTCATGATTGCGATTACACCTGCAGGAATCAACATTAAAATGGTTACTAAGAAGTAAAGCCACTTGCTACTTGCCACAAAGCAAATAATAAAAGTAATGCCGGCCATAATAATGGCTGTTGAAAGGTTTTCCATCGCAACAACTGCGATAAGTGGTCCAGCTACAATAATAATTGCCAGAAATCCCATAAATCTTTCCAGTCTCTTGGCCTTTTCAGATATAGCCTTTGCCACCAGGATAATGAGGCAGAGCTTTGAAAGTTCGGAAGGCTGGAAACTACCGATAATCGGAATTTCAAGCCATCTACTGGAACCATTAGCGCTTCGACCTACTATTAATACTGCAATCTGAAGCGCAAAGCAAAATCCAAAGAATAAGTTTGCAATAGAAATCTTTCCCTTAAAAATACTGGATTTTAAAATGTTGTAATTAAACTTACTGATAAAAATCATGCCGGCAATTCCGATAACTGCCTTTATGGCCTGACTCTTAAGGAAAGTATTTGCAGGAAGCCCCCTGCTGATGGCATAGTAAGAACTGGCACTGGCCACCATCATGAGACCAAAGCCAACAAGGGTAAGTACTATGATAAGAAGTGTGTAATCATAGTATCTCTTAGGTTTTGTTTTTGTTTTTTCCCTTTTCTTTTGGGATAAATCAGAAACAACTTCCATTAATTCCTATCCTCTACCATCTAATCTAAACCAGTCACTTCCTAGTCTGGAAGTGCACGTGCAAGGTCCTTAAATTCACGACCTCTCTGTTCATAGTTATCGTACATTCCCCAACTTGCACAAGCTGGAGAAAGAAGTACGTTTTCGCCCGGCTCTGCATGCTTGTAAGCAAAGTCAATAGCTTCCTTCATGTCCTTAACAAAGACATAGTCCTTAAAACCATACTTGTCACAGCACTCTGCGATAGTCTGTGCTGTCTGGCCTAAAAGGAGAAGGCATTTAACCTTTCCGTCAAAGGTTTTAACGTATTCATCAAATGGAATTCCCTTGTCGTAGCCGCCACCAATAAGAATTGTCTTTGATGGCATGGCATTTACTGCCTGAACTGATGCATCAGGATTTGTTCCCTTTGAATCGTTATAATATTTAACACCGTTCTTAGTGCAGGTATATTCAATTCTGTGCTCAACCGCCACGAACTCGCTAACACCTTTTCTGATGTTCTCAAGTGAAACACCAAGTGCAATTGCGCCTGCAATGGCTGCCATGGCATTTTCGTGGTTGTGCTTTCCGATAATGTTCATTTCATCTGTATTCATGATGAAAGTCTCAGTACCGTTTTCCTTATAGATAATCTGCTTGCCTCTAAGGAATATGCCGCTTTCCAATTCTCTTTCTGAAGAGAAGAAAACAACTTTTGCCTTAGAAATATCTGCATATTTTCTAACTAATTCATCTTCGTAATTTAATACGCAGGTCTCTTCTGCCGTCTGGTTTCGCATGATGTTGGCCTTAGCATCGGCATATGCCTCCATTGTGTGATGACGGTTGAGATGATCCGGAGTAATATTAAGAATCATGCTGACCTGTGGATGGAACTCATCGATGGACTCGAGCTGAAAACTGCTCATTTCCGCTACTTCCACTGTTTCATCCGTGGTCTGATTCGCAATTTCAGTACAAGGTGTACCAATGTTTCCAACTACGAACACGCTGTCGTACTGAGTTTTGCAAATCTCACCCAGAAGCGCTGTTGTAGTAGTCTTTCCGTTGGTACCCGTGATGGCTGCAAGACGTCCTTTTGAAAATCTGTAGCCAAGCTCTGCCTCGCCCCAGATTGTAACGTTTCTTTCCTTTAATTTGATCACAAAGTCAAGATCAGTAGGAACACCCGGGCTGATAACTAAAAGTGTGCAGGCATCAAGCATTTCATCGCTTAAAGTTCCTGTTACAATTTCACCCTTAAAGGCCGGTACAAGCTTTGCCTTTAAAGCTTCTTTATCAAGGTTTTCATTTCCGTCATATAGAATGATGTTACTGGTTTTCTCTGCTAAAATGTTAGCAGCTGCAACACCGCTCTTTCCTGCTCCTGCAATAATAATGTTCTGCTTTGAATAATCAAATTCTGCCATTACTTTATCTTCTTTCGTGTAAATTTAGGTTGCATTGCAACTTATAAATAATAATACATAACTGTCATTACTGCAAATATTTAAAGACTAGTTACCTGCCACTTCATCAACAGTTTCCTCGGTAGTTCCCTCGGTTGTTGTTTCAGTAGTGGTTTCTGTTGTAGTTTCTGTTGTAGTTCCTTCAGCAGCTTCCGTGGTATCTACAGGATTGCCGTTTTCATCCAGCACTTCCAAGCCTTCGTTAGTCTCATCCGTAAATTCTCCGGCGCTGTAGTTAATCTCGCCTTCTTCCGGATAAATACCCAGGTGCGGAAGCACTCTGGTCAAGATTTCACTTGTAAGGTCCGTTGCCAGATGTGATGTGTTGTACTCGACTTCATCATCAATCTGATCGACAACTACGTAAGAAACGAGCTGAGGATCATCTGCAGGGACGCTTCCGATAAAGGAAACTACGAAGAGGCGATCTGCTCGGTTACCCTTCTGGGCCGTACCGGTCTTTCCGCCTACTGCATAGCCCTCAACGGCTGCACGTTTACCTGTACCTTCTGCAACTACCATTTCAGTAGCATATCTTAAATACTCGCTGGTTTCACTGGAAACCGTAAGTTTCATTAACGTATCATTTGCATCGTAAACCGTTACACCTGAAGAGTTTACAATCTTGCTTACCACGTGTGGTCTGTAGTAGTAACCGCCGTTGATGAGTGAGGAATATGCCGCTACCATCTGTACCATGGAAACGTTAAAGGACTGTCCAAAGGTACTGGTTGCCAGTTCTGCATCACCCAAAGTTTCAGAATTAAGAAGAATACCTGTTGCCTCACCAGGGAGGTCAATACCGGTCTTCTGTCCGTAGTTAAACAGATTCTGATACTTGAGGAACGCGGAAGCACCCATCTTCTGGCCGATTTCCATCATTGCCACGTTACAGGACTTTTCAATCGCCTGTGTAAGTGTCAGCTGACCGTGACCGGAACGGTTGGCGCATCGGATGTTCCATATGCCGATCTGCAGGGAACCGCCGCAATAATAGTCAGCAGTTTCCGTTGGTTCAATTACGTTTTCTTCTAAAGCGCCGGCTACGGTAATCAACTTGTAAGTTGAACCCGGCTCGTAGGTATCACTGATACAGAAGTTACGCCACATGTCGTTTAAGGCATCTGAAGTCTTCTGATCTGAAGTACCATTTTCATTATCAACTGCGAAATCCGCCAGTTCTTCTGCGGTGTAAGCGTAACTAAGGTCACGAGGGTCATTTAAGTTGTACTCGTGATTTGAGGACATGGCGTAAATCTCACCCGTGTTAGGGTTGGCAAGAATGACACCGATGTTCATTACGCTGTATTCCTGAAGGAGTTCCTCGATTTCATCTTCTACTACTTCCTGGCAGAAACTGTCGATGGTGGAAACCACAGTGGCTCCGTCTTCAGGATCTATTGTTTTCCTAATAAGGTTTAATTCGTTATCGTAGTAACCATAGGTTCTACCGTCTGTACCATTAAGGTAGTCATTGTAGTACTGCTCGATACCGTAGGTACCAACGTTACCTGCGTTGGTATAACCTAAAATATGAGAAGCGAGTTCCTCGTAAGGATAGACACGCTTGTACTCCAGTTCAAACCAAACACCCTTTATGTTTGCATCTTCATCACGAAGCGCTTCAAACTGAGTGACGCTTTCATAGTCCACGCCTTTCACCGCAACTAAGTACTGTGAAGTAGGGTTATCCTGTATTTTCGCAATTATTTCGCCCCTGTCGACGCCAAACACCTGAGCGATGGCTTCAGCTGTCGGAACCAAATAGTCACTGTTTGTACTCTTGGAAACACTTCCGTCCTCGTCTTCAACTTCAGGAAGTACAATAGATGCATCGATAATGACATTGTAATTTGCCACATCGGTGGCCAGCACAACACCATCTCGATCTGTGATGTCACCTCGCTTATAAGGCGTGGTGGTCGAATAGGTATAAGATTGTTCCAAGGCAATGTTTGTGTTTACATCACCCATTACAACGACGTAATAGACCAATGCGCCTATCAATACCATTAATAGTAATGAAAAAGCAAAAAGGACAAACCGAAGTTTGACCTGCATTGATCTTACGAAAGTTTTAGTCTGTTTAACTTTTCTTCTTCTAAATCTTCCTCTGCTAACTACTCCCGAGGAAGTTCTTGAGGTGCTTCTTCTGTCGCTGCCTCTTCTATCTGAATTTCTTCTTTCGCTGGCTCTGTCAGTAGTTCTTCTGCCGGTTCTGTCTGCACTTCTTCTTTCAGTTCCATCAGTAGTTCTTCTAACGGTTCTGTCAGCGCTTCGTCTGCTTGCGGCTTCGGTACTGCGTCTGCCGGAAGTTGAACCAGTGCTGCGTCTGCCGGAAGTAGTCCTGTCGGAAGTTCTTCTGCCGGCATATGCATCATCTGTTCTTCTTCGTCCTGAAGTTGTTCTGTCAGTTCTTCTATTATCTCTGTTATTAGAATCCATTATCGTTCCATTTAATAAGTTTACTTCTGCTCAACTTCGGAATACTGTCTTACATAACCCTCTTCAACCGGTGAGTAAGTAATCACCTGTTCGTCTGAAGGATAAACCATTCCGAGCTGCTCAACTGCTGTGTCATAAACATAGCCGATATCCATGGAACTGTCAACTGCGCTGTAGGCTTCATCATTGGCACTCTTAGCGTTTGAAAGCTCTGTTCTTAAAGAAGAAACATTGCTCTTCATGCCAATAATCTGTGATGATAAAGTAAGATAATTCAATGCAAATCCGAAGATTAATGCAAGGCTTGCAACAAGCACTGTTGCTGAAAGGAAATCAATACCTGAATTGATTCTAGCCTGTGCTCGTGCCTCACCCTTCTTGTACTTTTCTCTACGGGTGTGAGCCTTAATCTTGCCCTTCTCTATTTTCTCAGCCTTTACGCTGTACTTTCTAGCTAAATTGTCATGATTGAATTCTGTGTAGTTTGTGGTTCTGTGTGTGTCGTAAGAACTTGTTCTTGAACTACGGTTAGAAGATGATCTGTAATTTCTTGTTGTACTCATGACGTTTTTCCCCTTTTAAACGTTATCCCCTTTTTCAAAGATTCTAAGCTTTGCACTCTTTGATCTGTTGTTTTCGCTTAGTTCTTTTTCGCTTGGAGCTATTGGTTTTCTTGTTATTACTTTTCCCTTGCTCTTCGCTCCGCACACGCAAACTGGAAAGTTTGGTGGACAAGTGCAAGGATTTTCAAATTTTCTAAATGCTGTTTTTACAATTCTGTCTTCCAATGAATGGAAAGTGATGATGCAAAGGCGGCCTCCCGGTTTTAACACATCAACCATGTCGTTTAATGTATTCTGCAGAACTTCAAGTTCTCTATTTAGCTCTATTCTGATTGCCTGAAATGTCTGCTTAGCCGGGTGACCTTTTCCTTCCCTGAATTTTGCAGGAATTGCACCTTTAATTATTTCAGCCAGCTGTGTGGAGGTTGTTATGGGAGATTTCTCTCTGGCTGAAACTATGTGTTTAGCGATGTTTGCAGCGAATCGATCTTCACCATAATCTCTAATGATTCTGTAAAGATCGTGTTCTGAATAACCATTTACGATGTCCGCAGCTGTCTTTTCCATTCTGTCGTCCATTCGCATATCCAGAGGTCCTTCCAACTTGTAGGAGAACCCTCTCTCGCCTGTATCCAATTGGTAGGATGAAACTCCTAAATCTAAAAGAATTCCATCAACTTTTTCTATGTTTAAGCTTTCAAGTATGTTTCTTACATCTTCGTAATTGCTTCGAACAATGGTAAGTTTATCCTGATAATTTTCGAGTCTTTTCTTTGTAGCATTTAATGCATCCTTGTCCTGGTCGATACCGATGTATCTTCCACCGTCACCAAGTCTTTTGAGAACTTCCTCTGCGTGACCACCGCCACCAAGGGTTCCATCTACATAAATGCCATCTTCTTTAATATTCAGACCATCCACTGTTTCGTGAAGCATTACCGAATAATGATTAAATTCTAAGTTGTTTTCAGTTTTAGAATCTAATGCCATATTCTGTAAGTCCTTCAACAAGCTTATCAATGGATACGTCTGTGTTAGCAGCTTCGTAATTGTCCTTAGACCAAATTTCAATCTTGTGGCCAACGCCAACAAAGACTACTTCTTTCTGAAGTCCTGCAATCTTTCTAAGATCTGCAGGGATTACGATTCTGCCCTGTTTATCCAGTTCACATTCCTCTGCATTAGCAAGGAACTGTCTCTGTAACTGACGAATTTCTGCAGTTCCCGGGAGATTATCCAATTCATTAACAAATGCCTCCCATCTCTCGTTAGGGTAAATGTAAAGACACTTATCAACACCTGGACACACTACGAAGGTTTCATCAAGGTTCTTCTTGAACTTAGCAGGCACAATAATTCTGCCCTTGGTATCAAGAGTATGATTGTATTTTCCAGCGAATAATACAGCCATTAGTTTACCTTTTTCCTCCATTTCGTGCCAAATTTATTGAAATTTACTCCACTACATCCCTATAATAAGCCAATACAAATCAAATTGCAATAGGTTTTTCGGTCATTTTTTACATAAAAAAAGGACCAAAATCCGAAGATTTTAGTCCTTTTAACTCATTATTTGGTGGATTCTATCCAGGCAAGACACATTTTCTTGTGATTTTTACCTGATTTTGGGCATATGCCCCACTATTTACCACTTTTTAAATTTATTTACCACTGTCCTCCACAGTGTCGTTTTTTTCACCACTTTTCTCCACTTTTTCAGTTTTTGTGTTTTTTTCTCCACTTTTTCAGTTTTTGTGGTTTTTTCCTCCACTTTTTTGGCTTTTGTGCTTTTTTCTTCCACTTTTTCGGTTTTTGTGTCGCCGTCCTCCACTTTGGCTGCTTTCTCACGCTGAGCCACAATGTAAGCTGCCTCGGTGCCATGCTTTCTTATATATATGAACATGATGACTGAGACAATTACCATAACCGCTGCCAGTGCCTGTGACACTGCAATGCCGGTACCCCACAGGAACAGCTGATCTGAACGCATGCCCTCTACGAAAAATCTCACGAGACCATAGCCGCCCAGGTAGATGAACCAAAGCTCGCCGTCTTTCTTCTGTTTCTTGGTATAGAAAAGAATGAACAAAAGAATGATCAGGTTGCCAATGCCTTCATAAAGGAAGGTCGGATGTACGCTGACATAAGTTTTTCCATCAAGTACCACCGCATTGTTTCTGATTTCCATGATACGCTCGAGTGCAACGGTCTTTCCGGCATATGCCGCCTTTAAACTTTCCTCTGAAGTGGATGGGTCAAAGTACCAGGAGGTATCCTTAACATTAACCAACATTCTGAAAAGTCCCTTGGAGTAGGAGCCAAACGCTTCTCTATTAAAGAAGTTGCCCCATCGGCCAATAATCTGACCGGTTAGCAGGCCGATGCCGCCAATGTCTGCGAGTTTCCAAAACGGATACTTCTTAATTTTGGTGAAAATAATGGCGGTAAGAATTCCACCGAGAATTCCACCATATATTGCCAGTCCGCCGGTTCTAAGGTTGAACACGGAAAGCGGATTATCCTTAAAGGTATCCCACTGGAAAATCACATAGTAAAGTCTTGCACCGATTACCGCAAAGATAATTGCGTAGATGGTGAAATCCAAATAAAACTCCGGATCCTGTCCTGTACGCTTCGCCTGGAATGCTGCCATCGCGTAGCCCATGAGCATGCCGAAAGCAATGCATATGCCGTAAAAGGCAATGCTGTAGCCTCCTACAACCACGTGGTTGGCCAGGTTCTTAAACGTTATACCCAGTCCCGGAAAAATAATGTCTGTGTTTTCTGCCAGTAAAGTCATGCTTTTACCCCTAATAAGAATGCCCGACAATTAATCGGGCATTCGAAAATTCAAAACTAAACGTTGAATCTGAAGAGAACTACGTCGCCGTCCTGAACAACGTACTCCTTACCTTCTGAACGCATGAGGCCTTTTTCCTTAGCGCCCTTGTCACCGCCGCAAGCCACCAGGTTTTCGTAGCTTACTACTTCTGCTCTGATGAAACCTCGCTCAAAGTCTGAGTGAATCTTGCCCGCTGCCTGTGGAGCCTTAGTGCCCTTAGTGATTGTCCATGCTCTTGTCTCCTTTGGACCTGCGGTTAAGAAACTGATGAGACCGAGGAGTGAGTAGCTGGCTTTGATAAGCTTCTCAAGGCCTGCTTCCTTTACGCCAAGTTCCTCTAAGAACATTGCCTTTTCATCATCATCGAGTTCTGCGATTTCTGCTTCAATGGCCGCGCTGATTACGAAGACTTCGTCTCCGTCAGCTGAGGCATATTCCTCAACCTCCTTAACGAACGGATTTGAAGCACCGTCATCTGCTAAGTCCTCATCCTTTACGTTAGCTGCGAAGATTACCTTCTTAGATGTAAGAAGTCCGTAGGAAGCAATGAGCGCCTGCTCTTCTTCGTCATCTGTCTCATAGGTTCTTGCCTGCTTGTTCTCCTCAAGGTGAACCTTTAAGCTTTCGAGGAGGGCATATTCCTTAGCTAATGACTTGTCATTTGCCTTTGCTCTTCCGATTCGCTGCATTCTTCTGTCAATCATGTCGAGATCTGAGAAAATCAGCTCGAGTGTAATTGTTTCGATGTCGCGGATTGGATTGATGCTTCCGTCTACGTGAGTGATGTTCTCATCTTCAAAACATCTTACTACGTGTACGATGGCGTCGCACTCTCTAATATGTGAAAGGAACTGATTGCCAAGACCTTCACCCTTGCTGGCGCCCTTTACGAGGCCGGCAATATCTACAAATTCGATTACGGCAGGGATGATTTTTTCTGAGTCATACATCTTGCCGAGCACGTTAAGTCTCTCATCCGGAACTTCAACCACACCTACGTTAGGATCAATGGTGCAGAATGGGTAGTTCGCCATTTCAGCGCCTGCCTTTGTAAGTGAATTGAACAGTGTGCTCTTTCCAACGTTTGGAAGTCCTACGATTCCTAGTTTCATAATATTCTATATCTCCTTAAAAAGTCTTTATTTTACGGGCTTTCCGCGTTTTGCGATTTCGACCGGGCACCACATCGGGCACCATCTGTTTTCATTTCGCATTAAGTTTTATATCACTTTTAACGCGTCAGCCACGAGATCTATCTCTCTGTGTTTTTCATCTTCCGTAATATGTACGTATAGATTCATTGTGATTCCGATGTTGGAATGACCTAATATCTTCTGTAGCGTCTTGGGTTTCATTCCACCCTCAATGCATCTGGTAGCAAATGTATGTCTAAGTACATGCATCGAAAATCTCGGAATGCCTATACGGTCGCAATACTTAAACAAACCAGTATCATAAGTGCTGTTCTTAACCGGTGTACCCTTTCTGCATAGAAAGACGGTATCGCTCCATTCAATCGGAACGAGCTTTAAGCTCTTGTTTTTTGCTTTTTGATTCTCAAGAATGCGGATTGCTTCATCTGTAAGCGGAATTGTACGATAGCCAGATTTACTCTTAGGTGGGCCAACTCTCCATTCACCTACGCTATAGCGATACTCCATCGTCCTCTCAATCTTCATAGTACGATTTTTGAAGTCGATATCACTCCACTTAAGCCCTATAAGCTCTCCTGTACGAAGTCCGGTCTGTAATACGAATCGATACTGATTCTCATAACTGTAACCAACCACAGCTTCTAAAAACTTCTTCTGAACATCAATTGTAAGAGCTTCTTTCTTCTCAGAAGGCTTTCCCATATCACTCTTTAACGACCTCTTGCAAGGATTGGCGATAAGCACATCATTTTCCTTTGCAAACTCAAACATGTTATAAAGAGCAATTCTCGTCTGGTATATGGTAGTCGTCTTATAACCTTCTTCTGCCATATTGGAAAATATCTTTTGACAATGAATCGGTTTTACATCCGTCAATAGCTTGTTTCCAATCACGCCCTTGATATTGCGTTCATATCGTTCCGAATAGTTTCTGATCGTATTTGGTCTCACTGTCTGCTTTTTGATTCCTATCCAATACTCAAACCAGGCATCTACAAGCATATCCGCAGCCTGATCCAAATCACTGTGTTTATCAATATATGTAGCATCAGCGAGCCATTGTTTTACTTCTTGAAGTTTCTTGGATTTCTTTTGTCTTCTTTTACCGAATTTATCAACGAATCTTGCTTGGTATGTACCATTGGCTCGTTGAACAATTCCTTCTCCAAGCTCCTTTCCTTTGAGATCTTTTCCCATTAAAGGCTCCTTTCTAAGCTAAAGAAGCCCCTAAATCAACTAGTGTATTATACACTAATAAGAGCCTCTTTACAATGTAGTTTCATTTTTCACATGCTTAAAATGCGCTAATATCAAGCATCTCTTAGATTTCGATATTATCTGCTATGAATTTTTCAAACTCTCTTCTCTTTACTAATTTCTTCTTTCCTACATAAAGGACAAAGGGACATCTTGGCGACCGAAGTAAACTTTCAAGCTTGTTAATCCCGATATTGGAATACTCGGCAGCCTCCTTTATGGTAAGTGCCACCTTCGCCTCAATCGGCACGGTCTGCTTCTTCTCTTCCTTCATCTTTGCCAATGTAGAGTCCTTGTAATCCTCGATATTAATAATTTCCATTCGAAGGCTCCTCCTTTCCAAATATTTCTTTTAGGACTTTATATTTCTGTTCTGCTGTATCCACACGCTTACTTTTACCTTCCACCAGAATCGGTGTACACATAGCAAGAATACGGTCATATATTCGCTTATGTGTCATATCCTCGCCCTTTTTCAATTTATCCATAGAAAGGTTTGTTGTAATAATCAACGGCTTGCCCGACTCCCATCTGCGATTAATCACATTAAATACATTCTGTAGAGCAAACTCTGATGTACGCTCTGCTCCCAAATCATCAAGGATGAGCAAATCATAGGAAGATAATGAATTTACATATTCATCTGCATCAAAGACAGAGATATTACTAATTTGAGCAAAGTCTCGCATCAGCACTCGTTTTCCCTGATCAAGAAGTGCATTTGCAATCGCAGCTGCAATATAGGTCTTACCTGTACCGACGTCTCCATAGAGTAATCGGCCCACATTCTTAGTCTTCACTTCATCCCAATGGTTTACATAAGCTTTGGCTTTTTCCATGGCCGGTACGCTACCATCATCAGTTTCAAAGGACATGGCATACATCTGCTTTTCATGAAAACAAACCATACGGTTGCGCTCTACCATCTCATCAAACTCACGCTTAGCACGTTCGGCCTGTTCCTTTTCATAGGTCTCACGCTGGCATTGGCACATCACATGAACTCTCCAGAGCTTACCCTTCTCCAATGGATGTGGGAGAACCTTTTCGCAAGGCGTGTGGCACTTAGCGCAATAAAGTAATCCATCTTCGCCAATATAAGTTTCATTTTCTAAATCCTGATTCTTCATCAAAAGCTCTCCCCCTCTCTCACGATATATTCTTTATGGTATGTTCCACTATTTATTCTGTTATATTTACTTGGGTCCGGTTTTCTGACCTCGGATGGGCTTGAATTCTGACCTCTGTAAGTCTTGTTTTCCGGCTTAAGTAGGTCAGATTTCTGTCCTGCGTGGTCGGAATACTGACCGCTTTCAGTTGAGCATGGAACCTTGATATAAATATTTGTCATAGTAAGTCCCATACGTCTTCTCTCTATCAGGCCCTCAGTCTCTAATTCTTTTAAGGAAGCCTTCACTGTGGATTTGCCTTTACCCAAATCCTTGGCAAGCTGTGGTGCCGTATAACGGACGTATATAGCCCCATTCTGGTCATACCAGCCATTCTTCTGGGATAAGATGCCACGTCCAAGGAGGCAGCCATATACAAGCAATGTGGTGCTACTGAGTTTTGAATCCAGCAAAGAAAGCGGAATCGGTATGAAGTTGTTTAATTTGTCATCTTTGCGTAAATATCGATTCTCCATTTACACTGCCCCCTTTCCTGTAGGCTCATTTCCCGGCTTATGGTCCAATGGACCACAAGTGGATTCAATTTGTTTTTCAAGATCATCTACCTGTTTTCTTAAGTCATCCAAATAACGCTGCGGAACAATCTTAAATGGTTCCTTCTTACCGTTGAAATCAGCAATGATAAATATCTTCTGCTCCACCATTTCTCTGGCAAATCGCTTTACTATGTCATCATAGATAATGGAATTCGCTATCTTCTCATATTTCCGTTTCTTCCAGCGAGCCAACATACAAAGCGGAAACAAAAGAATTCTATCCTTCAGTTTCACCCTCTTGTTCTTAAAAAGATTAGTAACTTCTTCCCACTCATCTTTTTCAGCAGAGACTTCAACTCGACGCTTTGATGCAATCCAGTTTAATTCCCTGTCTTCCATCTCTTGTCTGTTTGAATAAAAAGAAAAATCCTTAGCGTAATACTTCTGGCTATCAACTGTGAAAGTATCATTCGTAACCAATACCGGTTGTTCCAAAAGCTTCTTTAAATATTCAATCTGCTTCTTATAGCTTTCCATTTGACAATTCCATGCAGCCTTGTTGAGTTTGTTGATGCGATTGGTTAATTCCTCTCGATTCTTTTTCCATTCTTCTGCCGCCTCATTAAATGCATCTTCATAGTCGCGATGATCCACTGCACGATAGTCGTACTTGGTAAAGCCAAGAAAATCATCCATCTGCTCTTCCAAACGATTCACCTTGTCCACACTGATACATACATGCTCACCATCTTCACAAAACTCATAAATATTATCCCGTGCTGACTTAAAGGCAGATACCTGTGCTCGTGCTGTCGATTCCGGTTTATCGCACTCCGTCATCAAAAACCTTTTGATTTCATCCAAGGTGCGGTCCTCTTCGGCTATAAAGCAATATACTTCCCAGTAAGTCCCTATGTTTTTTAATGTTTCATCAATGTTTACAAAATCCATAAAAGTATCCTTTCCCCAATCGCCATTGCTGCAGTCAACTGAATTGGTATCAATTGTTATTAGTTGTGGGCACGTCTGCCCCAGGCTAGAAAAAAGCTCTTTTCCTCTCACAATGCATTTAGGTTCAAAAATGACTGATTACTAAATGCCGAAAAAATAGTTTCAAAAACTGGCTTATTTTTTCTCTCACTATACATTTGGGTTGGGTTGACCCCCTATTACTAAACGAAGGCAAAATTTTTTGAAAAATCTTTTCACCTTCCTCATTGCTTCACCATATACATGGGTTGCCAAATGTTTGATTTCTAAAAATTCAACCATAAATTTTTTCTACTTCTCTTCCTCACCATATACATGGGTGCAAAATCTATTGATTGCTAAAAAATCTCGAAAAGCTTTTCCACCACTCATCTCTTATTGGTACCTTTTTCTCTTGATCACTAAAAACTAAGCCAACTTTCTTTCTACCTACTGTTTGGGATGAGTCAGAACTGATTACTATTTTTTAAGCCAACTATTTTTCCTTACATCTACTATTTGGAACGAGTTGGAACTGATTACTAAAAATTTGCATAAAAAAAGAGCAGCTATTCATTTCTGAATAACCGCTCATTAGCGTTTCAACATATGTTATTTCTTTTTCTTCGGTTCTGGGAGTTCATCATACATTGCTACCAAAAGATCCTTCAAAAAAATCTTATTATCGATATCATCAACCAGAAGCATTTCCTTTGCGCCCTCATATGGAAGTTCCAATGATGCATCCGGCATCATCTCCAATGCTGTCTTCACATGCTTTACGAGAAAACGATCATCATATATCCCGCCTACGATCTTGCCGCGATAATAAATGATGTACTCGCCCATCATTGCTCTATACGATATATCTTCCAATTCAGAAAGCTGTTCTATTATAAAATCCAAATATTCCTTGCTTGATGCCATAACAATCACCTCTACCAATGATTATACAATACCGAACCCTGATAGTCATTGATTTTAAGCCACTTCGCAAACATACTCGCAACTACTCTGCGGGATAGATCAACTATGTGAGCCAGCCTATGTAACACCATTTAACAAGTGGTCCGACACCCTGACCACCTGAAGCTCACCACTTCGGTCATTAAATGCTACAAACCGCATAAAATCAATGTTTGCAACATGTTAACGTCAATTACGGCATATCCGAACCAACCGATGGCGCAGTCAAATTATGCAACTTCGGATATATCGGACTGACAATCACTTTAACAACAATGTCGGACTCTGAAGCCCTTGTAAATAAAGGCTTCTGCACATCCACTGCGTTTTACAACTATTCCGCAGTCATCTTCACAAGCAAAAATAAAAAATATAACAGGATACGCATAAAGGTGCATACCCCTTTACGCAGATTTTCCGTGCTCCTATGTCGCCCGCTTAAGGCGTATCCTAAAACCTAAAATCCCACTTGTGGTCCAGTGGACTACAAGTTCTTCTGAAGGCAACTTGTGCTCCAGTGGAGCACAAGTTAGAAATGACTCCGGATATAAAAATAACTTCTGGTCCAATGGACCAAAAGACAAAAAACCATTATTTTATATCTCATTTCAATCTTCATATGCATTTCTAAAAAGAATAGAAAAAGAATAACATCGGAATACCTCCGGAATATCGAGAATCTTCCATCTTCCATATCATAAAATAAAAAACCATTTCAAGAACGGAGGTAGGTAAAAATGCAAAAAGCAAAAGAAAAAAGAAAGTGCATCATTGACGACGGATTTAGATCAGACTTAGTCAACGGTGCCACATTCCAAGGAATATTTGAAATTCCCGAACTACAAAAACCCAAGGAGATGATTATTCCTAAAAACATCATTCCTGTCACATCCATGAAGTACACCAAAGATCACTCTGAATTCGTTGGTTTCTACGTCCACGACATTAGATTTTCAGATGTATTAACTTCAACAGATGACTACTTAGATGAACTATCTAAATTTCCTGGAGTTATCAGTCCAGATTGTAGTCTCTACCGCGACATGCCACTTTGTTTACAGATCGTAAATACTTATATGAATCGTGCGATTGCTCACTATCTACAAAGTAAAGGACTTTATGTAATCCCTAATGTCCGTTGGGGAGATGAACGCAGTTATACCCGTTGCATCTTTCCTGAGCCATTTGCATTTGTAGGGATTCCTAAACACAGTATTGTTTCTATTGGAAGCTACGGATGTATCAAATCAGCTGAGGACAAACAATACTTCTATGCAGGTTTAAAGGCAATGCTCGATGAGCTAGAGCCAAAAATCGTCATTGTGTATGGTTCAGATTCTCCAAAAATATTTGAGCCATTCAAATCTCGTTGCAAATTTGTTTTTTATAAAGATTGGATGTCACAAAAGAAAGGAGTAAAATAAATGGGTACAGGAAAAAGTGGGCTGTATTCTGGTACATACGGTAGTAAAGCTTCCCCTGGAAGCACCGATTACATGCGACCAGATGATCAGTTTAGTAAAAACATAAGCAAAAGAAAAGATAAAGATGTAAATGGATTCTACGATTATATCGCGCATGGGGATCCAAACAAAATTGAATTAAATATCGGGGATAAGAAATACCTTGTTGACCACCGCACTGCAGCAAGAATAATAAAGCAAGACAAGAAAAGAACTGAAAAATCCATACGTTTACTCTCTTGCGATACCGGCAGAGGTGACCATTCATTTGCTCAAAACTTAGCAAACAAATTAAATGTAAAAGTCATGGCGCCAACCAAAACGCTCTGGTCTCTTCCTAACGGACAATATTTTGTTGCAGGGAGACGAAAAGACGATCCATCAAGACCTGATTATAACAATAAAGGAATATTTAAGACATTCTATCCAGGAGGTAAAAAGAAATGAGTGAAATAATAAAATGCGAAAAATGTGGTTCAGAAATGAAACACTATAAAAAAGATTCAACCGCAGGTATGATTTGTGAAAGCTGTGGATGGGGTTGGGTTACAACGCAATTCGATGAAATATATGCAGATGAAACCATTTATTCCGTTAGCTTTTCAAAAGAACTAGCAGAAAATAAGAAAGCCCTGTCTCTTATATCTCATAATACACCTAATAATTTTCTCACTGCAAAAAAGCTTATAGAAAACAATGAGATAATTTTAACCGGCAAAGCTTCAACTATCATTGACTTTTTAAAGGATTGTAAAGAATCAAACATAGAATACAAAATAGAACCTGCATTTCCACACGAAGTTTAAAAAATAGAAGGACGAGACTTAATATCTCGTCCTTCTACTTTTCTTATTCATTTCTGCTAAATCATGAAATTCTTTTGCCACATCTCGGAACATCACTTCGATTCCTATATAGCCCTTTGCTTCAGCATCTTGTGCATTCTTTTTGCAAACCTTCTCCAAACTAGCAAAACCCGAGTCATCATCCGCATAAAACCCATCTTTATTATTAAATAAGGCAACTCGGTATCCTATTTGTGCATCCGAATTATTCTCTAAATACGTAGCTACATCAAAATTAAAAATAAAATCGTCAGCTGATGGTGAATACAACAAAACACCTCCAACATAATGCTCCGCACTCGTTCTTTCATCCGATGTCATTTTCTCAGCATGTATATAATCTATCCACTCTTTGAACTTATTTGGTTCAAATTGTAATTCCTCTGTATTTCCAACAGTTCCTGGGACAATATTCCATCTCTGTAGAATTCTGAAGCACTTTGAGTATTGGTTTTTCTCCTTGCTTTTAGAATGTAACATATGAATCAATCTGCAAAAATACGCTGGTTCGTTTGCTAACTTTTCCCATAAACATCGACAAATAACATCACCGCAATCATAAAACGCGTCACAATATTCCCATGCCAAAGCTTCTTTTTTATCAAGCTTCGTATTACTATCCAGAAGTCTTAATATGATATCTTCTATTGCGTAGTTCTTATTATCGTTAAGTACCTCGCTTGCATGCTTTGTAAAGAAATCTATAAGATAGCTACATCCACTTTCCCCCTGCGATTTATATAACCACCGATGAACAAGTCTCACAATCTCATCATAGCGGTTAATTTTACTCATTCCCGCCAAAAGGAATTGCACCTTGTCTGCATCTAAATCATCGATATATCTGGTATCCACGTTTTTATAAAACTCATCTATTTCATCTCGTGAATACAACAATTTACCATCTAGAAATTCCTTATACAAGCCACATCTTGCCAACAGTTTAACCTGAGACACTTTGTTTAAAGCCGGCAAAATATCACTCACATCGCGCCCTGCCCCTTCAACATAACCAGCCTGAGTTTCCAATGAGCATTTTGCCAAACAAGATTTTAAAAGGCCTGTTTTCTGCCTCTTATTTAAAATTTCGAAAACAAGTACCCCGAACTCATAATCATCTTCAATAGAATTTGAGAAATCAATCAAGGCTTCAATCCCATCATTCTTCAAAAGATTCTTTATAACTTTTTTTCTTTCCGATTTCAGATTTTCTTCTTCGTCGGCCGATAAACTATCACTTGCATTCCTCTTGAAAATTCTTTTTGTCTCATATTTACCACTATCCATGATTATTGAATCAAAGCAGGAATTAAGGACTTCAATATCAACTTCCTCATAGATTTTCGGATTGCCAATCTTATCGTGATAATAGCCATAATAATCCGTAATTTTAAACCAAAGTTCTTCCTTATCAACTTCTGAGAAAGTCTTATATGCACTAATAATTGTATCCACAAGTATTTCCCGTGAATCACCTTTAAACGATCTTACTAGACAAACTAATTCTTTGATTCTCTCCAAATTATTTCTTGAATAATCACACAACAATTCCACATAGAAAGATATTAATGAATAAAACAAAGATATATCTAATTCATGCGAAATAGGAGCACAGATTCTATATAAAGGCATAACCTCCCCTGTAGTCGATGATTTTTGATTTGGCATTTCATGTAGAAGCAGTTCAAATGCACATTCCTCATCGATTTCAAAGAGGGATTTAATCACACCTTTCCTCGAATTCAAAGATGCATGCGTTTGAGAATATGCCGGCCATAATATGTCTTCAAGCATTGACCGAAACACTTTATTGTTTCTCGATGCCATAAACATAAACTGAATACTTCTGGAATAGTATTCCTCAAAAACAGCCAGACGGCGTAGAGTCCATGCTAAATCTACTCCTCGGCTTCTATAACTCCACATTTGACTTTCGGTGCTCAAATACTCAAATAGGGAGTCATTTAAATGATATTTCTTGGTTATAAAAAAATCGAAAAAAGCTTCTGGATATGCCTCTGCCAGCATACCTATAATCGGGCTTATTGCTTCCCAGCCCGCCGCATCCTTCACTGACTCAAAGAGTTTCTTTTCAAACAAATAAATAGAATTGAGAATCAGCCCATCTTTACAATTAACATAACGAGACACATTTGATCCTAAAACGGCCATTGTCTCCGCCATATTAGTTTTTATAATAATTGAACCAGCGCCAGATTCATCAAAAAATGCAGCATCTAAAGCGGCGAAAAAATCTCTTATATCGTCCTCAAAGACCATCGGAGCAATTTGCTTTAATAAAGTGGTATGACTATTGCATTGGCAATTATCATTATCAATCTGGAAAACGGTATACCCTTTAACTAATAATTCTTTAATCGCGCGAGAAATCTTTTTCAAATCAGCATCACAAAACTCGGTGATAAGCAATTTATCTGCATTACATCCTTCTTTCCATCCTCCTGCAAGAACTAATCTTATGAGAATCGGATCAAACTGCCTACCTTCACCAAATAATTCTCTGTCTTTCTCAAGCGTATACTTTTTTACAAAGATAACATTGGATTCTTCTTTTATAGAATTAATATTTTGATAAAACTCACAATCCAATTTCTTTATTTCATCTTGTGTAGAAAGATTTAAGGATTGCAAACAAGTATAGCGAAAAATCGACGCTATAAATTCATCATAGATAACTTCAGTAGTGTTTATTAAGTCCAGCTTTGTGAGCTTACTAATTACTGTAATATCTGCATCATCAGAAATAGAAGTATCCATCCGGAGCAATTCCTTTAGTGCTATTACAATTTCTGATTTACTATTCACAGAAAGCAATTTAAGTATTCCATTAGATACACCGGAAATTAAGTCACTATCATCCATTTTTAACAACGGTGTTACTACCTGTGGTGAAACATTACTAACCCCCGTCACCATCTTAGCTAAATCCGGATCTGTGCATGATTCAACAAAAGCTTCATTAATAAAGCCAAATAATGTCCTACGAAAAAAATTTTTAGTTATTGAACTTGGCAAATAGTGTTCTAAAACATTCATATATGTTCCAAAACACAAGCGAATACTATCGTTCACCATGCTTTCTCCTTTTTTAAATGATAATCCCCCGCATTTTCAATACTTCCATCAAAACAGCAGGAATAAGCTGAACTCCTAAATCAGCAAACTTGTCTTTCCAATTGATCTTCTCACCTTTATCAAGCGTAACTGAAATCTCACAAGCAAGAGCCATTACTTTTTGCATCTGTTCTTTCTGGTCATCTCCATTTTCAACATTTACTACCAGCAAGTCCTTCAAAATACCACTAATCTCACCTAACGATTGTTCCAGTTTGTCATTTTTCTCTTTTAACAAAGCATTATTCTCCTTGAGCAGAGAATTTGTTTCCTGCAATGCTTCAATAGTAATTGAAGTATTCTTTTCAATCATTTCAAGATTATCGTGATTTTCGTTTTCACGTTTTTCTCTCTCTTCAGAAGCTTTTATTGCCAAACGTCTTGATTCCTCAAGACCAGAAAATATATCGCTTGCTTGTCTTGCCGAATTAGCCACCGCTCGGTTTATGCCGCTCAAGTCTATATTGCTAAGATCGTTATTCATTTATATTCCCCACAATTTCTTCCGTAGCATTATCAATCAAAATTTGATTCAGTTTCTTAACATTCTGCTCATACACCCGCTGGGTTTTTATATGAAGATGCTTTCCATTAACCGATAACTTCGGCTTCTTAAACATCTTTTTATCAAAACCGGAAATTGCCTGTCTGGACAATTCTGCACCATTTGCTATAAGAAGAATCATTATCTGCTTAGAAATCGGATATAAATAATATAGCGGCAAACCTATACCATTATCCAACAACCCTTCCATAACGCCCGGATAAGCATCACTAACAACAAAGTCCTCTTTGCATCGTTTTTCAAAGCGCATAAAATACATGCCTGTAACGCCATAAGTATCCCTTACCATAAATGCTTTTATTGGATCATCTATTTTCGGATTATCTAACACTTCCTTAATCGACCTACAATTAACCAATTCCCCAAGATTTCGCTTCCAAAAATCTGTTAGATTTCCATCCGCCTGATAAAAGCCATAGAAATCTTTATAATCCTGTTCTACATTAATGCCAAACTGTTTCTGGACACGTTCAGAGCGAAATCCCATAATGGCAAAAAAGAGCCTCAGCTTTTCATCTTCTTCAATTGTTAATATCACATCATCGTCTTTTAAAAACTTCTCTATTATTCTAGAGGCTTCATTCTCAAACTTGGCTAAATCCTTCTCAATTTGAGTCGGTTCATCAGGATGATTAATCGTATCCCGATAAAGATTTCTTGTCACAAAAACATCCTCCGGCCTTTTCAAAGAAACTGTTTTGGTATTGACGTCATAATAGGACAATTCACCATTTTCATCGCAAAACTTTCTTAAAATAAAGCGCGGAATATAATGATGACGTATTGGTTCGTTTTTCATCACATCTTATTTACTCCTGTTTTAATGAAACTAAATCGCCGTCAATCTCAATGTTTCGTAACAATGATAATGACTCATCAAGCTTTGCGTAAATTGCATCCCCAATTCGAGAAAATCCAAGCTGATTTACAAGTGTTCTATATAAACCATCCTTATCCGCTGAATAATTTTGCTTCAATATAGTATTTAATCCAGCAGCCAGCTCCTCTGGAGCTATATACTTGATATCACGTTTGACACCTGGCACACGTAATACATATTTATTCTGCTCAGAAAGATAGAGATAGCCATTTCGACGAATGATGCCCATTCGATCACAGCCACGCATATCAGTTGCAAATTGCTGCTTAACTACGCTGGTGACTTTCTCTCTTCCATAAATATAGCAAATCTGCTTCAACAAATATTCTTCAGATACCGGAGCTTCTACTTGCATGATTGCCTTAACAAAGCTCTGAACGGTTGAGTGACCACGACGAACTTCATATATATTAGCATCATGGTATTCTGGGAACGCTAAATGCTTTGGAGCAATTGTCTTCTCAAATACAACCGGTGTCTCTTCCTCTGTCTTCTCTGGTTCTGCCGGCTTCACATATCTGCCAAGATGAATTGCCTTCTGACAAGCTTCCAGCAATCGTTCCTTTTCAACAGCAGTATTTCTAAACCAGTCTGTAGACCATATACGATAGAAATTCCATCCCATGCGCTCAAGAATCTCCTGACGAAGTCTATCTCTGTCACGAGCATTCTTTGAAGAGTGATATGTTGCACCATCACACTCAATAGCAAGCACATAATCAGAGCTATTAGGTTTCTTAAGACCTAAATCAATTCTAAATCCGCTGCATCCAACCTGAGTATCTACAGTAAAGCCATGCTCACGTAGGAAGTCGCAGACATCCATTTCAAATTCAGAATCAAACTGTTCAAATGGATTAACGGAAATACTTCTTTCGAGAGCCACATCTCCATGCTCGGCATAATCAAGGTACTCTCTAAGAAGTCTTGCGCCTTCAGCTTTTGTTCTGCTTAGATCAATATCTGTTGCATGCATGATGGATACAAGCTGTACATTCTCCTTTGCACGAGTAACGGCAACGTTAAGTCTTCGCTCACCACCAACTCGATTCAAAGGACCAAAGTTATGTAAAAGCCTGCCCTGGGCATCCATACCATAAGCAATACTAAAGATAATAGTATCTCTCTCATCGCCCTGAACAGTCTCAAGATTCTTTACAAAGAATGGCTCTTTTGCATCACGCTTGAAATACCACTCCTTAGAAGAGTCTTCTTGTCTTCTCTTATCAATCAATCTCTCAATTAAATCCATCTGCGTAGCACTGAATGCAACTACACCCATGCTTCGATCTGGATACTTATCAATATTTTTATAAACCAAGTCAACGATGAACTCAGCTTCACTTCTATTTGTGCGGCTCTTTCTATCGAAAACACCATCCACATGATAATAATCTACGCCGATGCCTTCATGATCAATGGTTGATGAAGGGAATGTAACAAGCGTGTTGTCATAGAAATTCTTGTTAGAGAACGAAATCAGCTGCTCATATCTACTACGATAGTGCCACTTCAAACGAAGCTGAGGTAATGATGTAGAACAAAGATCAAGAATAGACTCAAAGTCTGCTACATCTCCAGTCTCCTCATCATCGTCATCCACTTCCACTGATGAACTGAAGAAGTTTGTAGGTGGCATCTGTTTTGAATCTCCAACAACAATAAGCTGTTTACCTCTGTAAATAGCACCGATAGCATCTTGAGGGAAAATCTGAGATGCCTCATCAGCTTATGTCAAGGGTAGACTAACAATTTTTTCAAAAATCTGGCTTGGCTATTTCCTCCTGCTCAACAAACTTGCCATTCACATACAGTTCTCTCTCAGGCCCAGTAAACTCCATCCCTTTACGAGTCATATTCATAGTTCCTATTTCTATTTTCTTAGGCAAGTCTTCTACATTATATCTTTCTGCCTCTTTCGGTCGCATCCCTCCACCCATTACATGTTCTATCGTTACCTCGCACTTTTGCATATCAATCCCTGGGATCCTCCTAAAATACACCCCTGAGTAATCTGCGTCTCCAAACTCATTAAACGATATTTCATTATCTGCCCCAGCAAAATATGCCCCAGTTCTCTCATCGGACTGTCCAAAGTCCAAATAATATACAATTGTGTCATGATAATTTACGTATTCACACAACTTATAATAATCTTTTCTACTATTAGCATCTGGAATTCCGATTATCCCATGTTTGTCATGAATCTTATATGCCCCAAGGAATAGATAAAACATAATATATGCATTATCTCTTGCTTCTTCTACAATTTCCCATTCTTCCATATTGTCTTTATGAAAATACCCATTTCTAAGTTCCTTTATATCATAAAGTTTATTCTTAATGTAGTCGTAGGTATCTTCTTCAATCTCTCTCCTTATTAAATCCTTATTGCCAGGAAACTGAAAGAATTGAGTTAAACAGCCTAAAGTAATATCTTCTTTTTTATCCTCAATATTACTATCAGTCAGATCAATAAGGCCATTTCTTCCTGCGAAAATCCGTCGATTTCTTCCATCTTTCTCATTAGTAAACAACGATGCAAAATCATACAGGAATTGCTCCATTGATTTCAGATACCCCATAGCGACTGCAGTGAAATCAATTTTTCCCGATTTTTTCAGAGAGTCATACAACCACTCTGCTGTAAGGAAACTAACAGCAAACTTTTTATTTCCAAGCATTACTTTGTAATAATCTTTATCAAAGAATTGCTTTTCCATCTCCTCCATTTGTTCAACTGAGATTCCTGCCGATACTGCATCCCTGTAATTAAAATGTTTTATCTTATATTCAACAGCCTTCTTATAACTAAATAAGGTACTTGGAGTAAGTGTTTTAACAACACGATACCCTAAGACTTCTTTTGTTCTTGCTGTTATCTCATGTATAACCTCAATGAATTTTATATATTCGTCGCTATCAAAAACCTCTTCAAAAAACTGTCTTATTGAGTACAAATGGGTCTTTTCTGATGCTTCATCTTCCCTCAAATCTTGGTAACCAATGTTTTCCATTGATGCTCTTCCTTCTACCAAGGAAACAATCGGAATTTTTTCGGGTGGTTGTCACCCAACCCGTTTTCCTTTCTTTCCAATCTA
>R14__coassemble_333_pt1 | contig 36139 bp, 32 predicted proteins | sample R14__metabat2_high_PE_046 | metagenome-assembled genome bin R14
AATACCGACCTCCAATCGTTAGATTTTAGGTCTAACTTTTGGGGGTCGGTACAGTTAGCTGTCGGATTTTGTGTTTTAGTCTCTTGAAAATTCGGTAAGTTCCAGACCTTTGTTTCGGTCGAGAGTCATGCCGACTGACCACGCATTTGTCCAGAGAAGAAGAGGTCTGCCCTTAAGGTCTTCAATCTTCTTCATGTCTGATGGTCCTGTAATCTTGGATAATGGGAACTCTTCAGGGTTCGCAATCCATCTGATGTGTTCGTAAGGAAGTGGATCAAGTGCGATGTCTACATTGTATTCACTCTTAAGTCTGAACTGAAGTACGTCAAACTGAAGGATACCTACGACGCCGACGATGATTTCTTCCATACCTGAGTTTACTTCTCTGAAAATCTGAATTGCACCTTCCTGTGCAATCTGAGTGATTCCCTTAGTGAACTGCTTTCTCTTCATGGTGTCTACCTGACGGCATCTTGCGAAATGCTCAGGTGCGAAGGTAGGAATTCCTTCGAAAGCAAATTTATCATTGGAAGTGGTGAGAGTGTCGCCAATGGAAAAGATTCCCGGGTCGAAAACGCCGATGATATCTCCGGCATATGCCTCATCCACGATGTGTCTCTCCTGAGCCATCATCTGCTGTGGCTGTGAAAGTCGAACTTTCTTGCCGCCCTGCACATGGTTAACTTCCATGCCTGCCTCGAACTTGCCGGAAGCAATTCGCATGAAGGCAATTCGGTCGCGGTGAGCCTTGTTCATGTTAGCCTGAATCTTAAAGACGAAGGCTGAGAAGTCATTGCTCATTGGCTCGATAAGACCTTGGTCTGACATTCTTGGAAGAGGAGAATAGGTCATTTTAAGGAAGTGCTCAAGGAAGGTCTTAACGCCGAAGTTTGTAAGGGCTGAACCAAAGAAGACCGGTGAAAGTTCACCTGCAGAAACCTTCTCTAAATCGAATTCCTCGCTGGCTCCGTCTAAAAGTTCAATGTCCTCAGTTAACTGATTGAAGGCATGAACTCCAAGCTTGTCCTTGGCAGCCGGATCATCTACGGAAATGGTAGTTGTTTCAACTTCGCGCTGTCCGTTGTAGGCTGCAGTAAAGAGAGAAACGTCTTTTGTGTTTCTGTCATAGGTACCTGCAAAACCCTTGCCTGAACCGATTGGCCAGTTAACAGGACAGGTTGCAATTCCAAGAACGCTTTCGATGTCGCTAAGCAGTTCAAATGGATCCTTTGCTTCACGGTCCATCTTGTTGATGAAGGTGAAGATAGGAATATGCCTCATTACACAAACCTTGAATAGTTTGATTGTCTGTCGCTCAACACCTTTGCTGGCATCGATTACCATTACGGCGGAATCAGCAGCCATCAAGGTACGATAAGTATCTTCTGAGAAGTCCTGATGTCCAGGGGTATCAAGAATGTTAATGCAGTAACCTTCGTAGTTAAACTGAAGTACGGAAGAGGTTACTGAAATACCACGCTGCTTTTCAATTTCCATCCAGTCGGAAACTGCGTGACGCTCTGTCTTTCGGCCCTTTACGGAACCTGCAAGATTGATGGCACCTCCGTAAAGAAGGAGTTTTTCCGTGAGTGTGGTTTTACCTGCATCAGGGTGCGAAATAATCGCAAAGGTTCTACGTTTTTTGATTTCAGATTCTAAGTTTGACATTGAAATCTCCTTAATAATAAGTAAAAACTGCAACAAAAGCGATTTTACATCATAATATATGACATTTCAAGGGCAAAAAATGTTAATTATTCGTTTTTCAGTTCATAATTTTTGAAAGCTGTGATATAATCACAGTGGATGATTTTTGAGACATCTAAATTGGAGTTTCTTATGCAAGATAATTTGAAGAATGAAGAAAAATTAGCAGAAGAGGGCAAAACCTATACTCTTGATGAGTTAAATGACATGCAGGTAGCCGGCATCAGAGGCATGGTTAACATCTTTGCGGATCTTAATGAATGCTATGACATGACCGGATGTCTTGTTAGATTACAGGATGAGTTAAAGCCTGTATGTAACGATATCAGAATTAAGAGTCTTGTTTGTGAAATCAACACTGCTACAGAAAATAAAAACGAGCTTACTACAGAATTCTCTACAACCATTTATGAAACTGAAGGTCCAGAGTTCGATAGTATCAACTATGATCTCAGATTACCTGATGGCGGTGTAGTTTCATGTAGTGCGTCCTTCATGGATTTCTATCCTGAAGAGATTCAAATTGTAAAGAGCAAGTTCCTTTGTGAATTGGTTTGTCTCTATGTCAGCAGAGCAAGACTTGGAACTTCCCTTACTGACTACATGCACACGGATTCAGACACAGGACTTCCTAATATGCAGGCATTCTTGGAATTCGGTGAGAAGCTGTTTAAGGATTTCAAGATTTCCGATTACACGGTAATAGCCCTTAACATCACAAACTTTAAGTTTGTAAACCAGACAGTACCTTTTGATGTTGGAACGCTGGTTCTTATTAGATATGCACACAAGCTTTTAGGCCTCATGCATTCCGGCGAAATTGTTACACGTTTTGGTGGTGACAATTTCAACGTTCTCATTAAGAAAACGCACACCAAGGAATTTTTAGCACAGATCAAACAGATACCAATCGACATTAAGGACAAAGGACTTCATGTACACTTTGACCTCACATGTTATGCAGGTGTCTATGAAATTGAATCAAGAACATCAATCCAGTCTGCTCTTGAAAATGCTACAAATGCAAAGAATGTGGCTAAGCATTCACCACACAATCCATTCGTATACTACAACGAGGAGATGGGCGCTAAGCAGCATTACAGCAATCAGATCAGAGCTAAGTTTAATTCCGCAATGCAGAACCACGAGTTCATTGCATACTATCAGCCAAAGGTAAACATTGAAACCCAGGAACTCATCGGAATGGAAGCACTGGTTCGTTGGGAAACCGAAGATGGCTCCGTAAATCCACAGGATTTCGTTGGCATATTCGAAGACACCAGCGCCATTATCGAGCTGGACCGTTGCATGCTTCTGCAGGTTTGTAGAGACATTAAGAGATGGGAAAGCATGGAGTTAAAACCTCCAAGAGTATCAGTTAACCTTTCCAGAAGAAATCTTAATAACTACGATGTTGCAGACGTGGTTGCCTCCGTGTTGGATGAGTACCATGTAGATCACAGCAACGTGGAAATTGAAGTTACAGAGACTGTGGATTCAGAAGGATTCGAATCGCTTTCACAGTTTATCAGCAAGATGAAGAAGCATGGCATTAAGGTTTCCATCGATGACTTTGGAACCGGCTATTCTTCACTTAACCTGTTAAAGAACCTTAACGCAGATGTCCTTAAGATTGATCGTTCTTTCATCAACTTGAAGGAATTCACTGAAAAGGATGAACTTTTGGTTAAGAGTATCGTAGATCTGGCTAAGTCCTACAACATGGAAACCATTACGGAAGGTGTTGAGAACGAAGATCAGATTAAATTCCTTTATAAGTGCGGTTGTGTAAATGCACAGGGCTATTTCTTTGACAAGCCTCTTACAAAAGAAGCTGTTACTGAAAGAATTAAAGAAGGAAAGTACAACAAGAAGTATTCACTCAAGTAAATTAAGACTAAAGTCCCGAGGCGAGTCCTCGGGATTTTTTGTGTAAAGTAGTGGTACAAGCTTCGGCATATGCCACTTTTTTAAGTTGATAAAAACAGGCAAAGATTGTATACTAGAAAAAGATTTTGCCATCGAAAGGAGACCAAAAATGGCACTTGATGTAGAAAAGAAATTATCTGAAAAAGATTTAGAACAGGAAACAGTCCTTAATGCTTTGGTTGACAGAGTAAACAAGGAGCCAAATGAGAAGACAAAGGAAGCTCTTTACTCAGCGCTTAAGGATGCTTTTGTGTATATTCCTTCACGCATTCTTCTTGATAAGGAAGAGGCGAAAAAGGCTCAGGAGGCGTTTAAGGCTAAGAAGTCCTTTACACCTGATCCTTCTAAGATTAGATTTGCTTTTGTTCTTCTTGAGAACAAGCAGGTGGAGGAGAAAATACTTCCAATGTTTACAAAGCAGGATGAAGCCAAGAATCTCTTAAAGGATGGAAAGATGCCGGACGGAATGGGAATGGTTAGACTTCCTGTAGTTAAGGCGCTTAGCGTGGCAGACAACATGCCTGAAGCGTTTGATGTGGCATTTGATCCGTTTAGCCACATCGTAAAGCTCCCACTTGATGAAGTGCTCGAGAACGTATTACCTGAGAAGCAGGACGGCGAAGAGTAATGATCAAGAAGGAAATTAGCGAGATAAAAAAGCTGTTTAAGCCTGAAGCAAGCACCATCTCCAAGATGGCAGGTTGCTACGTAAATGCAGAGAAGGAAAAGGTGGCTACCATTGGCGACAATTTCCTTGCGCTGCCGGAAGAACAGTCTTTTAAGTATTTTGAGATTTTTTCTAAATGTCTTTCTGGAACTGTTGGCAAGAATCTGATCAACATGGATTTCCCAATCAACAGCGAGGAAGAGGGCGGCACTCAGGAATTTATTTTAAAACTGCGCAATTCAGGTCTTAAGGAGCCTGAGCTTTTAGAGCAGTTTTATGACAAGGTGATTGAAACCTACGACTATGTGGGTAACTACCTGATTCTTTTGGTGCACGCAGTTTATGACGTGCCTGGTAAGGCCAGCGACGGCTCAGAAATGGATGATGCTTCTGAAGAGATTTATGAGCACATTCTTTGCTGCATATGCCCGGTCGACTTAGACAAGGCCGCATTATCTTTTGATGCCGGAAGTGGTAACTTCATGGTTAGGGAAAGAGACTGGATTGTGGATCCACCTATGAATGGTTTTCTGTTCCCTGCTTTTAACGACAGGTCAGCGGACATTCATTCCGTGCTTTACTATGCAAAGAAGCCGGATGATGTAAATCAGACTTTCGTGGATGAAGTGCTTGGCGCAACCATGCCACTTACTGCAGGAATTCAGAAAGACAGTTTCAAGGCGCTTCTTGAAGAAGGTCTTGAAGAAGAATGTTCCTACGAACTTGTCAGAAACATTCAGGAGAGGGTTAATGAAATTGTTGAAGAAGCAAAGGAAAATCCTGAACCTGTAATTCTTGATAAGGAAGAGGTACTTCACGTACTTTCAGACAGTGGTGTTTCTCAGGAGAAGATTGATAACTTCGAGAAAAAGTACGACGATGAGATTGGCGAGGATGCAACTCTTCAGGCAACCAACATTGTTGATACAACCAAGATGAAAGTAAAGACTACAGCTGTAGAAATCAAGTGTAAGGCTGAGGATATTGCCCTCCTTGAAACCAAAATCATTGACGGCAGAAGATGTATCATCATTCCGCTTGATAACGGCGTAGAAATCAATGGCATCAAAGTTATTCCGGGAGCCATTGAAGAGGATTAGAAAAGTTTTGAGATTAAACCCCTTTACTAAATTTCTCTAGGATAGGAGTAAAAAAATGAACACTGCATTACTTAGTTTTGTGAGCACCGTTACAAACATCAACGGTGACGTAAACAGCTTTGTCTGGGGAATTCCAATGCTGATACTTCTTGTTGGTACCGGTATTTTGATGACATTTCTCACAAAATTCTTCCAGATTTCTCACATCGGTCATTGGATGAAGAACACCATCGGTGGCATATTCACTGACCGCCACGTTACTAAGCACACAGCGAAGAACGACAAGGCAATTTCACAGTTCCAGTCACTTTGTACAGCTCTTGCTGCAACCATCGGTACAGGTAACATTGCCGGTGTAGCAACAGCTATTTACTTTGGTGGACCGGGAGCTATTTTCTGGATGTGGGTTGTAGCATTTTTCGGAATGATGACTAATTACTCAGAAAACGTTTTAGGTATTTACTTTAGAAGAAAGAACAAAGTTGACGAGTGGAGTGGTGGTGCCATGTACTACCTTCACGACGGTCTTGGTGAGAAGAAAGGATGTAAGCACATTGGTGCAATTCTTGCCGTGCTTTTCGCAAGCTTCTGTATTCTTGCTTCTTTCGGTATTGGTAACATGAGTCAGATTAACTCCATCGCCGGTACCATGAATTCAGTATTTGATCTTCCTACTTACATTACAGGTATCGTACTCATGTGCGTTGCTGCCCTTATTGTAATTGGTGGTCTTAAGAGAATTGCAGCCGTAACAGAAAAGCTTGTACCTTTCATGGCTATCGGTTACATCGTTCTTGCACTTATCATTGTATTCATGAGAATCGATAAGGCGGGTGCAGTTTTCACATCTATCTTTGAAGGTGCATTCCACTTAAAGGCGGCCGGTGGCGGTTTTGTCGGTTACGGTGTGATGCAGGCTATTACCTGGGGTATGAAGCGAGGCGTATTCTCTAACGAGGCAGGTCTTGGTTCTTCAGTAATGGTACATTCTAACTCTAACGTTAAGGAACCTGTAAGACAGGGTATGTGGGGTATCTTCGAAGTATTCGCAGATACAATTATCGTATGCTCAATTACAGCCTTTGTAATCCTTTCTTCAGGCTTCGTAAACCTTAAGACAGGAGAGTTAAAGAGCTTTGATTCTGACAATGCATCTGCAATTGTATCTAAGGTATTTGAAGGCGTATACGGAAGAGCCGGAGCTATCTTCGTAGCCATTGCACTCCTTCTGTTTGCGTTCTCTACAGTTCTTGGATGGTCTCATTATGGCTCAAAGGCCTTTGAGTATCTTTTTGGAACAAAGACAACAATTTTATACAAAATCGTATTCGTAGTATTCATCTTCTTTGGTGCAACTATGAACATGAAGCTTGCATGGGATCTTTCAGATACATTTAACGGTCTGATGGCTATTCCTAACCTTATTGGTGTAATTTCACTTTCACCACTTGTGTACAAGATCACAAAGAATTATGTACACAGAGTATTAAAGCACGAGGATATCGAACCAATGCTTTCTCACATTCCTGAAGTCCAGGCTCAGATGGCTGAAGAAATCAGAGAAGCAAATGAAGAGGGAATTGGTTCTGCAGAATAATCCCGGGTACCCGTAGTTCAGCTGGATAGAGCAGTGGCTTCCGAAGCCAAAGATCGCGGGTTCGAATCCCGCCGGGTATACATGAGAAAGGAGCGTGTCATGAAGAAAAAGTTAACATTTATGATTAGCATGATCTTTATGGCATGCTTTTTAACCTCCTGCAAAGATCCGGTAAGGGAAATTGTCGCCACCAGTGGTGACGGCATAAAATACATAACCCCTACTCCTACGGTACCGCCTGAGTCAGAGGGCATATACACTTCCTTAAGCGAATGCGAAAATGTAGAAGTAAAGCTGCTAATAACTAACTATTATTCAGCCCTGGCTAACAAGGACACAGATTCCTTAAAGGCTTGTTTATCAGAGCCTTCGCTTTATTCGGAAAGTAATTATTCTACCCTGGCGGATGCCACAAAAATAAGGGTTAAAAAGATTTACTTAATTGATGGCGTAGCCCCATTAGACTATGTGGCCTACGTTTACAATGAAGTCTATATTGATGGTGTTGAAACGCCTGTTCCGTCTCTTGAGGAGCTGTTTATTACCTCAGTTAATGGCAGCTACTACGTGGAAAGTGGAACGGTTTCAGCAGACACTTACAATAGTGTAGTCGAAATCATAAATGCAAATGATGGTGTGGATCAGCTGATTAATTCCGTAAACCTTCTCTTTAACGAAGCAATCAGTTCTGATGCCGACCTTAAGGCATATGCCGACGCTCACAAGGAAGCCTAAAAACTTCCTGTGAGCGCTTTTTTTATTTCAGACAGCCTGTATACCCTGTTGGACAAAAAATCCGTCTCGGGGAGACAGTCGCTGGAATTAACATCTTTAACCATGAGTTCCAAATGCTCTCTGGTGCCTTCATCCTCATCGTCCACCAAAAGCAGTTCGTGGATGGAAGAGGGGATTACGTAGCAGTCCTTGGTGCCAAGCTCCCTTTCTAGCACCTCTTCAAAATCATCATAGAGAAGACAACTTGCCCCGTAGTTCTTGTCAGTATTGGTACATACCAAAACGTCTGGCAGATCTTCCGGCACAAACACATCTTCGCCGCGAAGCTCCTTAATCATGTCCGGAAGCAGTAGTGTTCTAAGTGGTTCAAGACGAGGCGTATTCTTCCTGGCCGCTTCCAGAAGCGTCTTAAAATCCACCTTGAGCACGCTAAGGATTTCGTTGGTAATGCTGATGTAGCCGGCAATGTTAAGAAAGACCGTATCAATCTTAAAGACAATGGCAAAATCCAAAAACGGAATGTGTGGCGCAGTGTTAAGAAAGTCCTTGTTGGCCTCCCTGTTTACCACTACGAAAATGACGCAATCCTTCACTCTGTCCCAACTTAAGGAAAAGTCGGTTTCGCTAAAGTCGGGCTGCGTGTTTACAATAGCCTCTATGCTTTCGCAGATGTCCGAAATACTGCGTCCATCCAGGTACTCGTTGTAGTAGTAGTCCAGTATCAAGGAGGGGGATATGCAGGAGTCCTCGCGCTTAATGACTAAGGTCTGTTTCTCGGTCCCGTTATTCTTTTGACTCTTGGAATAAATCAATTCCCCCTCAATGTTTCCTCTAAGCTTTATTTCCTCGCTTAGAATGTCAGTGAATTCCTGATAGTTCATTTTAAATTTCTCCTTTAAACGTGGATAGTCATGCTCAGAAAGAGCAAAAAAAGAGTTACTCCCGAATGAGAGTAACTCAAGTTTAAAGATTAAATTTAAAGCAGGCTATTATTAAAATGCCGAAAATTCTTCGATTTTACCGACAAATTGTACAACCTATTTTGTGCCTGTAACTCGTGCAATCTGAACAGCAACTTCGTCTGCCATGAAGCCGTTGTAAAGCTCGCCCTGAGCTAAGTCGACGTGCAGTTTCTTGTACAGGTCTTCCTGTTCCTTGACGTCAATTCCTGTAGCAATAACTGAAAGACCCCAGGAGTGTGCAAGCTCTGTAAAGGACTTAAGAATCTTTTCTGCCTCAATGACGGTTTCACCATCCAAAAGATCCTTTGAAAGACGGATGCTTGCAAAAGGTGCTCTTGAAAGTGTCTTAAGAGAAGAGGAAACGGAACCAAAGTCATCCAGTACGAAACGGATACCTAATTTCTGAATCTTTCTCATAAGAGAAATGGTAGCACCAGGATTCTTAAGGATTACGGTTTCAGGAACTGCAATAAGCATTCTGCCCGGAACTGCATCTGAATTTTCCAAAGCGTCATAAACGATCTTTACGAAGTCATCATCAATGAACTGGTTAACAAAGCAAGGAACGATGAAAGATACGTTTTCATAGCCGGCTTTGTTAAATACCTTCTGTTTCTGACAGGTTGCATTAAAGAGCTGTGAGAAGATCTTCTTGGCAATTGGTGTGTCTTCGGCATATTTTAAATAGTCCTTAGGGAAAAGTCTTCCATAAACAGGAGAGTCCCAGGCAGGAAGAATTTCAAAGGATGAAACTTTGCCGTTCTTAAGTTCAATCTGAGCACCGCAAAGGTAAGTGAAGGTTTCCTCGGCAGCGGCACGGTTAATGCCTGCGAGGATTTCCATTCTCTTCATGGCTTCAGTGGCCATGCTCTCATCATAGAAGTAAACCTTTGGATCACCACCGGCAATGGCATAACTAAGTGCAAGACGCACATTAAGTGTCATTAACTGCATGGTCTTTCCATCGGTAGGATAAACTGTAGATGCAATGAAAATAGTTGGAACGATTTCCTGACCGCCGGATTCAAAAGGAGTTCTTAAAAGCTGGCTAAGCAGTGAGATTCGTCCCTGGAATTCTGCAGTGTCATCAAAGTTCTGAGAAATGATGGCAAACTCATCTACGCCGATTCGAGCTACGAAATCGTCCTGAGTTAAATTAGCCTTTAAGCGGCTGCAGAAGTCTAAGATTAATTCGTCGCCGGCTACGTGACCTGAAATGTTTGTGATGCGGTCGTAGTTAGCAAGACGAACGATGGACAGAGCGCACTTTTCATTTTCACGGATGGTGTTGATTACGCCGTCGAAAATGTCGGTGAACTGCTGATAGTTTGGAAGATCAGTAAGCTTGTCTGTGTATGCGACTCTGTTTACGTCTTCGTATCTGGTTCTTAATTCCTCGTACTGAGTATTAAGATTCTCGCTGGACTGTTCAGTTTCCCTTAAGTCTTCGTTAAGAGACTGAATCTTTGAGTAAAGTTTTTTGTTGTCAGAAACGTACTTAGAAATTTCTTTTCTTGTCTTGGATGCATTGGCTATAACAGCAATGAGCACTACCAAAAGTACGAATGCAACAATAGACACAATAATTAGTGCAGTCTCCATAGTAAACCTCCAAAATCAATACACTAAAATTAAAAAAAGCTCCCGATGGGACTCGAACCCACGATCTATTGATTACGAATCAATTGCTCTACCAACTGAGCCACGGAAGCATTAGCGCATTAGCGATAGAATTATATAATAGATAAACTTCAATGTCAATTAAACGCACTACCACAAAATACTTGCATGAAACCCTTGTAAATAGTAAAATTATTGTTGGTTTATTATAGGGAAGCCTTGCCCTTAAAACCCTAATTTGAATTACCCCGGAGAACGGATTTGAAAAATAGAAAAGTAACAACAATTTTAGGCATATGCCTGCTCACCTTTGCCCTTGTCGGCTGCGGTAAAAAGGAAGGTCCAACCTACGTTACACCGGCTACGGCAGACGTGGCAGAGGCTACGCTTTCAAAGGACGCCCAGACACTTTATCAGTACAGCTGGCCTGAGGAAGGCGACCTGTGCGCAGACGTGGAAATTTTGGACTACGGACACATCTACATCAAGCTTTTTAAAGAGGATGCGGAATATGCCGTGGATAACTTTGTACAGAAGGCGGAGAACGGAGATTACGATGGTACTCTGGTTTCAGAAGCCGTAAATGATTATTACGTACAGGCAGGAGCACCACTTTCGGATGCAACTAAGGAAGAGAGCATTTGGGGTGGCGGTTTTTCCAACGAAATCAGCGAGAAGCTTTTCACCACGAGGGGAGCGGTTTGCATGGCTAATCAGGGAACTGATGGAACCAATGCAATGCAGTTCTTTTTCGTGACTACGGAAGTCTCTACAATTAATGGTTTGGAAAGACCACTTACTGAGCATTACGGAATGTCCCTTGAGGACTATCTTGCCAGCAACTACGCCGTGTCTCTTACGGATGCCCAGCTTCAGAGGTTCCTAACCTACGGCGGCGCTCCATGGCTTTACGGACACAACACGGTTTTCGGTCAGGTGTTTAGTGGCTACGACGTAATGGATCAAATTGAGGCAGCGGTTCTAAATGGAGACGAGAAACTTTACGTTAAGAAAATCGTTATTTACGAGTACGTGGACTAATGTGAAAACACGGTTTGTTTTCCGTAATTTCACAATTTCAACATAGAAAAATAATAAACTCTGAACTAAAGATGAATAACTATATCCTATGGAAATTCTGATAGGAAAGGAGAGATAACTATGGACAGCATTAAAATTTTAGTCGTAGATGATGAGAGCAGAATGAGAAAGCTCATTAAGGACTTCCTGGGCAAGGAAGGCTATACAATTTTAGAAGCCGGTGACGGTGAAGAGGCAGTGGACATTTTCTTTAAGGAAAATGACATATCTCTGGTGATTCTTGACGTAATGATGCCAAAGATGGATGGCTGGCAGGTTCTTAAGGAATTAAGACAGTACTCCAAGGTTCCGGTTATCATGCTGACAGCAAAGGGCGATGAAAAGGATGAGCTTACAGGTTTCGACCTGGGCGTTGACGAGTACATTACCAAGCCATTCAGCCCAAAGATTTTGGTTGCAAGAGTAAATGCAATTTTAAGAAGAACTAACGTTACCGGAAATGAACTCATGGAAGTTAGCGGTATCGTAATTGATAAAGTTGCCCACGAAGTTAAGGTAGACGGCACTTTAGTTGAATTAAGCGTTAAGGAATTCGAACTTTTAAGTTACTTCCTGGTTAACAAGGGCGTAGCACTTTCAAGAGAGAAGATTCTTAATAATGTTTGGAACTATGATTACTATGGTGATGCAAGAACCATTGATACCCATGTTAAGAAGTTAAGAAGCAAGTTGGGCGAAAAGGGTGATTATATCAAAACCATTTGGGGCTATGGCTACAAGTTCGAGGCAGAGGGCAAGTAATTAATGAGAATCAGGAAATCCTTCAGGCTGCAGTTTGCGCTCATGTTCGTGGCGATGATGGCAGCCTGTATTCTTGTAAGTATACTGTGTTCAAATCTGATGCTGGAAAGGTTTTACCGCTACAAGGAAGTCAATTCCTTAAGGCAGACCTACGCGGATATTAAAACCTTGATTGCAGAAACGGGTGACAGTGTCTTCGGGAATTCATCAAATGAAAATCCGGAATCAGACATAGATTCAGGCGACGCTGAAGGTGAAATCGATGGCGAAGAGGGCAGGATTAACGGTGAAGAACTGGGTGACGATTTTGTAGAGGGATATGCCCGACAGGCGATTGCTTACTTCGAAATTAAGAATGCCTTAGATTCCATCAGCTCAGAGAATAACTTAATTATCAGCGTTGTGGGATATGCCGACGGCTCCATGATTGAAGCCTACCATTCTACGGCAGCGGATGAGTCTGAGCGTCTGTTAGAGACTATCGAGTCTTACATTGCGAATGATAGCGACGTGACTGCGGACAGTTCCAAGGTTATCTACAGAAGATTAGACGATGACAGCTATACCATCTATCTTACCAAGGATTCCTACAGCGGGCTTTACTACTACGATTTGTTAGGAAAGCTTAGCGATAACACCTATGTAATTTTGCGTTTTAACTACCAGACCGCCAATGAATCCGCGATGGTAGCCAATAACTTTTATGCCTATATCGGCATTATTTTGATTTTCGTTGCTGCACTGGTAATCTTTATGGTAATGGGTCGTTTCACACAGCCTATTGAAAAGATGAATGAGGTTGCCAAACGAATGACCAATATGGAATTTGACGTTAAGGCGGATGTTACCTCAGACAACGAAATCGGACAGCTGGCAGAAAGCCTTAACACGCTTTCCTCCACGCTTGAAGAAAAGATCGTGGAACTTAAGAACGCCAATGCTGAACTGGAAGTCGATCTGAAACGAAGAGTGGAAATCGATGAAATGCGTACGGAGTTTTTGGGCAACGTTTCCCACGAACTTAAAACTCCTATCGCCATCATTCAGGGCTATGCTGAAGGTCTTAAGATGAACGTCAATGAAGACCCTGAAAGCAGGGATTTCTACTGTGACGTTATCATGGATGAAGCAGCCAAGATGAATTCTATGGTTCAGAAGCTTTTAACACTTAATAAACTTGAATATGGCGAAAGTCAGCTGGATATGGTAAGATTTGATGTTGTGGAACTTATTAACGGAGTTCTTAAGGCATCAGAGGTACTTAAGGGTGACAAGGACGTGACCGTGGAATTTGATGAAACGGAACCGGTCTTTGTTTACGGAGATGAATTCCTGATTGAGGAGTGCATCACCAACTTTGTAAGTAACGCCTACCACTATGTAAGCGGAAAGAATCTGATTAAGGTTTCCCTTGAAAAGAGAGAAAGCAACATAAGAGTTATTGTCTACAATTCCGGCAGCCAGATTGCCGAGGAAGAACTGGATAAAGTTTGGATCAAGTTCTACAAGGTAGACAAGGCGAGAACGAGAGAGTACGGCGGTTCCGGAATTGGTCTTTCTATCGTAAAGGCAATCATGGAACAGCACAACCGCGAATGCGGAGTAAGTAATACTGAAGATGGAGTTGAGTTCTGGTTAGAACTTGACTGCGGAGTGGAGTAAGAAATGATAGCAATAATCGACTATGATGCAGGTAATATTGCCAGCGTCTACAAAGCCTGCTTAAAGGTTGGACTTGAGGCAGTGGTAACAAGAGACAAAGAAGAAATCATGAAGGCAGATAAAGTGATTCTTCCGGGCGTTGGTTCCTTTGGTGACGCTATGGGCAAGCTTGATAAGTACGGCCTTACTGACACCATAAAGGACTATGTAAAAACAGGAAAGGCATTCCTTGGCATATGCCTTGGTCTCCAGCTCATCTTTGAATCCTCAGATGAGACACCGGGCGTTACAGGTCTTGGACTTCTTCCCGGAAAGATTTTAAGAATTCCTGACAAGGAAGGACTTAAGATTCCTCACATCGGCTGGAACGACATTACCATTAATCCTACAAGCAGACTGCTTAAGGGACTGCCTGAAAAGCCTTACGTTTATTTTGTACATTCCTACTATCTGGATGCAGCCGACAAAAATCAGGTGGCAGCAACTACTGAATACAGCGTTAAAATTGACGCAGCAGTAGAGGCAGGTAACATCTTTGCAACTCAGTTCCATCCGGAAAAGAGTGGCGATATCGGACTTCAGATTTTGAAGAATTTTGCAGAACTTTAATCGGTGAGGAAAAGCTATGTTTACTAAAAGAATTATTCCATGCCTCGACGTTAAAAACGGTCGTGTAGTTAAGGGCGTGAATTTCGTAGATTTAAAGGATGCCGGAGATCCGGTGGAAGTTGGCGCAGCCTACGGTAAGGAAGGCGCAGACGAGCTGGTGTTCCTTGACATTACAGCATCCTCAGATGCCAGAGACATCAAGAAGGAAATGGTAAGAAGAGTAGCAGAAACAGTCTTCATTCCATTTACTGTTGGTGGCGGAATCAGAACAGTAGATGATTTTAAAATGATTTTAAGAGAAGGTGCAGATAAGGTAGCTGTTAATTCTGCTGCCATCATGAACCCTACTCTTATTTCTGAAGCAGCAGATAAATTTGGTTCTCAGTGCGTAGTTTGCGCCATTGATGCCAAGCGTCGCGCAGACGGTAAGGGCTTTACCGTTTACAAGAATGGTGGTCGTGTAGACATGGGTCTTGATGCCATTGAATGGGCAATGAAGGCCGTGGAACTGGGCGCAGGAGAAATCCTCCTTACCAGCATGGACTGCGATGGAACCAAGAATGGTTACGATTTGGAACTTACCAGACTGGTAGCTGAAAATGTAAACGTTCCGGTAATTGCCTCCGGTGGTGCCGGCAACCTGGAGCACTTTAACGAAGCACTTACGGTAGGTAAGGCAGACGCAGCACTGGCTGCCAGCCTTTTCCATTACAAGGAATTAAAGATTAACGAAGTAAAGGAATACTTAAGAGGCAAAGGAGTTAGCGTCAGATTATAATGGCAGCAATTTCCAATGACTGGCTTCCTGTGTTGGAGCCGGAATTTAAGAAAACTTACTATACGGAATTGTTTAAGTTTGTAAAGGCGGAATATGCCGCAGGTCAGGTTTTTCCACCTGCAGACGACATATTTAATGCATTGCACTTAACACCCCTAAAGGACGTTAAGGTAGTGATTTTGGGACAGGACCCTTATCACAACGACGGACAGGCTCATGGACTTTCCTTTTCGGTAAAGCCCGGCATGGATATTCCTCCATCCCTGGTTAACATCTACAAGGAACTCCACGAGGATGTGGGAACTTACATTCCAAACAACGGCTACTTGGAAAAGTGGGCGAAGCAGGGAGTGCTTTTACTTAACACGGTTTTAACCGTTAGGGCACATCAGGCAGCATCACATCAGGGCCATGGATGGGAAGAGTTTACGGATGCCATAATTAAGGCAGTAAACCAGGAGAACAGACCGATTGTTTTCATGCTTTGGGGGTCTCCTGCAAGAAAGAAAAAGGCCATGCTTAACAATCCTAATCATTTGATTTTGGAAGCGCCACATCCTAGTCCGCTTTCATCTTACAGAGGTTTCTTTGGTTGCAGGCATTTTAGCAAGGCTAACTTATTTTTAGAGTCCAGAGGTGTCAGTCCAATTGACTGGCAGATCGAAAATATATAACTCGGAGGTGCCAATTTGGCAGACAAAAATCCAAACAATAATTCAAATGACCCTAATGGCAACAATAATGGGGGAAAGAAAAAGTCTAATCTGAACAGGATAATGATTATCCTGATGATTACTTTTGCCATGTTTATTATTTACTACTATGCTGCAACAGCCATCATGAGTAGAAACAATAAAGTTATCAGTTATTCTGAATTCCGCGAGATGGTGGAAGAGGGCAAGGTAGAATCTGTAGAGACAGACTATGACAACAAGAGATATGAAGTTTACACTACTACCTATGATGAGGATCACAAGCTTTATTTCGTAGGATTTTCCTATGATCCTGAGTTTGAAGCCTACTTAACGGAGAATGATATCAAACTTTACGGTATTAGTGATGAAAGCACATCACCATTCGTTACATTCCTGGTAGAGTGGATTCTTCCATTTGGTCTTATCTATGGTGCACTGTTCCTGCTTTACAGAAATCTGTTCAAGAACAGTGGTATTGGCGGCGTTGGAAAGAACAAGGCCAAGATGTACGTGGAAAAGGACATTAAGACAAGATTTAAGGATGTAGCAGGTCAGGAAGAGGCTAAGGACTCAGTTCTTGAAGTCGTAGATTTCCTGCATGATCCTGAGAAATATACACGAATCGGTGCCAAGCTTCCGAAGGGTGCTCTTTTAGTAGGACCTCCGGGAACAGGTAAGACACTTCTTGCAAAGGCCGTAGCCGGAGAGGCAGGAGTTCCATTCTTCTCACTTTCAGGTTCTGACTTTGTGGAAATGTATGTTGGTGTCGGTGCTTCCAGAGTGCGTGACCTTTTCAAGGAAGCACAGCAGAATGCACCATGTATCATCTTCATCGACGAAATTGATGCCATCGGTAAGAGCAGAGACTCAAGACACGGCGGTAACGATGAACGTGAGCAGACTCTTAACCAGCTTCTTGCTGAAATGGATGGTTTCGATTCTTCAAAGGGTATCGTTATCTTAGCGGCAACCAACAGACCGGAAGTTCTTGATAAGGCGCTTCTTCGTCCGGGCCGTTTCGACCGAAGAATCATCGTAGGAAAGCCTGACTTTAAGGGAAGACTGGCAGTTCTTAAGGTACATTCCAAGGATGTCCTCATGCATGAGGATGTAGATCTTGAAGAAATTGCAAGGACTACAGCCGGTGCCGTAGGTGCAGACCTGGCAAACATGATAAATGAAGCTGCTATTTTAGCTGTTAAGTCCGGAAGAAAGGTTGTACGTCAGCAGGATCTCATGGAGGCTGTTGAAGTAGTAATCGCAGGTAAGGAAAAGAAGGACCGAATCCTTGGACCAAAGGAAAAGAGAATCGTTTCCTACCACGAAGTTGGACATGCTCTGGTAGCTGCCATGCAGAAGCATTCTGAGCCAGTTCAAAAGATTACAATCATTCCTCGTACCAAGGGTGCATTAGGTTACACCATGCAGGTTCCTGAGGAAGAAAAATACCTTAATTCCAAGGAAGAAATTTTGGACGATATCAGAGTATTCTGTGGTGGACGTGCTGCAGAAGAAATCAAGATCGGTTCCATTACTACAGGTGCTTCCAACGACATTGAAAGAGCAACAGCTCTTGCAAGAAGCATGATTACCATGTACGGTATGAGTGATGAGTTTGGTATGGTTGCCTTAGAAAGTTACGCGGGAGAATATCTCGACGAAAGACGTGTACTTAACTGTTCAGACACCTATTCGTCAAAGGTAGATGAGGCCGTTAAGAACATCATGACTGAGTGCTATGATGAGGCAAAGAAGATTATCGAAGATAACATGGATGTTCTTGATGCCGTAGCGGCTTACCTTCTTGAGAAGGAAACCATTACAGGTAAGGAATTCATGGACATCTTAAATCAGGTAGTTGCCGACAGAGACAAGCCAGAAGAGGAAAGAGCTAAGGCATATGCCCCAAGAGAGTCAGCTTCTTCTGAAGACACAGTGGTGACTGAGATTAACTTAGGCGAAGATGAGAAGTAAAAACATAAAGTGATAAACAAAAAGGCTAAAAGAATTAAATGACTCTTTTGGCCTTTTTTTGCAAATTTGCAGAAAGGAGGGCCCTATGTTTGTGATTGAGGACGAACTTAAAAAATTGCCGGCACAACCGGGAGTTTATATCATGCACGACTCACATGATACCATTATCTATGTGGGTAAGGCGAAGGTGTTAAAGAACCGCGTACGTCAGTATTTCCAGGACCCTAAACGCCTTTCTGCGAAGATTCAGAAGATGGTATCCCAGGTTTCCTACTTCGAATACATAGTGGTGGATTCGGAAATGGAAGCGCTGGTTTTGGAGTGTAACCTGATTAAGGAACATCGCCCTAAGTACAATACCATGCTTAAGGATGACAAGATGTATCCTTACATTAAGGTGACTCTTAATGAAGATTTTCCAAGGGTATTTCTGACCAGACGAATGACTAGGGACAAGGCAAAATACTTTGGACCTTACACTAACGTAACAGCAGCCAGGGAAACCATGGAACTAATCAGAAAACTTTACAAGGTGAGAAATTGCAGTCACAGCATAAAGGAAGGGGACTTAAGCATACGCCCATGCCTTTACTACCACATCGGACAATGTGATGCGCCTTGCCAGGGTAAAATTTCAAAAGATGATTACAATGAAATGATTCATGAGGTCATGCGCTTTTTAAATGGCGATACTGAAGGAATCATTAAGAATCTGACGGATAAAATGATGGCGGCTTCAAGTGAGATGAACTTTGAGGTGGCGGCAGAATTTCGTGACAAGATAAATGCCATAAACGCCATGAAACAGGACCAGAAGGCCACAGACTTTTCCACAGAGGAGAGGGATGTCATTGCCTGCTATAGAGAGGGTGACAGAGCCGTGGTTCAGGTGTTCTTCATGCGTAACGGCAGAATGATAGGACGTGAGCATTACTTCCTACGCAATTTAGAGAGCGAGGAGAAGTCCTACATTTTGGGCAACTTCGTTAAGCAGTATTATTCCGGCACAGCCTACATTCCGGGCGAAATTCTGTGTGAAGTGGAACCGGAGGATATGCCGCTTTTGCAGGAGTGGCTTTGCAAAAAGAGCGAGAGAAAAGTTAACTTTATAGTGCCAAAGAAAGGCACTAAGGAACGCATGATCGAGCTTGCCCGAGAGAATGCAGTCATCGTGTTCAGACAGGACATGGACAAGCTTACGAGAGAGGCAAACCGAACCGTTATGGCGGCTAAGGAAATCTCTGATTGGATTGGTCTTAGTGACGTGGAGAGAATGGAATCCTACGATATTTCCAACATCAGCGGTTTCCTAAACGTTGGATCCATGGTAGTGTGCGAAAACGGTCATTTAAAGAAAAACGACTATCGAAAGTTTAGGATCAAATCCGTTAAGGGACCGGACGATTATTCCTGCATGAGGGAAATGCTTACGAGAAGATTCACCCACACCATCGAAGAAATTGAGGAGAAGGGGGAGTCGGATTTTGGCCGTCTTCCGGACCTTATTTTAATGGATGGTGGCAAGGGTCAGGTTAACATCGCAAAAGAGGTTCTTGAGGAACTTAATCTGTCCATTCCGGTTTGCGGTATGGTAAAGGATGACCATCACAGAACCCGCGGACTTTACTTTAATAATCAGGAGATTCCGATTGACACTCACAGCGAGGGATTTAAACTCTTGACCCGCATTCAGGATGAGACTCACCGCTTTGCCATTACTTATCACAAGTCACTGCGTGGCAAGGCTCAGGTGCATTCCGTGCTTGATGACATAAAGGGCGTTGGACCACAGCGCCGCAAGGTGTTAATGAGCCACTTTAAGTCCATTGAGGAAATCAGCAATGCTACGGCAGAGGAACTTTCTGCCCTGCCGACAATTACGCCAAACGTAGCAGAAGACATCTACAATTTCTTCCACAAAAAACAGGAGGAAAACGGGCAGTAGATGGAAAGCCCCGAGTTGCTTTTTAATTGCACCTTAGGGGTAAGTATTGTATAATAAAGTTTGGGGCATATGCCCAGGCTAAGTGCCAGCATTTTAAAAGGAGAAGATTTATGGAAAGCGTAAAACTGACCAAATTAGCAGAGCTGTTACAGCTTAAGAATATTACTCCTGAGCTGGATATTTCAGAAGTTGAAATTACAAGACCGGAACTTAACAGACCGGCCCTCCAGTTAGCAGGTTTCTTTGAGAACTTTGAAAAGGACAGAATTCAGTTAATCGGTAATGTGGAATATTCCTACATGTACCACAAGATGACCAGTGACGAGAGACACAAATGCTTCGGCAACCTGATGGGATACCGTGTGCCTTGCATCATTTTCTGTCGTGATCTTGAAGTAAGTCCCGGCTTTAAACAGCTGGCTATTGATAACAATGTACCTGTATTTAATTCAGAACTTGAGACCAGTTCTCTCATTGCTGAAGCCTACAGAGTACTTAAGGAGGAGCTTGCTCCTTCAATTTCAATCCATGGCGTTTTAGTGGAAGTCTGTGGTGAAGGTGTTCTTATCACAGGTGAAAGCGGTATCGGTAAGAGTGAGGCTGCCCTTGAACTTATTAAGCGCGGTCACAGACTTGTTTCTGATGACGTGGTGGAAATCAGAAGAATTTCTGACAATAAACTGGTAGGTTCAGCACCGGACATTACCCGTCACTTTATCGAACTTCGCGGTATCGGTATCGTAGACGTTAAGACGCTTTTTGGTGTACAGTCCGTTAAGGAAAAACAGGAGATTCATCTTGTTATTCAGTTGGAAGACTGGATTAAGGACAAGGAATATGACCGACTGGGTCTCGAAGACAACTTCACCGAGATTCTCGGCATGAAGCTTCCGGTTCATAACATCCCTATCAGACCGGGCCGTAACCTTGCTATTATTTGTGAGTCAGCAGCGGTTAACTATCGTCAGAAGAAGATGGGCTATAATGCAGCTCAGGAACTTTACAAGAGAGTTACTGAGAACTTAATGAAATAAACAGGTGGAGGAAATTTTAATGTCAAAGTATGTTTTCGGAATCGACATTGGAGGAACAACAGTTAAATGTGGTTTATTCACAGCGGATGGTGATCTGCTCGATAAGTGGGAAATCCCTACAGACAGATCAAACGGCGGTGAGAATGTTGAACCCGATATTGCAAAGGCTGTAAATGCAAAGATGGAAGAGAAGGGAATTGCTAAGGCTGACGTAGTCGGACTTGGTATGGGCATTCCCGGACCGGTTCTTGCAGATGGAACAGTTCTTCAGTGTCCTAACCTTGGATGGGGAAGATTCAATGCAGCCGATAAAATGGCAGAGCTTACAGGCCTTACAGTTAAGGCTGGAAATGATGCTAACGTAGCAGCCCTTGGAGAAATGTGGAAGGGCGGCGGCCGTGGATATGCCAACATGGTAATGGTTACACTTGGCACAGGCGTAGGTGGCGGTCTTATCCTTAACGGTAAGATTGTTTCAGGTGTTAACGGTGCAGCAGCAGAAATCGGTCACATGATCGTAAATGACCATGAAGAAGACCAGTGCGGTTGTGGCGGTCACGGACATCTTGAACAGTACGCATCAGCTACAGGTATCGTAAGAATGGCTAAGAAGGCTCTTGCAGCCGGAAAGACAGATACATCTCTTGCAAAGATTGAAAACCTTACAGCTAAGGACATCTTTGACGAAGCTAAGAAGGGTGATGCAGTTGCCCTTGAAATGGTAGATGATCTTGGTAAGTATCTTGCACAGGCATTAGCGCACGTATCAGCAGTAGTTGATCCTGATGCCTATGTAATTGGTGGTGGCGTAAGCCGCGCAGGCCAGATTCTTATTGATGCCATTAACAAGCATTACAACAAGGACATCATGAAGCCATTAAGAGACAAGAAGATGGTTCTTGCACAGCTTGGAAATGACGCCGGAATCTACGGCGCAGCTAAGCAGGTAATTGACTAAGGTTAATACCTATCTAAATTTTGATTATTCGGGAGTAGATAATGAGCGGAAAACTTGAAAAATTAACTGAACTTTTAAGTGAAGGTACCGTTAAGTTTAACGAGCCTATGGCCGCTCATACTACCTTTAAAATCGGTGGTCCTGCAGATGCCTATGTGCAGACACAGTCCGCAGAGGAAATCTTAAAGGTGCTTAACTTCGCTACGGAAAACGAAATTCCTTGCTACGTATGTGGCAACGGCAGCAACATGCTTGTGGCTGACGATGGCGTGGAGGGCATTGTACTTTCTCTTAAGCCATCTTCAAGCAAGCCTGAACAGGAAATACTTGATGACGGCAGCATTAAGGTTAAGGTGTTTGCGGGAGACATGATTTCGGTGTTCTCAAGAGACATGGCAAAGGCAGGCTATGCCGGAACGGAGCCTCTTGCCGGAATTCCCGGAAGCGTCGGAGGAGCTGTGGCAATGAATGCCGGAGCCTACGGCGGAGAAATAAAGGACATCATTTACAGTGCAGATGTAATCGTAAAGAATGAAGCCACCGGAACCTACGAACAAAAGACTCTTTTAAAGGACGAACTTGACTTGGGTTACCGAAAAAGCGAAGTACTTCGTTGTGGCATGATTGTGGCATATGCCACCTTCGTGTTAAAGAAAGGTAACGCCGAAGAGTCACTGGCCATGATTGCAGATTTTAATGGCAGGAGACGAGACAAGCAACCTCTTGATTTACCAAGTGCGGGCTCTACATTTAAGCGTCCGGAAGGTTACTTTGCAGGCAAGCTCATTGAAGACTCAGGACTTCGAGGTTACTGCGTTGGAAATGCAGGAGTTAGCACAAAGCATTGCGGTTTTGTGGTTAACAACGGCGGAGCTACGGCAGCGGAAGTAAAACAGGTAATTGATGATGTAAGGCAGATTGTACTGAACAAATTCGGCGTTACATTAGAACCTGAGGTAAGACTGATCGGCAGATTTTAAGGAGTGATTAAGTGTCTTTTTCCGGAGATGTAAAAAGGGAACTTGCAAAGAATATTCCGTCACAGAAGCACTGCATGATTTCTGAATTAACAGGAATAATTACAGGCCGGGCTCCTGAAATCGGCGGTGAAGATGTAAAGGAACTTAGGTTTAGGACTGATAATTTCCATACAGCCAAAAAGGTCTTTACAATTCTTAAGAAATCTTTTAATATAACAATTGGTGTGTCGGTAATTTCAGCCGGAGACGGCAAGATGAGTTACCTGCTCACTGTATATGGGACAAAAGCTATTATGCATGTTCTTTCAGAACTTAAGGTGAAGGACAAACAGTGTTGCGCTGTGAGTTATGCCAGAGGTTTGTTTTTGGAGTGCGGAACGGTTAATGATCCAAACAAAAAATCCTACCATTTGGAATTTGTTTTAAGTGATGAAACGAAGGCAGAGGACCTGGTGGAAAGACTGGCCTATCTTGATTTGGGACTCAAGATTACAAAGCGTTCTAAAAACTACTGTGTGTACCTTAAAAATAGTGAAAAAATATCAGACTTGTTGGCGGCTATGGGGGCCAGTGTTTCAGTCTTGAATTTTGAAAACATCAAGATTTTGAAAGAAACCAACGAGATGGTAAACAGACGTGTCAATTGTGAAATCAGCAATTTGAAGAAGAGCACAATGGCAGCAGTCAAACAGATTAAATGCATTGAAACCATTCGAGCGAAACGGGGACTTGAATCGCTTCCGGATGGGTTGAAGGAGATGGCTTTGCTACGTGTGGAAAACCCTGAGGCTTCGCTTCAGGAGTTGGGAGAGTTGTTTGACCCGCCAATGGGACGGTCGGGAGTCAATCACAGGTTGCAAAAACTTATAAGTATTGCGGAGGGCCTTGAACATACGCAGGAGGGAAGCTAAATGTTAAGTAATAATGTTATTGCAAATTTCCAGACAGGAAAGGATGCAAAACCAATAGCACTCATTGTGCAGGAAGCAAGTAAGTACGAAAGCAGTATTTACCTTGAGACAGGCAACAAGAAAGTTAATGTGAAGAGCATCATGGGAATGATGGGTCTTGTTCTTAAGAACGGCACAGAAGTTAAGATCACTGTTGACGGTCCTGATGAAGAAGTAGCATTAGAAAACATTGTTAAAAAGATTGGTTCACAGTAGTTGAAACAGTCTTATTTAGGACAAAAATTTAGAATGTAAACATATGTGGATGTTTCCGATTCAGGAAGCATCCATTTTGTTTTTTTTATGACTTAATATTTTACCTAAAAGCCCTAAAGCCTGATTTCCATAACCTTGCAGTATATGCCCTAAAGTGGTATATTTATAGATAATAATCTTTTTATCTGGAATGTTTCGAGTGGGCAAAGGGGGCATCATGAAACAGTTACAATTTGAGTATACAAGTGATATAGAATTTAAGAAAGAAGTGACCAAAATCAGTAAGTGGTGTGAAAACCACATTGCTACGCATGTCGTTTTTCGTGTATTTACTGAAACTTTGGACGAACAAAAGATACGCGACATCTATGCCATCATTGAGAGTATAATGCCAAATGCCCTTTATTACGGCTGCTCAACTAATGGAAACATCATGAATGGTACATTTAAAAAGAATGATACCACGGTTACATGTACAATTTTTGAATACACTACTACTAAGATTAAACTCGTGCAGTATAAGCTTACTGCAAATAACTATAAAGAAACTACACAGGCCCTTAAGGAGGAAGTTGATAACAATCCTTGGGTAACAGCAGTAGAACTTTTAACTACCATCAGAGGCATGTCCATGACGGGTTTCTGCGAGGAACTTAGTTCCATAAGAGAAGGTGTTGCTGTGTTTGGCGGTGGCGCTTTCAGTGAGGACATGAATGAAAACGAAGCCTGTGTATTCTCAAAGGACTATGGCTATTCCGAAAAGTCAGTTGTGTTCCTTTTAATGGGTGGTCCGGATTTTTATGTTAACACCAGCTATCTTACAGGTTGGAAACCTTTGGGACGTGAACTTTTAGTCACAAGGGCGGAAGGTTCAACTCTTTATGAACTTGATCACAAGCCTGCTTTTGAAACTTATTATCGTTATCTTAGGATTAAGAATGATGATAACTTTTTCTTAAACACACTGGAATTTCCGTTTATATATAAATTAAACGATAGTTACATATTGCGTGCGCCAACAGCCAGTACCAAGGATGGTGCGCTCATAATGACTTCTGACATTGACGAGAATGTTAAGGCAAGAATCGCCTACGGTGATCCATGGACTATTCTTAACAGTGTAAATGAAAAGGCAGAGGAACTTAAGAAGTTCCAGCCGGAAGTCATAAACATCTTTTCCTGCGCTGCAAGAAGAACCTATTGGGGTGATGACGAGGCCGGAAAAGAAACAGAGCCTTTCCAGGAATTAGCATCAACCTCAGGATTCTACACCTCAGGAGAATTCTTACGTACAGATGGCATAGTAAACCAGCACAACGTAACTTTGGTTGTGGCTGCACTTAGAGAAGGAGAAATCGACACTTCTAAAATCGTTGATGAAGGCGCGACTCCTTACAAATTGTCCGGAAAAGTTTCCATGATCAACCGCTTAGCAACCTTTATTGAGGCTGCCACGGAAGAATTAGAAGAGGCAAACAGGCAGCTTGATCGTTCTTCAAAGACGGATGGTCTTACACAGCTTTACAACCGAATTGAAATTCAGAGACGCATTATCGAATCTACTAAGGCGGAAGAAGCTGTTGATGCCGAGGGTAAAACTTACTTAATCATGATGGACATCGATAACTTCAAGCGGGTTAACGATACCTATGGACACAATGAAGGTGATGACGTCCTTCGTGGTCTGTCTGCAATGATTAAGGACACCATGAAAAAGATTGCCAAAGATGCTGATGCAGGTCGTTGGGGTGGTGAGGAATTCATGATTCTTGTACCAAACACCAACTTGGAGAAAGCCTGCGAGCTGGCTGAGAAGGTTCGTAGCAATTTCGCTGCCATGGACTTTAATGCCGCCGGACACTGCACGATTAGTTTGGGCGTAGCAGGGCATATGCCTGGCGAGAGCGTTGACGTACTCTGTACTCGCGTTGACGGAGCTCTTTACGAAGCAAAGAATTCCGGAAAAAACAGAGTGGTTGTAGCTAATGGATAACATAATGGGGAGCGGCTTTTAGCCGGAGGAGGAAGTTATGGGACGTGAATGGGACGAGGCAAAACTGATTGAGTCTGAAGATGCTTACATTGATGAGTTTCATCAGCAGTTAGAAGAAGAATTTGCCCGTAAAAGAAAGATCAGACAGCTTAAGGCGAAGCATCGTAAGGTTATTACCAGATGCAACATACTTATATTATTTGAGTCAATAACCTTAGTCTTTTTGGTTATCGCCCTTATTTTGCAATTTTAGAACTTGGAGATTAGAAAATGGAATTTACGCATCTGCATTTGCACACAGGCTACAGTCTGCTTGATGGTGCAGGAACAATTAAGCGCATGGTAGCAAGAGCTAAGGAACTTGGCTTTAAATCACTTGCTATCACTGACCATGGTGCAATGTACGGTGTAGTTGAATTCTATGAAGAGTGCAAGAAGCAGGGCATCAAGCCAATCATTGGCTGTGAGGTCTATGTTGCACCGGGCTCCAGATTTGACAAAATCGTTACAGCAAGCAAGAACAGATACTATCATCTGATTTTAATAGCAAAAAATGATGTGGGTTACCACAATCTCGTAAAACTTGTCAGTAAGGGATTTACTGAAGGTTTCTACTATAAGCCACGAATCGACAGAGAATTACTGGAACAGTACCATGAAGGTCTTGTTTGCACCAGTGCCTGCATAGCAGGAGAGGTGCCTCAGTATCTGCTTAGTGGCTTTTATACGGAAGCAGTTAACACCGCGCTCTACTACAAGAGCATTTTTGGCGATGACTACTATCTTGAATTACAAGAGCATCCAATGGCTGAACAACAGACGGTAAACCAGGGCCTCATGAGAATTCATGCAGACACCGGTATTCCTCTTGTAGCCACCAACGACGTGCACTATGTCCTTAAAGAGGATTCCGATGCACAGTCAGTGCTGGTTTGCATCAGTTCAGGCAAAAAGATTACAGATCCGGACCGTCTTCAGTACGAAACGGAAGAGTACTTCTTAAGAAGTGCTGAGGAGATGGCGGAGCTTTTTCCATATGCCCCGGAAGCCCTTGAAAACACCAACAAAATTGCTGAAAAATGTAATTACGAATTTAGGTTCAACGAATACAAACTTCCTAAGTTTGATGTGCCGGACGGAAAGACTTCTGACGACTACATTACGGAAATCTGTTATGAAGGTTTAAGGCGTCTTTATCCTGATACATGGCAGGAAAATGAGGAACGACTTAACTACGAGTTGGGCGTCATCAAAAAGATGGGCTACGTAGATTACTTCCTTATCGTGGCGGACTACATAAACTATGCAGAAACCCACGGCATTCCTGTAGGACCGGGACGAGGTTCCGCTGCGGGAAGTATCGTTTCCTATTGTCTTGGAATCACAAAACTTGATCCAATTAAATACCAGCTCATTTTCGAGCGTTTCCTTAATCCGGAACGTGTATCCATGCCTGATATCGACGTGGATTTTGAACCTGAAGGAAGACAGAAGGTAATTGATTACGTCGTTAAAAAGTACGGTGAGGAATGCGTATGCCAGATTATCGCCTTTGGTACTTTAAAGGCAAAGGGTGTAGTGCGTGATGTCGGACGAGTTTTAGACATCGCCTATGCGAAGTGCGACAAGATTGCCAAGATGATTCCTGGCGGTGATCCTAATATCACCATTGACCAGGCAATTTCACAGAATCCTGATTTGGCACAGCTCATTAATGAAGATGAGGAAGTTGCAGAAATCATTAGGTATGCAAGAAAGCTTGAAGGACTGCCAAGACAGACTTCAATTCATGCGGCCGGCGTGGTAATTTCCAATGCATCTGTAGACGATTACATTCCACTGCAGAGAAGTGCAGAAGGAAACGTTACAACAGAGTTTGAAAAGAATACCGTCGAAAGACTGGGACTTCTTAAAATGGACTTTTTGGGCCTCAGAAACCTGACTGTAATCAGGGATGCGGAAAACATCATCAAGCGCACAAATCCTGATTTTGACATCAACAAGATTTCCATCGAGGACCCTGAAGTTTACAAGATGATTGGCAATGGTGAGACCGAAGGCATATTCCAGATCGAGGGCGCCGGCATGACTAGTTTCATGAAGCAGCTTCGCCCGGATTGTTTGGAAGACCTTATCGCGGGCATATCCCTTTACAGACCTGGCCCAATGGACTTTATTCCAAAGTACTTAAAGGGCAAGAACAACAAGAATTCCATCGAGTACGATTGCCCTGAACTTGAGCCGATACTTGAGCCAACCTATGGCTGTATCGTTTATCAGGAACAGGTTATGCAGATAGTTCGTGATTTAGCGGGTTACTCTTTTGGACAGAGTGACGTGCTTCGTCGTGCCATGTCCAAAAAGCATGCGGACGAAATGGAAGCTGGAAAGCACGGCTTTATTTATGGTGATCCGGAGAACAACATTCCGGGTTGCGTGAGCCGGGGCATATCCGAACAGGTTGCCAACAAGATTTACGATGAAATGTTAGACTTTGCGTCCTACGCATTTAACAAATCCCACGCAGCCTGCTATGCGCTGGTTTCTTACCAGACGGCTTACCTTAAGTGTCACTATCCGGCCGAATACATGGCCTGCCTTATTTCTTCAGTCATGGGAAATACGGGAAAGGTTGTAAGTTACATCAGAGAGCTTAAGCGCATTGGCATAACCCTTAATCCACCGGATGTTAATCTGTGCCGTTCAGATTTCTATGTAGACGGTAACAAGGTTTACTACGGTCTTTCAGCAATTAAGGGACTTGGTAAGAGCGTTATTGATGAAATTGTTTCCGAGAGAGAAGTAGGAGGAAGTTATAAAGACCTGCGTGACTTCTGTCGCAGACTTTCATCAAAGGTTAACAAGCGTGCCATTGAAGGGCTTATTAAGGCCGGCGCCTTTGACTCCCTGCCAGGCACCAGAAAACAGCTGATGATTATGTATCCCGGCATCGTGGATGAGGCAGCGGCAGAGAAGAAGAAAAACATTACCGGACAGCTTTCTTTCTTTGACATGCTGGGCGGTGAAGATAACGAAAACGAAGGAACACTTACTTATCCGGATGTTGGCGAATATGCGTTAGAAGATATACTTGCCTACGAGAAGGAGTCCATGGGCTACTATGTTTCAGGTCATCCTTTGGATGCCTGTGCAGATGAGCTGGAGAGACAGGCTACAAAACACGCAATTGCGTTTATGGCAGCGGCAGATGAAGATGCCGACGACCAGGGAAGTCAGGACTCTGTCTTTGATGAGGACAACATGGGTAATGCTTCCGAAAATAATCCTGATGTAGTTGAAAATGACAGGATGGAAATTATCGGCGGTATGATAACTGCCGTAAGAGTTCAGCTCACCAAGAGAAATGACCAGATGGCCATTGTTACGGTGGAGGACTTAACAGGTGAAGCAGAAGTAGTTCTGTTCCCTAAACTTTATGTGAAATTCAAGGATCTTTTAGTGGAAAACGAAAAGGTCTTTGTATGCGGAAGAGTTCAGACTCGAGAAGGCAGAAACTCCTCCCTTATATGTTCTGAAATGATGGCGATAAAGGATATGCCAAAAGACGTATTTATACAGTACGCGGATGTTGACAGTATCAAGGCGGATGAATTAAAATTAGACGACTTGATTAAGAAGCACAAGGGCGAGAGTATGATTACTTTGGTAGCTAAGGAAACTAAGCAGATTAAGAAGCTTCCACCTACAAAAGCAATAAACGTCAATGAAGAATCCTTAAAGGAATTTACGGAAACTTACGGGAAGGATAATTTTAAAGTCCAAAGTATTAAGCTTAGCAGACTTTGGAGTTCAGAATTAAAAAGGTACTAGAAATGGCTTACATGAAAACTAAAAAGAACGGTACAATGACTGTCGGGGTACTTACCAGCGGTGGTGATGCTCCTGGCATGAATGCTGCAGTCAGAGCAATCGTAAGATCAGGTATTGCTGCCGGCTATCAGATTAAGGGTATCAGAAGAGGCTACTCAGGACTCTTAGAAGAAGATATCTTTGACATGAACGCACGAAGCGTATCAGACATCATCCAGAAGGGTGGTACCATTCTTTACACAGCAAGATGTCCTGAAATGATGAGACCTGAAGGTCAGGAAAAGGCAGCTTACATTTTAAAGAAACACTGCATCGATGCACTGGTTGTAATCGGTGGTGACGGTTCTTACAGAGGTGCGCTTTCTCTTGCAAGACAGGGAATCAACGTTATCGGTGTTCCTGGAACAATCGACCTGGACATTGCCTGCAGTGATTACACTATCGGTTTTGACACAGCGCTTAACACAGCCATGGAAGCCATCGATAAAGTTAGAGATACATCAGCATCTCATGAGAGATGTTCCATCATTGAAGTAATGGGTCGTAAGGCTGGCCACATTGCACTTTGGTCAGGTATCGCTACAGGTGCTGAGGAAATCCTCGTTACCGAGCGCTACGACTACGATGAGCAGAAGATTATCGACAGCATTATCGAAAAGAAGAAACTTGGAAAGAAACTCCACATCATTATCAATGCCGAAGGTATCGGTGACAGTAATGGTATGGCAAAGAGAATTGAGGCTGCTACAGGCCTTGAAACAAGAGCTACAATTATTGGTTACATGCAGCGAGGCGGAAGCCCAACCTGTCGTGACCGAGTTATGGCCTCTGCCATGGGTGCAAAGGCAATTGAAGTGCTTGCTGAAGGCAAGAAGAACAGAATCATCGCTTGGAAGCATGGTGAGTTCGTAGACTTCGACGTAGAAGAAGCACTTAGCATGAAGAAAGATCTTAATGATGACCTTTGGGACATCAGCAGAAAGCTTTGCAGATAATGAATAAACACGAATTTGACGTAAAAATGAAAACCGGGGACATGTTTGCCTTCATGTTAAGGCAGCAGTACTTTGGAACCAGAGGAATCATATTCCTTTTGTTCCTTGTTATTGTGCTGGGATTCTCCGTTTTTAAGTGGGACAACATGGACCAGACAGCCAGGGTAATCATTATCTTTGTACTGTTCATATTCCTGGTGTTCTCACCAATTCAGCTTTTCCTTAAGGCGAAGCTGCAGGCAGTCAGTGCAGAGCGTTTTTTGCTGGCAACACATTATGCCGTAACCGAAGAGGGAATCACTATTTCTCAGTCCGGTGAAGTGTTGGAACTTCTGTGGGGCCATTTAGCAGGATACAAAAAGAGTAGTAAGCGCATCTACGTTTACACTACCAGGGTTTCTGCCATCATTATGCCCAAGGATCAGATTGGCGAGGAAAATTATGCCTATCTGCTCACTCAGTTAGCAGCCCACAAGAAGGAATTCTTGACAAAATCCTTAGAAACTGCTAAACATATTGTGCCTCAGGATGAAACTGAGGAAGACGAGGAAACTGTAGTTAATGCAGGCGAGACAGCTGATAGTGAAACAGTTAAAGAGACTTCTGAGGACTAAGCTGATTAAAAAGAGAACAGTAAAACTATGGATAATAAAACAGTAATTGAATCCCTGTGCGCCAAGGACACTTTGGAATTTGGCCGCATGATGGGAGAAAAAGTAAAACCTGGAACAGTAATCGTTCTGTCCGGTGACCTGGGCGTAGGCAAGACCGTCTTCGCCAAAGGTTTAGCCAAGGGATTGGGCATTACTGAACCCGTGGTTTCCCCAACTTTTACAATTGTTCAGGAATATAAAGAGGGCAGAATCCCTCTTTTTCATTTTGATGCCTACAGAATCGAGGACTACGAAGAAATGTACGAAATCGGTTTTGACGAGTACCTGTACGGTGGCGGCATATGCCTAATCGAATGGGCAGAGAACATCAAAGAGTTGTTGCCTGAAAGCTATTACAAACTTACCATCAAAAAAGTGCCGGAGAAGGGCTTTGACTATCGTCTCATCACCTTCGAAGCAGTCGGCGTTTAGAAGAGGTAGAAAATGAATATTTTAGCAATTGACGGATCCGGCCTCGTTGCCGGAATTTCTGTCCTTACAGAAGAAAAAGTGTTAGTGGATTATTCGGTTAACCACAAGAAGACCCATTCGCAGACTTTACTTCCCATGATTGATGAAGTGATGCAGATGATTGAAATGGAGCCTGGGAATTTGGATTACATTGCAGTGGCAGGTGGTCCGGGATCTTTTACGGGACTTAGAATCTGCGCTTCTACAGCTAAGGGACTGGGCCTTGCCCTAAACATTCCTTTAGTGGGTGTTAAAAGTTTGGAAGCGTTGGCTTACAATTTTGAGGGCACGACAGATGTGATTTGCCCGATGATGGATGCAAGACGCGGTCAGGTTTATACAGGCCTTTACACTTTTGCTGATGATGGAAAGGGTGGAAGTGTTTTTACAGTATTAAAGGACCAGTGCGCCGTGTCCGCCGAGGAAATTCTTGAGGCAGCGCGCACTACGGGAAAGCGTGTTATTTTCCTTGGAGACGGCGTCGAAGTTCACAAGGAGAAAATTGCTGAGGTAATGGGAGAGAACTACCTGCTTGCACCGGAGCATATGCTTGTGCAGCGTGGCGCCAGCCTTGGCCGATGTGCAGTCCGCATGATTAACGAAGGCAACACCATTTCAGCAACTGACTTTGTGCCTGATTATTTACGACTTTCTCAGGCGGAAAGAGAGAAGCTCGAAAGAGGAGAGGACCTTCCTGAAAGAGAGACTAATGATAACTTCTAAATTAGTGTTACGAAACGTCGGCACCGTCGATGTGGAATTCATTAAGACAATTGAAGACGATACATTTTCGGATGCCTGGAGCCTTGCCGCACTTAACTCCATGTTTGATTATGATTACTATCATTGTTACGTGGCAGTTCTAAAAGACGAGGAAACAGAAAAAGAAATCCTGATGGGCTACGCTATTTTTAAAACCGTTGCCGGAGAGTCAGAGCTTCTTCGTTTTGCCCTTAGTTGCGAACAAAGAGGCAGGGGGTTTGGAAAGAGCCTTTTGGCATATGCCCTGGCTGAAGAAAACCGCCACCAAACCGAAAAGGTGTTTTTGGAAGTGCGGGAAAGCAACGAGGCTGCCATTGCAGTCTATAAAAAGCAGGGCTTTAAGGAGATAGGCAAACGCAAACGTTTCTACCAGGACCCTGAAGAAGATGCGTTGTTAATGGAACTAATTTTAAATGAGGTATAAATGTTAGATATTTGTTTACTTGGAACCGGTGGCATGATGCCTTTGCCAAACAGATGGCTTACGGCGTGCTACACAAAGTTCAACGGAAGTGCATTGTTAATTGATTGCGGCGAGGGAACACAGATCGCGCTTAGAATCGCGGGCCTTTCCTGCCATGACATTGATGTGATTGCAATTACGCACTTTCATGGCGACCATATCAGCGGACTTACAGGCATGCTTTTGTCCATGGGCAACGCTGACAGAACGGAGCCGGTTACCATAATCGGACCTAAGGGTCTTGAGAAGGTGGTAAAAGCTCTTCGTATCATTGCACCTGAACTGCCGTTTGAACTTAAATTCCATGAAATTGAAAACGCAGATGAGCCAATTGAAATTCGCGGCTACACCTTGCAACCTTTTAAGTTAAATCACGGCATTGAATGTTACGGCTACACGCAGACCATTAAGCGTGCCGGCAAATTTATGCCTGAGAAGGCGAAGGAAAACGATGTACCTATGTCCGTTTGGAGCCGACTTCAGAAGGGCGCCACAGTGGAAGAGGACGGCAGAGTGTTTACTCCTGACATGATCCTCGGACCGGGAAGAAAGGGCATCAAACTCACTTATTGTACCGACACAAGACCGACAGCCTCCATTGCGGAAAACGCAAAAGATTCGGATCTGTTTATTTGTGAAGGCATGTACGGCGAGCCGGGCAGCGAAGCAAAGGCCAAGTCCCACAGACACATGACCTTTACTGAAGCAGCCAAAATCGCAAAGAAGGCGGAAGTAAAAGAAATGTGGCTCACGCATTTCTCACCATCACTTGTTCGCCCTAAGGAATATGCCGACGTGGCGAAGAGCATATTCCCAAATACCGTTATTCCAAAAGACGGCTTCAAGAAGACTTTAAAGTTTGAAGAGGAGTAGAATTGAAACCTGTATATATTTTAGCAATTGAGACTTCCTGTGATGAAACCGCAGCAGCAGTAGTAAAGGACGGTCGCACCGTACTTAGCAACATCATTTCATCCCAGGTGCCACTTCACACCATGTACGGTGGCGTAGTGCCGGAAATTGCATCAAGAAAACATGTTGAAAAGATAAATCCCGTAATAACCGAAGCGTTAAAAAAGGCCAACATGACCTTAGAGGAAATTGACGCCATCGCTGTTACCTACGGCCCTGGACTTGTGGGTTCACTTTTGGTGGGACTCTCTGCAGCAAAGGCAATGGCATATGCCGCAGGTAAGCCATTAATCGGCGTGCACCACATTGAGGGACATGTGTCAGCAAATTACGTTTCACATCCTGACCTGGAGCCACCATTCATGAGCCTTATTGTCTCAGGTGGACACAGTCATATTGTTATCGTAAAAGACTACGGTGAATACGAGATAATCGGTCGTACCCATGACGATGCCGCAGGCGAAGCTTTCGATAAGGTAGCGCGTGCCATCGGCCTTGGTTATCCGGGTGGACCAAAGATCGACAAGTTAGCGAGAGAAGGAAACTGCAATGCGATTGCTTTCCCGCGTGCACATGTCGAAGACTGCCCTTATGATTTCTCCTTCAGCGGCGTTAAGTCAGCAGTGCTTAATTACTTAAACCATGAGGAAATGATGGGTAATGAAGTGAACAAAGCAGATGTTGCTGCCTCCTTCCAGGAAGCAGTGGTGGATGTGCTCGCTACACGTACCGTTGCGGCAGCCAAGGAATACGGCTTTGACAAGATCGTAATCTCCGGCGGCGTAGCCTGTAATTCAGCACTCAGATACAAGGCGCAGGAGATATGCGACAGCGAAAACATCAAGCTTTATTATCCGGAACCAATTCTTTGTACGGACAACGCAGTCATGATAGGCGCAGCAGCCTACTATGAGTATTTAAAGGGCGTCAGGGATGACTGGACCTTAAATGCCGTACCTAACCTTAAAATCGGAGAAAGAAAATAATGAAGACAACGGCGATAGTTCTGTCTGCCGGAAAAGGAAAGAGGATGAATTCAGACATTCCGAAGCAGTATATGCCTCTCCTGAATCATCCTGTAATCTATTACGCCCTTAAAGCTTTTGAGGATAGCGTGGTGGATGAAATAATCCTGGTGGCGGGAGCAGATGATTTTGACTATTTAAAACGTGAAATCATAGAAGAATATTCCTTTAAAAAGGTAACTAAAATCGTAACCGGTGGAGCTGAGCGCTACAACTCTGTTAACAACGGTCTTTTAGCTGCGGATCCTAACACAGATTACGTGTTTATTCACGACGGCGCGAGACCACTTATTACTCCTGAAATGGTTTCTACCTTATTAAAGGAAGTGAAAGAGAAAAAAGCGGTAGTAGCAGCCTGCCCTGCAAAGGACACCATTAAGGTGGTGGATGCTAACGGCAAGGTTGTTTCCACACCTGACAGAAAGACCCTTTGGCAGATCCAAACTCCACAGGTGTTTGAATACGCCTTGGTAAAGCAGGCATATGCCAAAGCCATTGCCGCAAACGATACAACTTTGACTGATGATGCCATGGTAGTAGAGACCTATTCTGACCGAAATGTTTATACAATTAACACCGGTTCGGGCAATTTGAAAATTACTACTCCGGAAGACATTTTAATGGCTGAAATTTTACTTGAAAAAAGTTGAAAAAAATTGGTTTAAATGCTTGACACAAAAAAGGCTATGTGGTAACTTAATAAAGCACGTTCGGAGAGATATCGAAGTGGTCATAACGAGGCGGTCTTGAAAACCGTTTGTCCGCAAGGGCGCGTGGGTTCGAATCCCACCCTCTCCGCTTCGAAATAAAACATGATTTTTGAAATTTAATAATCCGATTGATTCGGGCCTTGGAGAAGTACCCAAGCTGGCCGAAGGGACACCCCTGGAAAGGGTGCAGGTCGTTAATAGCGGCGCGAGGGTTCAAATCCCTCCTTCTCCGTCTGTTTAATGACTTGAAAATAACTTGAAAAAAGTTGAAAAAGTTATTGACAACAAAGATTGCTTATGTTAAAGTAATCAAGTCGCCGCTAAGAGCGGACGACGCAAAATGAACATTGAAAACAGAATAGTG
>R14__coassemble_479_pt1 | contig 27676 bp, 27 predicted proteins | sample R14__metabat2_high_PE_046 | metagenome-assembled genome bin R14
TTCCTATCTTCTAAACACTCTTTAACAATACTGTTAACCTTATCTGACAAAAAACAATAATCATACTTCAATGCAGCATTCTTTGCATTCCTACAATATCTATCATATTCATCATTTGACATTGAGCTAAAAGAATAAATAGCATCCGCCATCTGTTTACCTGTAGGATTCTTCAATTCAACACCCGACCCCATGCTCTGCACAATGGAATATGCCGCTTTGAACGGAAGTATAATTGGCTTTCCTCCAGCTAAGTAATCAAACAATTTATTGAATGACATACCGTATTTACCCACACTGCTGCTATTTCCTGTACCAATAAACAGATCTGCACGCTTAGCAATTCCAGGAATGTACTTCTTATCGATATAGCCTTTTAAAACAATATTATCCAGTTTTTCCTCATCAAGTTTCTTTTGCATTTCATCCAGCTTTGTTCCGGCGCCCCACATGAGAATTTTGATGTTGTTTATGTTTCGTCTCTTTAATTCTCGCGCTGTATCAATAAACAGTGGCATCTGATTCATAAATCTTATCGCACCAAAATACACAACATTAAACTGATCAGGATTATCTAAATCAGCATCTTTTAAGACAAACTTTTCCTGATTTGCTTTAAACACTTCCAGGTCTACACCATTATTAACACAGTAGACTTTAGACATATCTACTTTTCCACCATGTTCAGTGTCAAACTGCTGCTCAACAAGATACTGTTTTCCACCCTCCATGGTAAAAACTAAAGCGTCTGCCTTCTCATAAGTACCTTTCATGACCTTTCTTGCGATTTTAGCCATCAAGCCGTTAGCTTTAAACGTTCCCTTTGTAACAAAGCCATCAGGAACAATGTCGCGATGTTCGCATATGCACTTCACATTGTACTTTTTTGCAAGTTTCAGCCCTGCAAATATTGCGGTTGGATACATGCTTGATGCATAAATAACATCTGGCTTTCCGTACTTATCTGCAACACTCTTTGCCACCTTAAAAATCCTTTTATAGTATGACAAAATGTTTAGAATTCTTCGATAATTATTTTTCTCATAATGAGTTGTCTTTACATAATAAAAACGAACCCCTTCTGATTCTTTTTCCAGATAATCTGCTCCGTTAGTGTCAATTCGTCGACCCACATGGTGCAATTCATTTCCGGCAAAAACATAAGGCTCGTAATTATTACGCGCAAGATATTTACCCAATGTATAATGCCTTGTGTGAGGTCCATCCTCAGGCATATATGAATTTTGATTCAAAAACCAAATACGGGTTTTATTGTTATCCAACTCTTACTTTGCTCCCTCGTTCTTAATCACAACCAACACCGTTCTCAAAATAATTCTTATATCCATCGGTATCGTCCATGTCTTAATGTACTGCGTATCCAACTCTACCACCTTGTCGAAGTCGGTGATGTTGCTTCGGCCCGAAATCTGCCACATTCCTGTGATGCCCGGCTTGATGCTCATGCGGGCACGGTGCTCAGGTGAATACTTTTCCCACTCGTCCAAGGTTGGAGGGCGTGTGCCCACTACAGACATATCCCCTTTGATTACGTTGAAAAACTGTGGGAACTCGTCGATGGACGTACGTCTAATGAACTTTCCGATGCCCTTAATGATTCGTGGATCGTTATCGGCCTTAAACATCATGCCGTCTGCAGTGTTAAGCGCGGCATATTCCTGCTTGCGCTTGTCAGCATCCGGATACATGCTTCTGAACTTGTAAATGGTAAATTTCTTACCGTTTCGTCCCACTCTCTGCTGTTTAAAGAAAATGTGGCCTGGGGATTTAATGAAAATGATTGGTCCCACAACAATTGTAAGAATGATTGTGAGCAGGCAACCGATAATTCCAACAAATAAATCTATTAATCGTTTTTGCATCCACTGGCCATTTGGCACTATTCGCTGGTTCTGTGTAACCACGATAAATCGTCCAAAGTTCTGGGCTCGTTTCTCACTACCGTCGCTGCCTCGTTCTTTCATTATGTCGACAGTTGTGTGAGTAGTGATGCCCATAGCATCAAATCCATCTACAAGTTTATCTACCAACTCAGGATTATCAATCAAATCGATAAACACTTCGTCCACCCAATGATGTGATGCATGTTTTATGCAGTCTTTAATCTGTCCCTGGTACTTCACTGTGTGTGGTGCCAGGTCCGGATAGGTTTCCGGATTGTCAGTGTAGAAAACCGCTGAAACAAAATATTTTCTGAATGGGTAAATGTGTAACTCATCAATTACTCTTTTTGCACGATCCGAAGATGTGATAAGAAGCATTGAACTTTTATCGTCAGGACGTGAGTGTCTTCTTCTGATGATAGGTTTCCAGGCAGTACGGAAGGCATATTCAATAATAAAATACAATGCCCAACTGACAGAAACCACGCTACGTGACATTTCTCCGGCTTGATGAGAAAAATAGAGAAGCAAAACATTGATGGCCGCTAACTGAGCCGTGTGCTTAATTAAGGCAATAAGCTCCTGCCATCTGTTTCTGCGAATTATTCCTTTGTAAGGTTTTGATACAAAAAGTGTGACTACTAATGCTATAAAAGCATAGTTTAACTGATGACTATAGATGTGATTACCGATGTCATCTATTTTAGAAAAGGGCATAAATTCCCCAAAACGTAAAAAATACGCCAAATAAAACGATAAAAATATTACAAGAAAATCCACAAGGATGAAATCCAAGTGTTTTCTCAAACTACTCCTCTTGCCCATTCCTGTTTCCCCTAATAAAACGTTAGAAATATTATACATTAAGAGCTGGGCTGTGTCAAAGAAACTCCTTGAAAAATAAGGGGTTTCGGAAGGTTTTATGAAAAAAAAGAGAACCCGCACAAAACTTTGTGCAGGTTCTCCATGTAAAAACGTGCAAATATGTAAATTATAGGGCTGCGAGATCCATTTCGCGAATTTTCGCCCTACTGATTTTGCCGGAAGAACTTCTTGGTAATTCTTCTACAAATTCGATTCGTCTCGGATATTTGTAAATTGCCGCATTAGCCTTTACAAAATCCTGTAGTTCAGTCTTAAGTTTTGTGTCTCCCACAAAGCCTTTTTTCAGAATGATGGTAGCCTTAACCAACGCACCTCGGTTTTTGGATGGATAGCCCGTAACGGCACATTCAAAGACGGATGGATGCTTCATCAGAATATCCTCCACTTCGGATGGTCCGATACGGTAGCCGCTGGACTTGATTACGTCGTCATTGCGGCCAAGGAAAAAGTAGTAGCCGTCCTTATCGCGGCGTGCCTTGTCCTTTGTGTGATAAACGCCGTTTCTCCACACTTCATCGTAGAGAGCGCTATCACCCAGGTAGCCCTTGAATATGCCGAGTGGCCTTTCGCCATTCTCCGGCACAATCACAATTTCACCCTCAGAATCGTCGGTGATGAATTCACCGTCTTCATTCATGAGGTCAATATGATAGAGAGGTGATGCCTTGCCAAGGGAGCCTTCTCGTGCCTCTTCGTCTGCGGTAGTGCATATCTGCAGCGCCGTTTCCGTCTGGCCGAACCCCTCTCGCACCAGGAGTCCGGTAGCTTCGGTAAACTTTCGCGCCACTTCTTTAGGCATAGGCTCACCTGCTGTGGAGACATGTCTTAAGTTTACTAGGGAATATTGTGACAGGTCTTCCAATATCAGGTATTTGTAAATGGTTGGCGGTGCGCAAAAAGTGTTAACTTTCTCCTCTTCAAGGAGCTTCAGCATATCCGGCGCATAGAACTGCTCGTAGTCGTATACCATAATGGCTGCTCCCATGAACCACTGTCCATAGAGTTTTCCCCACGCAGACTTGGCCCAGCCGGTGTCCGCCACGGTAAGGTGAAGGTCACCGTTTTTTATGCCATGCCAATTCTTCGCGGTATATATATGTGCAATAGGATAGGAGAAATCGTGAATTACTGCCTTTGGAGCGCCACTGGTGCCGGAGGTGAAGTAGTAGAGCATATCGTCGGAAATTTCGGTTTCGACGCGTTCCCATTCCTCAGGTGCTTCGTTTACCAGGGTGTTAAAGTCGAGCAGGTCGGCATATGCCTCACCCACCACCATTCCTACCACATCCATGTCGCGGGTTGCCTCCACCACGTTCTCACAGATGTGCTCGGAATTTACAGCGAGGATGGCTTTTAAATTAGCCGCCTCGGCACGCTCCCTGATGTCTTTTGCAGACACCATGTGGGAGGTCGGAATCGCCACAGCGCCCATCTTGTGAAGTGCCAGAATCGCGATCCAGTACTCATAGCGACGCTTGCAAAGAAGCATCACTGAGTCATGCTTTTTAATTCCCAGTTTTGTAAAGGCGTTTGCAGCCTTGTTGCTTAGGCGGGACAGGTCACCAAAAGTAAAACGGGTGTCCTTTCCATCAGTGCTTTTGTGCACCAGCGCCAGCTTATCGGGCTCATTTTTTGCAAACTCATCCACCACGTCGTAGGCAAAGTTGAAGTTGTTATCATACTGAGTCTGAATGCGACTCACCTTGCCAAGGGCGTCGTGAATTTCCCTATAGTATTTTTCGAAAAGTAAGGCCATAGCCTGCCTCCTAATTATCAATATCCAATCTTTCTAAAATGCTGATAGCGCTCGTCCAGAAGTTCTTCTTCGGACTTTTCCATGAGAATCTTAAATTCCTTCTTCAGCTGGTCAGAAAGTTCTTTTAATTTGCCTTTTTTCATGATGCGGTCAATGATGCCCATTTCATAAAGGCGTTCTGCCGTAAGTGCCAGCGCCTTGGCTGCCACATCAGCTTTTTCAGTGCTCTTCCAGAGAATGTTGGCGCAGCTTTCAGGAGATACAACGCTAAAGTAGGCGTCATCCATCATCCAAATCTGGTCAGCGTGGCAAAGTGCCAAAGCGCCGCCGCTGCCGCCCTCTCCGATAACCACGGAAAGTATCGGTGTTTTAAGGTCTGCCATCTCAGCTAAGTTGTCAGCAATGGCGCGGCCCTGTCCTCTTTCCTCTGCGTCGATACCGCAGTAACCGCCGGCTGTGTCCACGATGCAAAGCACGGGACGATGAAACTTCTCTGCCTGCTTCATGAGGCGCAGAGCCTTTCGGTAGCCCTCAGGATGGGCGCTGCCGAAATTGTGGAATATGCGCTCCTCAGTGTCCTTGCCCTTTTCTATACCGATAACGGTAACAGGCATATCCCCGAGATAACCCACTCCCGCAATAATCGCTGCGTCGTCGCCGTAGTAACGGTCGCCGTGGAATTCCATAAACTCTGAAATTATGTTGTTAATATAGTCCTTCGCCGTCAGCCTCTTCTCGCTTCTGGCATTTAAAACGATCTGATAGTCATCCATCTTTTTCGCCGTTTCCTTAAACATGCTGTCTCCCCTATGCTTTTTCTTCTGCCGGTGCATGCAGTTTTAATAATTTTCCGATGTAGTCTTTCTGCTCTTCCCTCGTTACGATGGCATCAATGAAGCCGCATTCCAGTACGCGCTCTGCCATCTGGAAATTCTTTGGAAGTGCCTGATTAAGACTCTTCTCAATAACTCGGGGACCTGCAAAGCCCACGCGCGCTCGTGGCTCGGCCAGGGTAATATCCCCCAGCATCGCAAAGCTCGCATCCACGCCTCCCGTGGTCGGATTGGTAAGCAGCACAATGTAGAGATTGCCCGCCTTGGAGTGGCGCTTTACCGCTGCCGAAACCTTGGACATCTGAAACAGTGAAAGCATGCCTTCCTGCATTCTCGCGCCGCCGGAAACGGTGACACCGAGCACAGGCATATGCTCCCTGGTTGCATACTCAAAAAGCCTTGTTATTTTCTCGCCCACAATAGCTCCCATGGAGCCCATCATGAAGTAGGCGTCCATAGAAAAGAGGCAGACGCGCTGCCCCTTGATGGTTGCTGTTCCACAAATTACGCCTTCCTTCTCGCGACTCTTTTCCCTTGCCTGGGTAAGTTTGGTGTCGTAGTCAGGAAAGTCCAGTACATTCTTTGATTCCAAATCCCTGTCCATCTCCACAAAGCTTCGCTTGTCGGTAAGCATAAGGATTCGTCTTCTTGCACGCACCTGGAAATAGTAGCCACATTCAGGGCAGACAAAGTTGTTTTCCCTGATTTTTACTATTGAAATTTTCTTCTGACATTTTTTGCACGTCACCTTGCGGCTTCGTGCCTTGCCTGAGCTACTTTCCAGTTCATTGTTTGCTTTTAAAAACAGTTTCTTTAATTCCATTAATCAGAACCTTTTCCTACAGTACTTTTTCACACAGATCCGTATCATAGTTTCCCAAAACGAATCGGCTCTCTTCCATGAATTTCATGTGCATTTCGCGGTTGTTATCCACGCCCACTAAAACAAACTCTGAGAGTGCGCTCTTCATCTTTCTGATGGCGCCGTCACGAGTGTCTGAGCATACTACCAGCTTGCCCAGCATTGAATCATAGAAAGGGCTTACCTCGCAGTTTTGGTACAGTGCAGTATCAAAGCGCACGTCTACGCCGCCAGGAATATGCAGCATCTCCACCGTTCCCGTGGAAGGGGTGAAATCCTTGGAGTTTTCCGCACATATTCTGCACTCAATCGCATGTCTCGTCTTGCCCACCTGTTCTTCGGTGAAAGGAATGGATATGCCTGCGGCTGTTCTAATCTGCCACTCGACGATGTCGATGCCGGCCACCATTTCCGTAACGGAATGCTCTACCTGGAGACGGGTGTTCATCTCCATGAAATAGCAGGCTTCGCCCTGCACCAGAAATTCCACGGTGCCCACTGTGACATAGCCCACTTTCTTTGCTAAATTTCTTGCCGACTCGTACATGATCTCCCTAACGGAGTCCTTGAGTACTGGGGCCGGACATTCTTCAATAAGTTTCTGGTTCTTGCGCTGCACTGAGCAGTCACGGTCGCCAAGAATCACCACGTTTCCTGCAGCGTCAGCAAGGAGCTGCACTTCCACGTGCTTAACGTGTTCGAGGTACTTCTCCAGGAATATGCCTTCATCACCGAAGGAATTCTTTGCTTCCTTCTTTACCTGATTAAAGTTATTCTCCATTTCCTCTGCGGCTCTAACGACACGGATTCCCTTGCCGCCACCGCCGGCTCTTGCCTTTAGGATGACAGGGTAGCCGATTTTTTCGGCATATGCCTTCGCCTCTGCCGCGTCCTTAAGCAGCGGGCTGCCTGGGGTTACAGGTACGTTACAGCTGATGGCAACTTCCCTTGCGACTTCCTTCTGCCCCATCTGTTCCATGACCTTTGAGGAAGGGCCGATAAACACGATGCCTTCAGTTTCACATAGTCTCGCAAATTCCGGGTTCTCGGAAAGCATGCCATAGCCCGGATGAATCGCCTTGGCGCCGGTCTTTTTAGCCAGCGTGATCAGGGCATCCATGTTCAGGTAGCTGTCCTTTGCCAAAGGGCCACCTATGCAGTAGCTTTCGTCCGCCATTTCCACATGGAGGGCGTCCCTGTCTGCTTCTGAGTAAACGGCTACCGTCTCTATTCCCATTTCCTTGCAGGCTCTGATTACGCGCACACAAACTTCGCCTCTGTTAGCGATGAGAATTTTAGAAAACATGCTATTCTCCTTCCTTCGCTTCTACTAAAGCGAACGAAAAATCTCCGCTCATGCACTTCTTGCCCTCTACGGTTACTTCGCCGTGGAGCTGGTACATTGGATGGCATACCTTTAAAATCTTAGTGTCAATTCTGATGCGGTCTCCCGGTTTTATCATGTTGCGGAAACGCACTTTATCCAGGCCTGTGTAGACCGGTGTTACGTTCTTTCCACTCATCTTGTCCTTAAACAGAATGCAGGCGGACTGAGCCATCATTTCGCACTGAATAACGCCCGGCACGATTGGGTTTCCCGGGAAATGTCCCTGCAGGAAAAACTCGTCGCCACGCACGTTGTAGTAGGCTGTGGCTGTGCCGTCTTCGTTTTCAAAGGCTTCGTCTACCAAAAGCATTGGCTCGCGATGTGGGAGTATATTTTTAATTTCTTCTCGGTTCACTTAATTACCTCTGCTTACTCTAACCAGAAGAGTACCTGGTTGTACTCTACTAAGGCGCCGTCTTCTACGCATACCTTAGTAATTACACCGTCTCTTGGTGCTCTTACTTCGTTCATCATCTTCATGGCTTCAATGGTGCAAAGCACGTCGCCCTTTTTTATCTTTGCGCCTGTGCTAAGTGGTGCACCTTCAACCAAAGTTGCATAAAACACACCCAGGAGTGGTGCCTTTACAGGGTCTCCTGCAGGCTCTTCGCTTACCGGTGCATTCGCTGCCGCCTGTTTTTCTTCCGCTGCAACCGGTGCCGGTGCGGCAGCAGGCGTCATGACGTTTAGCGGTGAGGCTACGGTTGTCACACATGACGCCTCACGTTTTAAAGTTATCTTTTTTGAATCCTCTTCCACGGTTAATTCCGTTAAGTTTAAGCGTTCGAAGAGGTCTCCATATTCCTGTAATGAGTTCATCTTTACCTCGCTTTAAGCCTTCTTAAGGGCGATGCACGCGTTGTGTCCGCCGAATCCGAGGGAGGTGCTTATGGCATATGCCACATCTGCCTTCACCGCCACATTTGGTGTGTAGTTAAGGTCGCACTCCTCGTCCTTTTCCTTGTAATTGATGGTTGGTGGAATCACGCCGTTCTTTAAGGCAAGAACTGATGCGATGGCTTCCACGGCACCTGTAGCGCCCATCATGTGACCTGTCATGGACTTGGTGGAGCTAACGTGCAGGTCGTAGGCACGTTTACCGAAAACAGCCTTGAGCGCCTTGGTTTCCATGGCGTCATTAAGGTGTGTGCCTGTGCCGTGAGCGTTTATGTAGATTTCAGCCTCCTCTGGTATAGCTGCTTCTCTTACCACGTCCTTAATGGCACGAATTGCGCCGGCACCTTCCGGGTCCGGAGCGGTGATATGGTAGTCATCTGCCGTGTTGCCGTAGCCTACTACCTCAGCCAAAATGTTGGCGCCACGTTTCTTTGCGTGTTCATATTCTTCAAGGACAAGGATTCCGGCGCCTTCGCCCATGACGAAGCCGCCTCGTCTCTTGTCAAAAGGCAGACTTCCCTCTTGTGGATCTTCAGAGAGGTTCAGTGCCTGGCAATTGATGAAGCCTGCCATTGCCAGCTCGTTAATGGATGCTTCGCTACCACCTGCGATGATGGCATCGGCATATCCATGCTTTATTGTTCTGTAGGCCTCGCCCACAGCGTGAGTTGATGTAGCACAGGCTGTTACGATAGGGAGAGTTGGTCCCTTGGCGCCGAATCTGATGGATACTGCGCCGGTAGCCATGTTGCCAATCATCATAGGAACGAAGAATGGTGAAACCATGTCCGGTCCCTTAGTCATGAGACGTTCTGTCTCGCGAATTGTTGTGTTGATTCCGCCAATACCGGAGCCGATGTAAACACCGAAGCGCTCACGGTCCAGGTCGCTCTCTAAGATTTTGCTGTCTTCTACAGCCTGCTTAGCGGCGCCCATGGCATACTGCATGAACAGGTCAGCTTTTCTGATGTCCTGCACTTTGTCATAATATTTCTTAGGCTCAAAGTCCTTTACTTCCGCATCTAAATGTACTTTCAGGTTTGAGGCGTCGAAGCGCTTGATTGTGTCGATGCCGCATATGCCGTTTGTGAGGCTTTCCCAAAAGTCTTCAATTGTGTTACCGACAGGGGAAATTACACCCATGCCTGTTACTACTACTCTACACATACATTCCTCCGTCTACTTTGATTACTTCACCGGTGATATATTTTGCGCTGTCGCCGGCTAAAAACAGTGCCAGTTCTGCGACGTCCTCAGGCTCGCCCAGAGTTCCCAGTGGAAGGGAATCGGCGATGGCCTTGGTAAGGTCTTCGGACAAAGCCCCGGTCATTTCAGTCTTAATGTAGCCAGGTGCGATGGCGTTGCAGCGAATATTCCTTCTGCCGTACTCCTTCGCAATGGTCTTAGTGAAACCAATAACGCCTGCCTTGGAGGCTGCGTAATTTACCTGTCCCTTGTTGCCCATAAGGCCCACTACGGAGCTCAGGTTAATGATCACGCCGTGGCGCTGCTTAACGAAACTTCTGATTAAGGCCTTCGTTACAAAAATAGTACCTTTTAAGTTAACGTCGATTACGTCGTCAATGTCCTCTTCGGACATGGCAGGGAACAGATTGTCTCTGGTGATTCCTGCGTTGTTTACCAGGATGTCCACGTGGCCGTAGTCAGCAAGAATATGCCCCATGACCTCGTTTACCTCTCCTGAATTTTTTATGTTACACACGTAGAGACGCGCGTCAGAGCCCATCTCGCAAAGTTCTTTAATGGTTTCCTTTGCGCGTTCGCTCTCGCTGGTAGCAATTACTGCCACGCTGGCGCCTTCTGCTGCAAAGCTTTTTGCAATGGCGCGTCCAATGCCTCGGCTTCCGCCGGTGACTACTGCAATTTTATTTTCTAATCTCATATTTAGTTCCCCTCTTTAAGTTCAGCCACAACGCTTGCGAGACTTTCTCTGTCAGCTACATGGTAGATTTTCACGTCCTTTAAGGTCTTTCTTACAAGGCCTGAAAGTGTGACGCCGGGGCCGCACTCAATAAAGGTGTCGAAACCTTCGGCTGCCATGTTCTTTAAGGTGTCTTCCCATCTGACGCTGTGAGAAACCTGACCTGTTACGAGGGACAGGATTTCTGAAGTGTTGTCTGGGTAACACTTGGCTGTCATATTGGCATAGAGTGGAAGCTTTGGCGCATTCACCTTGTACCAACCGCTCTTAAGTTCTACTTCCAGTCCTTCGCTGGCGCTAAGCATATAAGGGGTATGGAACGGACCACTCACCGCAAGCTCCACGAAGCGTACTTTAAGCTCTGTGAGTTTCTCCTTCATTTCGCCGATTTTCTCAGCCTCGCCTGAAACAACGATCTGTCCCGGGCAGTTGTAATTTACGGGATATACACCCACTTCCTCACAAAGTGCCTCCAGCTCCTTAGGGTCCATTCGAAGCACTGCCAGCATGCCGCCGCGCACCTTTGTGGCTGCAGCCTGCATGAGCTCGCCTCGCTTACATACCAGGGAAAATCCCTCTTCTTCGGTAAGAATTCCGGCGGTAACAAGACCTGGAATTTCTCCTAAGGAGAAGCCTGCAACGGCGTCGGGGCATATGCCCTGCTCTAAAAGCGCTACCACTGCCGCATAGTCGGCAAGAAAAAGCGACGGCTGTGTCTGGTCTGTCTTCTTAAGATCTTCCGGATTTCCTTCAAACATCATGGAAAGTGTGCCCGGGCGCATGGCTTCCGCCTTGGTAAACACCTCGTTCACACGTTCTGAGTCTTCATACAATTCTTTTCCCATGCCCGGGTACTGGCTTCCCTGACCCGCGCACAAAAAGGCAATTTTTCCCATCTTTACTCCTAACTAGGCGTCGATTTTAAGCAGGGCATATGCCTCGCTACAAATCTCCGTAATTATCTCTTTACAAGTGTTTTCGCTCTTTACAAGTCCGGCGATCTGACCGCACATTAAAGAGCCGGTTTTAACGTCGCCGTCCCTGGCTGCGCGACGAAGGGCACCTGCACCCATCTTTTCCAATTCCTCTGTAGTTACGTTGGAATCCATTTCTTTCTTACTGAAATCCCTGGTCATAGGGTTCTTCAGGGCGCGAACCGGATGACCTGTGCGCTTACCTGTTACTATGGTTTCGTGGTCCTTTGCAGAAAGCACCTTGTCCTTGTAATTCTGGTGTACGGTGCATTCCTTGGCTGTGAGGAAACGTGTTCCCATCTGCACTGCCCTGGCGCCTAACATAAAGCTGGCTGCCATGCCACGTCCGTCGGCGATACCGCCGGCTGCGATAACAGGGATTGAAACTGCATCCACTACCTGAGGCACTAACGCCATGGTGGTGGTTTCGCCTACGTGACCGCCGGATTCGCACCCTTCTGCTACCACGGCTGAGGCACCCATGCCTTCCACCATTTTTGCAAGAGCCACGCTGGCTACGACGCAGATTACCTTAACGCCTGCTGCCTTAAGTTTCTCCATGTACTTTGCAGGATTTCCGGCGCCGGTAGTAACTACCTTGATACCTTCCTCGCAAACTACGTCTACGGCTTCCTCAATAAAAGGGCTCATGAGCATAAGGTTCACACCGAATATTTTGTCCGTCAGTGTCTTTGCCTTTTTAATCTGCTCGCGAAGCTGCTCGCCGTTGGAATTCATGGCAGCGATAAGTCCGAGACCTCCGGCATTAGATACGGCAGCTGCGAGTTCTGCATCTGCAATCCATGCCATTCCGCCCTGGATAACCGGATACTGAATTCCTAATAATTCGCATACAGGATTCTTCTCCATCAGTCTTCCTCCTAAACTTACTGCTCGATAATAGCTGCAAGCTTTTCGATTGTTGTGATTTCCTGTGAAAGTTCGATCTTGCAGTCAAGCTCTTCCTGAAGCTGCATTACGAGTTCCATGATGTCTAATGAATCTAAACCGATTTCTGTAAATGTAGCTGTGCTTGAGATTTCTGCTTCATCCTTGTCTAAGTACTCTGCGATTACTCTTGTGATTGTTGCTTTAACGTCTTTCATAATTAGTCTCCTTTAATTACTGCCCTTGGGCTTTTACTTTTTCCTCGAAGATAATACACCTGGGTGTAAGCCCCAAGTCAATCGGTGGTTTTTAAGGAGTTGGCTGGAACATACTTTCGAGCAGATTTTGCACAATTGCCTCAAAATTCACCCTTGAAATCGCCCTAACTGCCTTATTTCACAAGGGATATTCACTTTTCCGCTGAAGTTTGGTATAATTTAGAAAATGTTGGGGGGTTGCCCCAAGGTTTTAGACTTGTTGTCCAATAATAGCTAAGAACTTTAGTTGGACTTTCAAACTGCACGATTTATTTTTAAAAGGAAAAACATCATGAATAGAGAAAACTCATCTGAAAACAGAAGCGAATATACTCTCCGCATGTCCGATTTTGCAAAACTTTGCAACACCACCAGGGACACCCTGCGCTACTACTACGAGCAGGATTTACTGCTTCCTTGGAAAAATCCGGAGAATGGCTATCATTACTATTCTTCTGCGCAGATTAGTTCTTTCTTCTTTATCAGCACCATGCGTCAGGCAGGTTGCTCCGTAAGCGAGGTTCACGAAATCATCCACGGTCTTGACCGCAAGGAGATTGAAGTCCGAGCCAACTCCAAGATTCAGCAGATGCAGCGCGAAGCCTTTTTGATTAACCGCAAAATTTCCGCAATGCAGCTGGGCATGTGGATTCTGCAAAAGTACGACTCCAGAAAGCCTAACGTTCCGTTTTTGGACGCGCTGAACCCGATGAGCATATGCCGCACTCCTGTTAAAAACAAGGACACCGCCTATCACGCGGCGGACATTGCCACTGACATTTCTGTCCACCTGTCAAAATCCTTTGAGAAGGATGGTCTGCCAATGTTTCCTGCGGGAGTTTCCATTGCCTACGACGATTTTTGTGCGGGCAACTACGTTTACAACAACATCATTACTTTGTCACTGCTTCCGGCGGATCACATCGAAACGTTTCCGCTGCCGGGTTGTCGCGCCGTATTCTGCTACACCTACCAGAATACCGCTGACATTGAAAGCATCTACAAGAAAATGCTTGCTTACATAAAAAAGAGCAGGCTTAAAGCCTGCTCTGATTTGTACTCTATCAGTTTGATTAACCTCTATGATAAAGAGGAAAATCACACCTATTTTAAGTATTTGTTCATTTGTGTTGAGTAGTTCCCTAGTCAATCTGGAAAAGGTACTTGATGAAGTCTTCTCCAACGTAGGTACTGTCCTTCTTTGACAAGGTGTACTCGTAGTTTGGTTTGGTGTCTGCCAAAACAATTACGAGGGTGTTAGGATCAATTCCCGTGTTCTCCATGATGGAGTCTGCAAGAACCGTATCTTTTACCAGAATTCCACAGATTACGTCACCCTCTTCGCGGACTTCTTCCTCGTCAGTGGTGGCATATTCCTTCTTGTAATGCATGGTAACCAGTGCATCCTTTGGCATCTGATCGTAGATGTCAGGGTAGTTCACGTCCATGCTCTGGTAGTACTGGGCGTAGGGTTCCAGTTCCTCAATCGTGCCAATGATGGCATCCATCTCCTGATAATCCAAATAGGTTTCAAAGGTCTGAAGACCAACGTTATCAAGCAGGGAAATCTGGTTATTGAAGGTAACCTTGTCCTTTTTGTCCATGTAGTCATCCCAACGATCGCCTAAGTTGCTAAGATGTACATTCATATCAGTCTCTTCCATGTAGTATGGGCTAAGAGCGAAGATTGTGTAGTACTCTGTGTAGCCTTCAGTCTGAATGTTGTGTGCGATGTAGACCAGCAGGGCTATGATCGCAACGATAATCACAAGAGGAATCATCATGTACTGCTTGAAGTAATTGATTTTTCCCTGTCCGTCCAGCTGTTTCCAATGATAGAAAAGCCCGGACTGAGTCTCTTCGTCGCGTTTTTCATAGATGGACGCGTTATCGTCCAACACTGTTTCCTTGTCTTTAATGTCCTGCGCCATATTTAAATCCTAACTAATTATTTTGCAGAGATCATTCCCTTTGCTGTTAAGAGTTCAGCAATGAGAACGGCACCACCTGCGGCACCTCTCTTTGTGTTGTGTGAAAGTCCAACGAACTTCCAGTCATAGACCTTGTCTTCTCTGAGACGGCCGGCGAATACGCCCATGCCCTTTTCCTTGTCTCTGTCGAGTCTTGCCTGTGGTCTGTCCGGCTCTTCGAAGTAAGTAATGAAATGCTCTGGAGCTGATGGAAGGTTAAGTTCCTGTGGAACGCCCTTGAAATTAGCCCAAGCTTCAAGAATCTGCTCCTTAGTAGGGTTCTTCTTGAATTTTACGAATACAGCTGCTGTGTGACCATCTGAAACAGGTACACGGAGGCACTGTGTTGTAATTGTAGGTGTTTCAGCCTTAACGATTACGCCGTCCTTGATTTCACCCCAGAGACGAAGTGGCTCCTGCTCACTCTTCTCTTCTTCACCACTGATGAATGGGATTACGTTATCAAGCATTTCAGGCCATTCCTTGAAAGTCTTTCCTGCACCGGAGATTGCCTGGTATGTTGTAGCAACTACTTCTTCAGGCTCGAATTCCTTTAATGCATGAAGCATTGGTGTGTAGCTCTGGATTGAGCAGTTAGGCTTAACAACGATGAAGCCTCTCTTTGTACCAAGTCTCTTCTTCTGTGACTCGATAACGTCAAGGTGCTGTGGGTTGATTTCAGGCACTACCATTGGTACGTCTGGTGTCCAACGATGAGCTGAGTTGTTAGAAACAACCGGAACTTCTGCCTTGGCATATGTTTCCTCGATAGCTCTGATTTCGTCCTTGCTCATGTTTACTGCGCAGAATACGAAATCTACCTGCTCTGCAACCTTATCAACTTCCTGAATATCATAAACAACTAATTTCTTAACTGCTTCAGGCATTGGTGTTGGCATCTTCCATCTGCCGCCAACTGCCTCTTCGTAGGTCTTGCCTGCACTTCTTGCGCTGGCTGCTACTAAAACTACTTCATACCAAGGATGGTTCTCAAGTAATGTAATGAATCTCTGGCCTACCATACCTGTACCGCCGAGAATTCCAACTCTTAATTTCTTGTCCATTGTATCTCTCCTTTGGGGTTATTTATACATCTACAAAATGCTAAGCATTTTGATTTTAAACATTAGAAATATGCTACCACAATTGATTTTATCTGTAAACTGTGTATTTTTTGAGAAGATTTTCTAAATCTTCATATTTTTCTATGGAATTTACACTGCCTCTTAGCTTGGAAGAGTTAGGATAGCCCTGAAAATACCAGGCCACGTGCTTTCTGATCTCGTGCATGGCTGAAAACTCGCCCTTGTCCTCCTGCATGAGGCTTGCATGGCGCAGTATCATTGCCTTCACTTCATCAATGTCAGGTCGCGGAAGTTTCTCTCCTGTCTCCAGGTAGTGGGAGAGGCGCTTGAATATCCATGGATTTCCTCTGGCCGCTCTTGCAATCATGACGCCGTCCACGCCGGTATCTAACATGCGTTCCAGGCTGTCAAAGTCCACCACGTCGCCGCTGCCAATAACCGGGATTTTAACGGCTTCCTTTACTTTTCTGATAACTTCGAGGTCTACCTTTCCTGAGTAGTACTCGGTTCTAAGTCGTCCGTGCACTGCTACTGCCTGTGCTCCGGCCGCTTCCGCTGCCAGCGCGCACTCTACGGCGTTTTCCTCAGTAAAGCCTTTCCTTATCTTAACGGTAATTGGCTTGCCTGCCTTTTTCACCATGGAGGAAACTATCTTTTCGATTAACTGTGGTTCCTTCATGAGCGCTGAGCCTTCGCCGTTGTTTACCACCTTTGGCACCGGACAGCCCATGTTTATGTCGATGAAGTCAAAGGCATATGCCTTCACTTTCTCCGTCATGTCTCCCATGATTTCCGGGTCTGAACCAAAGAGCTGCAGCCCTACGGGATGCTCTTCCGGCTGAGTCTTTAGAAGTTCTTCAGTGTTTTTACTATTGTAAAACAGTCCCTTTGCACTAACCATTTCAGTGTAGAGAAGTGTGGCTCCCATTTCACGGCACAGATTTCTGAAAGTCATGTCTGTAACGCCTGCCATAGGTCCCAGGGAAAGCTTTCCCGGCACTGTAACGTTTCCAATTTTAAAAGGGGTGTTTCTGTTTTCCATTAAATCACTGTTACTCTTCTATTTCTTTGATTTTTCGTAGGTCATGAGGATGCCCTTTAAGGTCAGGTCCGGATCATAGATATCGATTACATCTGTATTTTCACAGATAAGTCGACCAAGACCACCCGTGGCAACAACTTTCACGTCGTTAATTCCGGATTCCTCTTTAACCTTCTTTACAATATATTCTACCTGGCCAATGTAGCCATAAACCAGACCTGCCTGCATACTGGAAACAGTTTCCTTTGCAAGAATGCTGTCCGGTTTCTTGATTTCAATTTCAGGGAGCTTTGCAGTCTGCTTCCAAAGAGCGTCAGCACTGATTCTGATGCCCGGGCTTGTAATACCTGCTGCGAAAGTTCCGTCCTCTGTGATAAGGTCATAGGTTGTAGCGGTTCCGAAGTCGAGAACGAGAACAGGGCCGCCGTATATGCCATAGCCTGCTACTGCGTCAACCACTCGGTCTGCGCCTACTTCTGCCGGATTAGGTACCGGCAACTTGAGTCCGGTCTTGGTTCCGACTCCGACTACCATCGGATTCTTGTTAAGATACTTTTTCATGCCGTTTACGAGAGAGTGCATGACACCCGGAACTACGGAGGCAATCATGATGTCACTGATTTCTTCCGCACTGATTCCCTTGGCTGCTAAGATGCTAAGCACCATTGAGCCGTACTCGTCTGATGTGTGAGTACTCTTGGTGGTAAGTCTGAAATTAGCAGTCAACTCTCTGTCCTTAAATACACCAAAAGTAATGTTGGTGTTTCCTACGTCAATAGCAAGGAACATGTCGTTTTCCTCTTTTCTTTTTAGTCGATGCCTGTCGGTCACCGCTGTTATTCTTCAGGATCCTCTTCAAACTCTTCGCCGATAACGAAAACCTTGTAGTACATTTCCAGCGCCTCTAAGAGGTCCTGTTTTTCGTTTCTAAGTTGTTTAATCTTAAGAACACTTCCGATTTCATCGAAAAGAAGGTCGCCCTCATCACAGGCGACCTCAAATTCAAGTGTTCCATCCTCGGTGAAGACTAATGTAAGAACGCCTCCGATATCCTCTGTGTAAAGGACGCACATGATCTGCAGTTCGTCCTTTACTTTCTGAGGGAGATTTTCAAAGTCTTCGTTGAGGTAATATTTCTTTGTATAGGCACTACTGCCACAAAGAACCACTTTTCCCTGGTACATAATTATACCTTTCTGTTTTAAATTAAATAGCGTGTGTCTTTCCGGTAAGAGTAGCAAACATTACCGCCTTGATGGTGTGCATTCTGTTCTCTGCTTCATCAAATACACGGCTGAAAGGTGACTCAAATACTTCGTCAGTAACTTCCATTTCGTTGATGCCGAATCTCTCACTGATAATCTTTCCTGTTGTTGTGGAAAGGTCGTGGAAACTTGGAAGGCAATGAAGGAAGATAGCTTCGCAGGAAGCGTTCTTCATTACGTCCATAGTTACTCTGTAAGGCTCAAGGTCCTTAATTCTTTCTTCCCAAATTTCAGCAGGCTCGCCCATGGATACCCAAACGTCAGTGTAGATAACAAGTGCGTTATTTGTTCCTTCCATAACGTCTTCGGTGAAGTTGAGTTTTGCCTTGGAAACCTTGGCATATTCCCTACACTCTGCAATAAGCTCTTCATTTGGCCAGTACTTCTTAGGAGCACAGCAAGTGAAGTTGATTCCAAGTTTTGAACAAACGATCATGAGTGAGTTGCCTGTGTTGTATCTTGCATCTCCCATGTAAGTAAGATCCACGCCCTTAAGGAAGTGGAAGTTATCTCTGATTGTTAACACGTCTGCAAGCATCTGTGTTGGATGGTACTCGTTGGTAAGACCGTTCCAAACAGGTACGCCGGAATATTCCGCAAGGCCTTCAACAATTTCCTGACCGAAGCCGCGGTACTCGATGCCGTCGAACATTCTACCAAGTACTCTTGCTGTGTCCTTGATGCTTTCCTTCTTGCCAATCTGTGAAGATGATGGATCAAGATAGGTTGTGTTCATTCCAAGGTCATGAGCTGCTACTTCAAAAGAGCAACGTGTTCTTGTACTTGTCTTCTCAAAAATAAGAGCAATGTTCTTTCCCTCGCATCCCTTAACAGGCTGCTGAACAGTTGCCTTTTTCTTCTTTCTGAATTCTTCAGCAAGATTGACAAGTGTCATGATTTCGTCTGGTGTATAGTCCTTTAAAGTTAAGAAATTTCTTTTGTAAAAAGGACTATCACTTGGATTTAATGCCATTGTTAGGTACCCCCGTATTTAAAAAACTAAGCCTTTGGCTCTTTTAATGATTCTACTAAACCTGATGCAAGACCAACTGTTCCCTGCATTTCTGATGGGATGATGATCTTTGTAGCCTGGCCGTTTGCAATATCAACCATAGCTTCCATGTTCTTTAACTTAAGAACTGCGTCTGCAGGTGCTGATTCATTTAAGAATGCAATACCTTCAGCCTTAGCCTTCTGAACGGCCTTGATAGCCTCAGCCTGACCTTCAGCTTCCTTAATTGTTGCTTCCTTCTTAGCTTCTGCACGAAGAATAGCTGCTTCCTTTTCAGCCTGAGCCTGAAGAATAGCAGATTCCTTCTTACCTTCTGCAACAAGGACTGTAGACTTCTTCTCACCTTCTGCGATGAGAATCTGCTCACGACGTTCACGCTCAGCCTTCATCTGCTTCTCCATTGCATCCTGAATAGCTGCCGGAGGCATGATGTTCTTAAGTTCTACTCGGTTAACCTTGATACCCCAAGGGTCTGTAGCTGCATCAAGAGATGCACGCATCTTTGTGTTGATTGTTTCTCTTGAAGTAAGAGTTTCATCAAGTTCAAGATCACCGATGATGTTACGAAGTGTAGTTGCTGTTAAATTTTCAATTGCCATGATTGGGTTTTCAACACCGTAGGCATAAAGCTTAGGATCTGTAATCTGGAAGAATACGACTGTATCGATTCTCATTGTTACGTTATCCTTTGTAATTACAGGCTGTGGTGGGAAATCTACAACCTGTTCCTTTAAAACAACTTTTCTGGCAACTGAGTCAATTACAGGAACCTTGAAGTGAAGACCAACGTTCCATGTAGCAAGGTAGCCACCAAGTCTTTCAATAACAAATGCCTGTGCCTGTGGAACGATCTTAATACAGCTACCACAAACCACAATAAGTACTACAATAATAACTATCGCTGCAACAACAGCAGCTTCAGCGTCGAGAAATAACATATAACCCTCCTAAAATCTCATTTATTTAAAGGCAAAGCCCTTAACACTAATTGTTTGTTTTCAGCGATGGCCCCGCATCCTGAACACTAATTGTTTGTCTTTTCAACAATGAGCTTAACGCCCTGGATACGAACGATTGTTACAGCTGTGTCTGCTGGAATCACAGTATCATCCGCACTTCTTGCTGCCCAAGACTGACCATTGTAATCAACACGGCCTTTTTCCTTGAAGTTGTCGATTTCCTCTTCAACTCTTCCGCTCTTACCAATCATGGTATCAATACCGGTTTTGTTCTTTTCATTAACCTTTTTAAGGCCATCTGCAAGAAATGGTCTTACTGCTAAAAGGGCAATCAATGAAACGATTACAAAAACTACGAGCTGCACCAAAAACATCTCCGGTCCGGTAAACATAGCCACAATGGCTGCTACCAATGCTCCGGTTGCAAACCAAATGGTGGTAAGACCAAGAGTCATAAGCTCAATAATTAAAAGTACGATCATAAAGACAACCCAAAATATAAGGTCGCCATATTCAGGAATATCCATAGTCCCCTCCACTCCTTTACTAATTATTCACCTGCCGGTGCAGTTGTTGGTGTTGCTGGCACCGGTGTTGGTGTTGCTGGTACCGGTGTTGGCGTTGCCGGAACCGGTGTTGGTGTTGCCGGAACTGGTGTAGCAGTTGCCTCAGCTGTGCTATCTCCACCTTCCGGTGTTGGTGTTGCTGTAATAATGTCTTCTTCTGAAGGTGTAATCACAGGTGTATCGTTTCCACTGTCTTCACTGTCTTCACCATCTTCGCCTTCTTCGGTTTCAGTGTCCTCACCATCTGTTTCTTCTTCATCTTCGTCATCATCTGAATCGATGATTACGGGAGTAACAGCTGATGTATCTGCTGACCGAGCAGCAGATTCGTTATAGCTTGAAACTGATTCTGACTTGCCTCCCGGATTTACATATCCCGGAACAAGAGTGACATTTAAGGATGCATCACCATTGTAAACAACTTCTGTTTCAATGGCTGCCTGCTTTTCTGATGTAGCAGCAACTACTGATGAAGTAATTGTTGGTGTAACATTGGCCTTTGAGGTAGCCTTTGGATCATTGTACATGAGCACGATGCAGAGCATGATTACCATAACGACAGCTCCGAATACGCCTGCTCCTACCATGATTTTTTTCTTTGGAGAAAGCATTCCGTTGTAGTCTTCTTCCTCCTGGGCTTTTTCCAATGCCTTTTCTTCAGCTTCGATTTCATCTTCGTCATCGAAGTGATATTCTTTTCTTGCTGCTTTGATTTCTTCACGAGCCGGCATAAGCTTATCAATCTCTGCCATCAGTTCGTCTTCAGCCGTGTCCGGCTTTTCATTGCCAAAGCTGTAATCATCTTCTGAGAACTTGTAATCGTCCTCACTAAATGTGTACTTGTCGTCTGACATCTTTACTCCTTCTTTTTACTGTTCTTCAGCAACGGAATTTGCCGCAACAAACTCCAGGGCCTTGTCGTAGGTCATGCTTTCAAGAACTGAATCCTCACCATAATGGTTAATGAAAGCTTCTTCACTTTCATAACCGTACTCTACAAGATAACTCGTCATGTATTCTTTGTACTCTGCCGAGCCCTTTGTCACTTCCAGCCCTTCCTTTTCAGCAACCGCCTTAAGGACAAGCTGTTCCTTGACGATTTCAGTAACGGACTCCTTTAACCCCTCCGTAAATTCGCTAAGGGACATCTGGTGGAAATATCTGACATAGTCCTCAATGGACATGTTGTTGTTTTCCGCTGCAGAGATGTAGGTATCATAAACCGTATCGTAATAGTCATCCACCAGCTCGTCGATGTTCTCAAATTCAGCGTTAGCGATGACTTTTGCCAAAAGATCCTGCTTCTTCTGAGTTTCAGCCTGGCTCTTCTTAGCCGCTTCCATCTCAGTTTTTACGTAGGTTCTTAACTCGTCTACTGTCGCACATTGGCCACCTGACATCTGTGATGCAAGATTCGCATCAATTTCAGGAACTATTACGATGTTCGCATAATTAATTGTCACAGTAAAATCCACAATCTCGCCCTGGCATCCATCAGGTACTACAATCTTTGTGTAGTCAGTTGGGACTACTGAAGAAACTGTAACCGTGCTTCCTACCGTCTGTCCGATAAGGGCAGCCTCCAAGTTTGCGAACTCACCCTTTCCGATGCGAACTTCGATGTCCTCATCCTCAAAGGATATGTTTCCGCATGTTGCCTTGTAGGAAATGTTTATGCTGTCGCCATCCACTACTAAAGTGCCGGCTCTTGTTTCATCCTGTGTATAGACTGCATTTTCCTCAGCGTAGCTAACGATTTTTGCAGTCACTTCTTCATCCGTTACCGTTGCATCCATGGGTGTGTAGGTGAGTCCTTTGTACTCTCCCAAGGTAACGTAATGTTTGGTATTGTTTTTCTTAGCAGAAACGGAACAACTGGTTATTATCAGCGCAAGAATCGCAATGATAACAAACACCAAAAGAATTTTTACTATTACTTTAAGTCGCGCGTCATCCTTTTCCTCAAGGCGCCCCTTTATTATTCCGTCAATTATTTTGTCTATAAATTCATTTAATTTCTTCATTGAAAACTCTTGTTTTGCGCCTTTTCTAGTTTCTTCGCATAGATAGAGTAATTATATATTCATTGAAGTCTAAAATCAACTAAAAGTGGTATTTTGGAGGGGCAGTGTGTATAATCTTAATAAAATGTTAAAGTGTTTTTGAAGAATGGGGTGCAGGTTTATGTTTTGGTGCGTAGGTTATGTCGCGAACTAACTAATCGTATCGACTGTTCAGCAAATCAAAACACTTATAAAATAATTGGAGACACTATGAGTAAGACATACACAATCAGGTGCAAGGGCGTTAACGAGCGCTTCAATGGCACCTTCATTTTTAATAATTCGAAGTTTGAGGCTCCCGGCCTCCTGCCCGGTGAGAAAGCTAAGGTTTCTCTGCTTTATGGCAAGGACAAGGGAAAAGCCGTGGTCGAAGAAATTCTCGAGCCTTCTGAGCATAGGGTGGCTCCGTTTTGTCAGGCATATGCCCTCTGCGGCGGCTGCGCCCTCCAACACACTGACTACGAAAACTCATTAAAAATCAAGACGCAGGTCGTAAAGGACCTGATTGGCGGATTTGTAAAAGTCGAGGACTGCGTCGGAGCCGAAAAGCCTTTGAACTACCGAAACAAAATCAACGCTACACTGGCCAAGAACAAGCGTGGGCAGGTGATTTCGGGGCTTTACATGGAGTCCTCCCACAAGGTCATCCGCTTAAATGAATGTGCCATCGAGAACAAGAATGCGGCGGCGGTCATGGGCAGCATACGCCAGTTTATGAATGATTACCACATTGAGCCTTTTAACGAGGACAAGCAGACCGGAATTCTCCGCCACGTGCTTTTTAGAGTGGCGGCTAGCGGCGACACCCTGGTGGTTTTGGTTTCAGGCAACAAAATTTTTCCCGAGAAAAACAAGCTTGCCCAAGCCATTTCAGAAAAGCACGGCTTCGTAAAATCCGTTGTTTTAAACTACAACTTAAAGAAGACATCCATGATTTTGGGAGACCGCGACGAAATACTCACTGGCGCGGGACACGTGACGGACACGATGTGTGGCATATGCTTTCGCATCTCCGCCCACTCCTTCTATCAGGTAAACACTCCGATGGCTGAAAGGCTTTACACCGACGCGATTAAAGGTGCGGGGCTTACTAAGAACGACCGAATCCTCGATGCCTACTGTGGCATCGGAACCATCACATCCGTGGCAGCTAAGATAAGCGGCGCCAAAGAAGTTACAGGCGTGGAGCTTAACGCTTCTGCCGTTCGTGATGCGAAGGAAAATGCGGCCAGCGCCGGCCTTGGCAATCTCAGATTTGTGTGCAGCGATGCGGGGGACTTCCTGCGAAAGGCAGCCGACGACGGCGACCACTACTCTTGCGTCATCATGGACCCACCGCGTGCCGGATCCTCTGACAAATTTCTTCGTGCGCTGACGAAAATGGCGCCGGAGAAGGTGATTTATATATCCTGCAATCCCGTGGCCCTGGCGCACGACTTGAAGATTCTCACACGCTTCGGTTACAGGGCGGTGAAGGCGACACCATATGACATGTTCCCATGGACGGGGAACGTGGAGACGGTAGTCCAGTTGATTAATCAAAATGCGAATGCAAAGCATCATGTTGAAATAGGCATAGATGCTGAGGAGTATTATAAAATCAAGGAGTGCGTACTTTAGAATAACCTATATTTCAACTTTAGAATAACCTTAATGTTGACTTTGGAATATCCTAATGATACAGTATATAATATCCTGAAAAATGATTGGAGGAATTGTTTTATGATAGAGAGAAAAGCATATACGGCGCTCATGAGACTTGCTAAGCAATTTCCGGTTGTTGCTATTACAGGCCCCAGACAGAGTGGAAAATCAACCTTGACGAAATATGCATTTCCGAATAAGAAGTATATTTCTTTTGATGATAAAAGTTTAAGAGAACTTGCAAAATCAAATCCCGGTGATTTTTTGAAAGCATTTCCGAATGGAGTAATTATAGACGAAGCGCAAAAGGTACCTGAAATATTTGACGCTATAAAACTCATAATCGATAAAGGCGGGCATACCCCGGGAAAATACATTCTGACAGGATCAAGTCAGTTTAGATTAAAGCAAAATATTACTGACAGTCTTGCAGGAAGAGTGGGATTGATAAAATTACTTCCTTTTTCGATGCAGGAACTTAAAGAAGCCGGACTACTGCCGGAGGAACCCTATGACATTTTCTTTAAAGGATTTTATCCACCGCTGCACGATCCGGATAAGCATTATTATCTTGATGACTGGTTTGAAAACTATATAGAAACATATTTGGATTTGGATGTTAAGGATCAGATAAATGCCGATAATGTAAGTGCGTTTCGAAAATTTATTCAAGTGTGTGCACTTTATAGCGGACAAATGGTAAATTATGACAGCATATCCAGAGATATCGGTGTTTCCGCTGTGACAATCAAAAAGTGGGCTTCTATTCTCGAGGCATCTTATATTATCCATTTTCTTGATCCTGATAGCAATAATCTGGGAAGAACAGTTGTAAAAACTCCCAAATTGTATTTTGTCGATTCGGGACTTATGTGTTATCTGTTACGACTGGAGACGAAAGAAGAATTGCTGCTTGACGATCATAAGGGTGCTGTTGTAGAAACTGTGGCAGTATCAGAATTGCTGAAAAAAAGATATAATGACGCGAAAAAGGCTAATCTGACTTATTACAGAGATAAGAATGGATTTGAGGTAGATATTATTACCGATTGGAAGAAAAATTTCGCAATAGAAGTTAAAAGTAAATCTGATGTTGAAAAAAAATTATCTTCCAGCGTTAGGACGTATGTTGGTTTAAGGTCGGACAGTGTACAGGGAAGCGTATTTTATTTGGGAGATGTATCTTGTGAGATCAATGGAGTGAGATATGTATCCTGGAATGAATGGGCGCTATAGCGCGGTGGGTGCAAAATCCGGGCTTATCGTTAAAAGGTTTATAGGATTATTCGCAGTGTTCGTGACGTATTTAATGTCGTGTCGAGCCACGTGGAGACTGCGTGCCTGCTTACCCGAAAGGCCCCTTGGGGACGGGGTCAGTGGTACATTTAACTAGAAAAGTGAACAAACCCCCATTTTTCGCCACATTTTAGACAATAAAAAAGCTCCATCAGGGGCTTTTTTATTAGTCTTCTCCAGGTTCTTTATAAGGATTGACGAGTCTGTGAAAGTTTTTATGTAAATAAGATATCCTAAGATAATTGACGAGCTGTATGGCGGTAAGATTACCGTTGTCCAGATCGTTTTGACTATACCTAATCCCATTGATTTCGTCAAGAATAATGATAAAATTGGTATATAGTTATATTTCAGTTTTATAGACGATGGCAACTCGGAATTTGTGGGTGAAAAGAATGGTTAAAAGAATAGTAAGAAGAATGGTTAAAAAAAAGCATTTAGCAGTCATCCTTGCGATACTGCTTCTTGTACTTGTTCTGTGGACAATATGGGGAAATGTGACTGTAGGTGTTACTCACTATAGTATAACGAGTAATCAGCTGCCAGATTCGTTTGATAGTTTTAAGATTGCTGTAGTATCAGATCTGCATAATGCGTGTTTTGGCAGTGACAATAGTCAGATAATAAGAAAAATAGAGGAAGAACACCCAGACATTATAGCAATTACTGGAGACTTAGTTGACTCAAATAGAACCGACATGGAAACAGCTATTGCTCTTGTACACAAACTGATGCAGATTGCCCCATGCTACTATGTTACCGGTAACCATGAAGCTTGGATTGGCAATCAATTCTCTGAACTGGAGGAGATGTTGCTTGCCGAGAATGTCCAAATTCTTCATGATGAGGTAATCCGATTAGAAAAAAAACGGCCAAACGATACAGCTTGCTGGATTGGATGATCCGGATTTTACAGAAGGGGATACTGCCGTTCAGCAAAGTATGCTTCAAACAAAGCTAAACCAAATGAACTTATCCGAGGAATATTGTATACTGCTGTCTCATCGCCCGGAGACGTTTGAGGCTTATGTTGAAGAAAATATTAATCTGGTGCTGAGCGGACATGCACACGGAGGGCAATTCAGACTGCCGTTTATAGGCGGCATTGTTGCTCCTGATCAGGGACTCTTTCCGAAATATACTGCCGGTAAATATACTCGAAATAATACAACTATGATTGTCAGCCGAGGAATCGGCAACAGCATCATACCTATTCGTTTCAATAACAGGCCGGAAATAGTTGTAATTGAATTAAAATGTGTCAGCTAAATTCAAATTTGCAGAAAACTTTTTCAATTTCCACAAAAAAGCTCTTTTTCGTCCACATTTACCACACGATTTCAGTGCGAAAACTGCAATTTTTCCCCATTTTTATATAAATATTGCAAAATTAGACGACTTTTCGCAAATCTCTCCTTTTTAACCAGGTTTACACAAATTTGTGCAGATGATAAAATATTATTGAGATATGGGTTTAACCCCCTAGGGTTACATGGGTTAAGGAGAATGATTATGAAGAAGAATAAAATATTAAAAAATGAAAAAGGTTTCACGTTGGTTGAGCTGATTGTAGTTTTGGTAATACTTGCCATTCTCGCAGCAATCTTGGTTCCGGCCCTGCTTGGCTACATTGACAAGGCCCGAAGAAAGCAGGATGTCCTGAATGCCAGAGAGTACCTAGAAGCCGGTCAGGCTTTACTCTCCGAGCTTTATGCCATGGGTGAGCAGCCTAACAAGGAGCACCGTGGCTACATTGAAAACAATGGTTGTTGTGCCTGGTACAATAAATACCGTTTCGAAATGCTCGGCGCCTACATTGGTAAGGATTTAACAAAGGATCATCCTTACATCTGCATGTTAAGAGTTGGCAGCTACAAGGAATATGCCTCAACTGACATCCACAAAGCCTACACGGTCTACGGAATTGTTTACCAGGAAACTGCAGATTCCGATCTTATCTTCATCGAAAATGGTAAGGTCTATGACACCTATCCATTAACCGATTACGGTAAGTCAGTCGATGGATCAATGAAGATTTTCACCTACGCAATTTCCTACGGAAACGCCAGCAGACCACAGGCGCTCTATGATTCATTAAAAGTTAGTTCTTAAACAACTAAAAAGACCACAGGATTTTGAGGTGACCCCAAAAAGTTAGACTTTTATTGCGTAACAGATTTTGATATCTG
>R14__coassemble_557_pt1 | contig 24981 bp, 20 predicted proteins | sample R14__metabat2_high_PE_046 | metagenome-assembled genome bin R14
ACAGATATCAAAATCTGTTACGCAATAAAAGTCTAACTTTTTGGGGTCACCTCAAGGTGCCTGTAATTTTTTCTTCTATTTTTCTTTTGCGAAAATTACTTTGTAATTCTAGCAACACCAGACTTGATAGCTGCTTCAGCTACTGCTGAAGAAACTGCATCCTTAACTCTGCTATCGAAAGCAGCTGGGATGATGTAGTCTTCCTTAAGTTCATCATCAGAGATGAGGTTTGCAAGTGCGTTTGCTGCTGCAAGCTTCATGTCTTCGTTGATTTCCTTAGCTCTTACATCGAATGTTCCACGGAAGATTCCTGGGAATGCAAGAACGTTGTTAATCTGGTTAGGGAAGTCTGAACGACCTGTTGCAATAACTCTTGCGCCACCAGCCTTAGCATCTTCTGGGAAGATTTCAGGTGTAGGGTTAGCACATGCGAAGATGATTGCATCCTTGTTCATTGTCTTAACCATTTCTGTAGTTACAAGACCAGGAGCAGAAACACCAACGAAAGCGTCAGCACCAACAAGTGCATCTGCAAGTGTACCCTTCTCAAGATTCTTGTTTGTGATTTCAGCCATTTCTTCCTTAACAGGATTCATGTGGTCTGGACGGCCCTTGTAAATGATACCGCTTCTATCTGTCATAACAACGTTTTCGAAACCTGCTGAGATGAGGAGCTTTGTGATAGCAATAGCTGCTGCACCTGCACCAGAAGTAACGATCTTCATTGTCTTCTTGTCTTTTCCTGTGAGCTTAACAGCGTTGATCATACCTGCAAGAGTGATGATAGCTGTACCATGCTGGTCATCGTGGAAGATAGGAATATCACACATTTCCTTTAATCTCTTCTCGATTTCGAAACATCTTGGAGCTGAAATATCTTCAAGGTTAATTCCACCGAATGAACCTGAAAGTAAGTATACTGTGTTAACGAACTCGTCAACATCCTTTGTCTTAACGCAAAGAGGAATAGCATTTACTCCACCGAATTCCTTGAAAAGTACGCACTTTCCTTCCATAACTGGCATACCAGCTTCTGGACCGATATCTCCGAGACCAAGAACTGCAGAACCATCTGTGATTACTGCGCAAAGATTATTACGTGCTGTAAGGTCATAACTCTTCTCGATGTCCTTCTGAATCTCAAGACAAGGCTGAGCTACACCTGGTGTATATGCAAGTGAAAGCGCCTCTGAGCTGTCACACTTTACCTTTGATACAATGTCAATCTTACCTCTCCACTCCTCATGCTTCTTGAGGGACTCCTTAGCATAATCCATTCAATTATCCTTCTTTCTTAAATTATTTTGTTTTTATAATATTCAAAGCAGGTCACTCTGTTAGTGCTGCAACGAATTCTTTAGTAATTGTTCCTGACGCGATTCGAACGCGCGACCTTCCGCTTAGGAGGCGGACGCTCTATCCAGCTGAGCTACAGAAACATGGGCTCACGCCACCTTCCATTGTATATGGTAACGCTTAGAATTGCAAAGGATATTTTTACAATTTTAGTTCTTTACCAAACGACCCTGAAGCCAAACAACTCCGGCAAATCTTCTGCCTACCTCAGGCATGCCCTGAAGGTCACTTTCGTTAATGCAAAGATCCATTACGATATCGTTTACGTAAACCTTCATGAGGTACACGGATTCGTTTAAAATTCTGTTCTTGAACTTTTCAACTTCCGCAATGATTCCCACGATTTTATAAACCTCTGCCTCCATTCCGTAAGGAATGATGGAAGTCTCAATGATTGAGAAAAGATCTTCGTTCTGAATTCTCTTGTTAATGGCAAAGGTCATTTCCATGTCGTTAAACGCATACTGCACCTCAGGAAGAATATTCTCCCCTTCATCCTTAACGATTTTTGCCGGTGCCGGTTCCTTTAAAATGTTTGCCAGCACATTCATGGTGTTGGTCGTTGGCATAAGAATCGTGCCTTCTGAAGAAAGCGCGGAAAGCGCAATTTTTCTAACTGCCACTTCGTTCTTAAGTTCGCCGTTATCCAAACAATCCAGGGCGTTGGACATGTAAAAAATTAAGGACACGCCAACTCGTGGATCCTCCACCAAACCAGAAAGCGCAGTAGAGTCCATCTTCTTCTGGAATATGCATTCCGTGTCAAGACTCACTTCCCTGCCCTCTAAGTATGGAAAGTAATGGTCGATCTGAAATTCTTCATTGTAGTCGTACTGACCATAAACTTTTAAGCCAATGCCCGGAATGTACTCCTTGGACAACTCCGCCAACATGGTCTCATCATCCTCAACATTGGTGATTATTCTTTTCTTGAAAGGCTTGTCGATAATGCTCTTTAGCACAATCTCTTCCTGCTTCTTTGTAGTAAGCTGGCCCAAGCCAATACTCGTCATGTATTTATGCATATGCCATCCTATCTTCTAACTTTTGCCTCAGCTACAGGGTCATTGAAAACGATTGCTTCGTTTAATGCCTTCTGCTCTTCTGAAGAAAGTTTTGCGACAGCGTTGCTTTTTATAACTTCCTTTAAGTAGGTGTAGCAACCTTCTGCGCTGTGTATTGTGGTTACGATAAAACCGTCGTTTGTGTCATCAAGCATGCAAAGTGAAAATGATGCATTTCCCTTTACGTCTTCAAAAGCGTTGTACTTTCTGATGGCGAACTTACAGAAACCTGAACTCTTGTCGTTCTCCAGTTTAATAACTCTTGCTCTGTACTCTGCCATGTCTTCTGCAATTTCGTCCATGCGGTCAAACTTCTCGTGGAAGTTTGCCTCGAGACTTTTGCCGTTGGCGCCCTTGATATATTTTTTGTAATTTACTGTAAGTGCTGACAGCTGCTTAGTCATCATAATCAGCATGATAAGCACTATGAAAAGGACTATCGTAAGTACGATAATTAAAATGTCCGTATTAATTCCGATACGTTCAAACATAAATTGGTCTCCTGTTTCTAACCCAATTCCCTTTTATAAGTTTGCCCCAAGCTGTCCCAAAATTCTCTCAAGTTCATCCTGTGAATAGTATTCGATTTGGATTTTTCCCTTCTCACTATTACCCTTGATGCTAACCTTTGTTCCGAAGATTGCCTTGAGTTCTTCTTCGATGTTTGTCTGCTCAACGCTAATTGGAGTCTTCTCCTTCTTAGGCTTTGCGTCCTTTGTCTTAGGTGCATCTAAGTTACGAACCAAGTCTTCAGTTTCTCTAACGCTAAGACCTTCGTAAACAATTTTGTCTGCAAGCTTAGCCTGCTTGTCTTCGCTCTTAACTCCGGCCAGTGCTCTTGCGTGACCTGCGGAAAGTTTCCCGTCAACAACATACTGCTTAATCTTGTCCTGTAACTTAAGAAGTCTAAGGGAGTTTGTGATTGCAGTTCTGCTCTTTGAAACTCTGTTTGCTAAATCTTCCTGCTTAAGGTTAAAGTCGTTGATTAATTTTTCGTAAGCAAGCGCTTCTTCAATCGCATTAAGATCCTGTCTCTGAATGTTCTCGATGAGGGCTACTTCATAGGCCTCCTGCTCGGAATATTCCTTAACCAATACAGGCACTTCAGTAAGACCTGCAATTCTTGCAGCTCTCCAACGTCTCTCACCTGCGATGATTTCATACATGTCTTCGTCATCATCATTCTTCTTTACCACCAGTGGCTGGATGATGCCGTGAACCTTAATGGACTCAGCAAGTTCTTCGAGAGCCTTGTCCTCAAAGTTAGTTCTTGGCTGTTCCTTGTTTGGCTCAATCTGAGAAAGACGAACCAATACTTCCTGTGAACCGGTTGTCTTTACGGATGTACCTGCTGCTGTATCAACTTTACTTGAAATTAAAGAGTCCAGACCTCTTCCCAGTCTCTTCTGTGCCATAATCAAAATCTCCTGTTATTCCCTAAATATTTTTCCTGCCCTTACGAACTAGTTATCTTTTTTTCCTGTTTTCTTGTCCTGCTTTAAAACTTCCTCAGCAAGTCCGGCATATGCCCTTGCTCCCAGCGAACGCTTGTTGTAAACACTAATTGGTTCGCCGAAACTTGGCGCCTCCGCAAGACTAACATTGTTCGGAATAAGATGCTGATAAATGTGAGCCTTCAGGTTCTCTCTTACTTCCTGAACAACCTGCTGACTGAGTTTTCTTCTTCCGTCATACATGGTGAAAAGCACACCGCCAATTTTAAGTTTCGGATTGAGTCGCTCCTTGATGATTGCAACTGTTTCCATAAGCTGTGATAAACCGAGAAGTGCCAACGCCTCACACTGAAGCGGAATGATGACTGAGTCCGAACATGAAAGCGCGTTGATTGTGAGCGCATTAAGTGATGGAGGACAGTCTATAATAATGTAGTCATAGTTGTCGCTGTAGCCGATAAGCTTTGACTTCAAAACATACTCTGAATTGCTGACTTTTTCTAAGTCGTGGTCTGCCGCAGCAAGATCCACATTAGAGGCAATGACTGAAAGGTTGTCGTACTTAGTTTTTACCACTGCCTGGTTGAAAGAACATTCACCCAGCAGAAGATCGTAAACCGTGTACTCTGACTGGTCTTCCTCAACGCCCAAACCCCAGGTTGCATTTCCCTGCGGATCCATATCGATGAGAAGTACATTCATGCCTTTTTCTGCAAGACAAGCAGATAGATTCATGGCGGTAGTAGTCTTACCTACGCCACCCTTCTGATTTGCAATTGAAATTACTTTTGCCATTACCTAAATCCTCTTTAATAAATAAGATGCTTTCTTATCGCACGCGCTAAATTATAACATATGAAAACCCTTTTATCTACAACAAGATGTAGACCGTCCACCTCTAAATTTCGGGGTTTTTAATCCTTTTTCATGAGAGTGTTGATACTAAATGTGCGATTTCAGGCATATGCCCCCTAATTCTCCCATCTTTTACTTTCTGGGAAGATTTGAAAAGGTTCAAATTTTTAAATAATCGCACTTTTGGTAGTTGATTTTACAAAAAACCACTAAATTTTGCGCTTTTTTATTTTTGAAAAAACGCGCGATATTTTTGACCCTAACCCCATAATTCTACCCTGAAGATAAAAATATCGCCTGATTTTCAAAAACTATATTTTGTGATTTCGAGTCAAAATACAAGATGTATTTGGTCATTTTTTTGATGTTTCACGTGAAACATATTTTTTCTGACGTTCAAAACATTCCCGGAAGGGTGTATCAGACGGTTTTTGCCCCTTTGACCATACATGTTGTAATTTAAACCTTTTTCCACGATTATACAATAAAAACTAGAGCATGAATCAGTGCTAAAATTTTATAATTTCAATATATGGGCGGGTTGTCTGCTTCTCTGCTCTTTGGGTCGGGCTACATATCGTAATATGAAACGCGAATATTGAACTATAGATACATTAACTGGAACTTCGAGTTGGTTTTGTGAAATTCAACACGTGAATTATATTTTGTAGTTTTGCCAGGGTCTAAAAAGTGAATAACTTTCACGTTTATCAACTTTTCCACTATTTTCTGTGGATTACTTGTGCATAAAATAGACTTATGCACACTTTTCACAAATCATTGACAAATACCAGACCCCAATTCATTGTGGTTTATACCCGAATTTCTTTGCATTTTCGTCGCGCGAATTGTCGGGGCGATTTCATGGTGCTACTTTAAATATGTTTCACGTGAAACATTCGACGTTTTGGTTCTGCCTTTGTATATGTCCGGAGCCGTCTTATTTGTGCAGTGATCACCTCGTGTGGAAGTTCTCCTGGCATTCTTCAGACATTCTTTATGACTATCCGATCCGTTTTTAGTGTTGATGTCGGGCGGGTTCTTTTAACCACTTTGTTCTTTTGGGGAAATCCGGCGAATTCTATAATCTCGTCCGGTAAACACCCTTCCCGATGTTTCACGTGAAACATTTGTCGTTTCAAGAGTTCCTTTAAGTTTAGATTTCGTTGTCTATCCCTTGCGGGAATCAGCCGATCACCGAATCGGCACGCAACAAAAGCACAACAATCCCCCAATCAGCCTTCGTCGAATCAACCCAAAAGACTTGTGCTGCAGAAGCAACGCTCAAAATGTTTCACGTGAAACATTTCCATCTCATCGCATCCAACAAACTTTACACGCCCGGCAGTACGCTTAAAACCGCCACAAGCAAACTTCAAGACGACTTCCAATCTGTAAGCACCTTTTTCTTCCAATCTACATCCGCCTTTTTCTTCCAATCTACCTCCGCCTTTTTCTTCCAATCTACATCCGCCTTTTTCATCCAATCTGCATCCGCCTGCGCATTTGCCTCTTAAACCTTGTTCCTTCCAACCTTAAGATAAACTTTGCTCTCAAATTTCATATTCAAGTTCCATTCTCGATTTCTACCCTCAAGACTCATAGCCTCAAGCCTCAAGCCTCATCAAACGCCCACCCTCACCGCCTCAACTCAAAGCAGAAGAGCAACACCAATGTTTCACGTGAAACATATCCCCGTTTCCTGTTTTCAATGCAACACCTCGCGCCAAAATATGACAAAGTAAAACACCATAGCATGTCCAATCCTCGCCAAGAGAGAGGATTACAGGGCACAAAAAAGCATTATTTGAGTTTCCTTACCATATATTGTATACAATATGTTTTTATAAAAATCACAATATAATCTATAATCTCGAGCAAATTTTCAAAATCATTCTCAAGGTCTTGTGAAATTTCCACTCCAAAACTTCAAATTCAAAATCTAACTTCCCACAATATCTTGACAATTCTGCCGACAACCGGAAGCATATGCCTAATTCCTAAATTTTTTTCTATAGACTTACTACCTTACTTTTAATAAAATGTAATCACTATATTTGTATGGAGGGTCACTATGAACAATTTCAATTTTTCATCTCCGACAGAAATCCTCTTCGGAAAGAAACGCGAATTTGAGGTCGGCGACTACATCAAGAAATACGGCGGCTCCAGAGTATTAGTTCACTATGGTTCCCAGTCTGCAGTTAGAAGCGGATTGATTGACAGAGTAACCAAAGTGTTGGAAGAGAAGGGACTCTTCTACACTTTATTAGGCGGCGTTGAGCCAAATCCAAAAGACACTTTAATTTACAAAGGCATCGAAATTTGTAAAAGCGAAAACCTCGACTTCATCCTTGCAGTCGGCGGCGGATCAGTTATTGACTCGGCCAAGGCAATTTCCATTGGCGCACTTTACGATGGTGACTTCTGGGATTTCTATGGAACAGGAAAGATTGTTGAAAGAACACTTCCTGTAGGAACAATTCTTACCATTGCAGCAGCCGGAAGCGAGGCTTCTACAGGTTCTGTTGTTACAAAAGAAGAGGGCAAGTTGAAAAGAGATGTTAACTCTGCACTTTTAAAGCCAAAGTTTTCCATCATGAATCCACAGCTTACTTGCACGCTTCCTCCTTATCAGACAGCTTGCGGCGCAACAGATATCATGGCGCACGTATTCGAGCGTTACATTTCTAACACCGAAGATGTTCAGGCAACTGACAGATTGTGCGAGGCAGTACTTCTCACCATGGTTGAAGAAGTTCCAAAGGTTATGAAAGATCCTAACGACTATCAGGCAAGGGCCAACATTATGTTGGCGGGCACCATTGCTCACAACGGCATCGTTGGAGTTGGTCGTGCTCAGGACTGGAACAGCCACCGCATCGAGCATGAGCTTTCAGGTCTTTACGATTGTGCCCACGGTGCAGGTCTAGCAGTGGTAATGCCTGCTTGGATGAAATATGTCTACAAGCGCAACACTCCACTTTTCGTTCAGATGGCGACAAGAGTTTTCGGTTGCAAGCTTGATGAAGAAAGCCCAAGCAAAACTGCCGAAGAAGGAATTCAGTGCTTCAAGAATTTCGTTAAGAGCATCGGCATGCCCACAACCTTAGAAGAGGTGGGTGGCAAGGAAGAGGATATTCCTATCTTAGTCGAGAAGCTCGGACTTAACGGAGAGAAGACTGGCGGATTCGTAAACCTGTCAGAAGAAGACATCACCAAAATTTTAGAGAGCACACTTGCAAAGAATAACTAAACGTCTCAGCAAGAACAACTGAAATTCTCAGCAAGAACAACTGAAATTCTCAGCAAGAACAACCAAAATTCTCAGCAAGAACAACTGAAAAATTCAGCCAGCACACTTGCAAAGAACAACTAAATCAAGCAATAAAAAAGGAGCCTATTCAATAGGCTCCTTTTCTGCTTTCTTACCGACCCTTGGATATTTCCCCGGGGTCGCATTATTTTTCTTTATAACCGGAATCGTTCGAGCGATGTCGGAGTCTGGAAGTTCGAAGTGGCATATGCCAACCAACTCTCCACCAAACGTTTTTATCGCTTTAGTTCCTGTCTTAATTTCGTCGTCAGATTCTCCTGCCTTGTAAGGAGTAAACAATCCGCCCACCTTCACAAAGCCCATGCAAAATTCTGCAAGCACGGACATTCGTGCAACAGCTCGGCTAACAACCAGGTCAAACTGTTCTCTGTATTCAGGCTTTCTCGCAACTTCCTCTGCTCGCGCATGAAGTGTGCGAATTCTCTCAAGTCCCAGTTCAGCAATAACTTCGTCTAAAAATTTCAAACGCTTGTTAAGGGAATCCATCAAAGTGATGTCTGCATCTGGGTAGAGGATTTTAAGGGGTATGCCTGGGAATCCCGCCCCTGTTCCAAGATCCAAAATTTTACCAGAAGAAAGAACCTTTGCAAGTTCTGCATTATCCTTTGCCACGGTTATGATGGACGCGCTGTCGATGAAATGTTTAAGGACAACATCATCATATTCCGTAATGGCGGTTAGATTCATGACCTTGTTCTTCTCGATCAACATTTCGTAGTATCTGTCGAAAAGCTCAAGCTGTTCTTCCGTCACTTCGTAGCCCAGTTTGTTAAGTCCAGTTTTTAACTTATCGTGCTGCAATTTAAACTCCTAGTTTTTCTTTGAGTGCTCGTACTCATACTTTCTTAAGTATACGAGAAGCACTGAAATATCAGCAGGAGAGACGCCGGAAATTCTGGATGCCTGTCCAACATTTTCAGGTCTAACCTTTGATAATTTCTGCTTAGCCTCAAGTCTTAATGACTCGATGTCCTCATAATTTATTTCTTCAGGAATGCGACGCTTTTCAAGTTTCTTGAAATGCTCTACCTGACGATTCTGTCTTTCAATGTAGCCTTCGTACTTGATTTCGATGGCTGCCTGCTCAATTACATCTTCAGGAAGTTCCGGTCTGTCAGGATCCAGTTCCACGATCATTTCGTAACTGAGTTCCGGTCTACAGATAAGTTCTGCAAGAGAAGTTCCTGTGTGAATATCGCAGCTGCCCAGCGAATTAAGAATACCGTTTACTCTTGCGCTGGCACCTACCTTGATGCTCTTAAGTCTTTCAACTTCTGCGGCAATCTGTTCCTTCTTAGTCAGGAACTTGTTGTAACGCTCGTCATCAATAAGTCCAACCTCGTGACCGATTTCCGTAAGTCTGAGGTCTGCGTTATCCTGTCTTAAAAGAAGTCTGTATTCAGCACGGCTGGTCATCATACGATATGGCTCGTGAGTTTCCTTTGTAACCAGGTCGTCGATCAAAACGCCGATGTAAGCCTGGCTTCGGTCCAGTACAACAGGTTCTCTGCCCAAAATTTTCATGGCAGCATTAATGCCTGCTAAAAGTCCCTGCGCTCCGGCTTCTTCGTAACCTGAAGAACCATTTGCCTGACCTGCGGAGAAGAAGCCGCTCACCTTCTTGCACTCAAGCGATTCCTTGAGCTGCATAGGGTTGATACAATCGTACTCAATGGCATATGCATTACGCACCACGCGAGCATTCTCCAGGCCCTTAATGGAACGATACATTTTAAGCTGTACCTCTTCAGGAAGAGAAGAGGAGAGTCCCGAAAGATAAATTTCGTTGGTGTAATCACCTTCCGGTTCCAAGAAAAACTGATGTCTCTTCTTGTCTGAGAACTTAACCACCTTGTCCTCGATGGATGGGCAATAACGAGGGCCAACGCCCTGAATGTTTCCACTAAAGAGTGGGCTTCTGCCAATGTTCTCTTTTATGATTTCATGAGTTTCCTCATTGGTGTAACCGAGATAGCAAAGTTCCTGCTCACGGGCAATTCCCTCTGGAGTATTTGTGAAAGAGAAAGGAGTAATTTTCTCATCTCCGGGTTGTGGCTCGAACTTTGAAAAGTCAATGCTGCGCGCATCAATTCGTGCGGGTGTTCCTGTCTTAAAGCGGTAAATCTCAAGACCCATGTTAATAAGAGAGTCTGTAAGATGTGTCGCACTTGGAAGTCCGTTTGGTCCTGTGTACTGACTTACCTCACCGGTGATACATCTCGCATTAAGATAAACGCCGCTGCAAAGTACTGCTGCCTTGCACTGATAAGTTGCACCGGAAGTGGTTCTGACACCTGTTACATGTCTGCCGTTTTCATCATCTGCCCAGAGAATTTCTGAAACCTCTGCCTGCTTTAATGTGAGGTGATCAGTGTTTTCCATCACCTTTCTCATGGCATTGGAATACTTCTGCTTGTCTGCCTGAGCACGAAGACTTCTAACAGCCGGGCCCTTAGATGTGTTAAGCATCTTGGACTGAATATAGGTCTTGTCTATGTTCTTGCCCATCTCTCCACCAAGGGCGTCAATTTCCCTAACCAGGTGACCCTTGCTGGTTCCGCCAATGTTTGGATTACATGGCATGAGAGCAATTGTATCAGTGCTAACCATGAAGCATATTGTTTCACAGCCAAGTCTCGCAAGAGCAAGCGCTGCCTCACAGCCTGCATGACCTGCACCAATTACTGCAGCGTCATAGCTACCGCACTCAAAAACCGGAACGTTCGTTTCCATTGTTACTCCTTTATTTACCCATACAGAAATCCTTAAAGATTCTGTTTATTAAATCTTCATCCGTATCTTCTCCAATGATCATGCCAAGAGAAGAGTAGGCACTCATTAAGTCTATGGTGAAGAAGTCTTCACTCATGCCGTCGTCCACGGATTGTACAACGGACTTAAGTGAGGCATATGCCTCCATTAAACACTCTTTGTGTCGCTCCGACGTAATAAGAACTTCGTCGTTTGCGGTAATCTCTCCACCAAAGAACATCTCCTTGATTTTGTCACCCAGCTCTACAAGACCAAAGCCTTCCTTCGCAGAGATTTCAATGGTTGGTGCCTTAAGCACATCGATGGCACTAAGGTCTGCCTCTGATGGGAGGTCTGATTTATTTACGAGGACAATTACTTTTCTGTCCTTTAATTTCTCAATTATCTGCTTGTCATTATCGTCCAATTTTCTTGCGCGGTCAACTACATAAAGAATTAAATCTGCATTATCTGCAGCGGAATATGCCCTCTCCACACCAATCTGCTCAATGACATCTCCGGTTTCGCGAATTCCTGCGGTGTCGATAATGTTAAGGGTTATGCCCTCAAAAGTTGCCGTTTCCTCAAGAGTGTCTCTTGTAGTTCCGGCTATGTCTGTTACGATGGCGCGGTCCTCGCCGAGAATCGCGTTAAGAAGTGTGGACTTGCCTGCGTTGGGTTTGCCCACTATTACGGTATTAATACCTTCTGAAATAAGACGACCATTGTTGGCTGAGCCAAGCATTTTCTCAACTAAGTCGATGGACTTATTTACGTTAGCCTTTAACTCCTCGCCGAAACCATCAAGAGAGTAATGCTCAGGGTCATCTAGAGCTGCTTCAATAAAAGCAGTGTCATGAATAATCTGCTCGCGCACTGCACTGATCTGTCTCAACTCCACGCCGCCCAGCTGTTTAACTGAATTCTTAAGGGCCATGGAATTTTTTGCATTAATGATGTCAATAACAGCCTCTGCCTTACTAAGGTCAATACGGCCATTTAAAAATGCTCGCTTGGTAAATTCTCCCGGCTCGGCAATTCGTGCGCCGGCAGAAAGAATCAGGTCAAGAATTCTTCTGGTTACAACTACGCCACCATGGCAATCAATTTCCACCACGTCTTCCTTGGTGTAGGATCTTGGCGCCTTAAAAAGTGCGAGCATGGCTTCATCCACCGATTCTCCCTTTTCATCCACAACGTGTCCATAGTGGATGGTGTGCGACTCGGCATATGCCGCATCAAACATTCCGGACTTCACCTTAAACACCTTTGAGGCAATGGCGAAACTGTCCGGTCCGCTTATACGAATGATCGAAATACCTGAATTTGTAAGTCCTGTTGCAATAGCTGCAATTGTATCTGTAATCATATTCTTAACCTTAAAAAAAAAAGCGGGGTCCTAAGACCCCGCCTAATGAAACTCTACTTATTGTCGGAACCTTCACCGTTTTCAGCAGCGGCCTTTGCAGCAGCCTTCTGTTCAAGGTAAGCTGCATAATCTGCCTTATAATCTGTGCTGTAATCATCACTCTTTTCATTATGACGAGGATAATTAGGTTTCTTGCGTCCGTAGTTATTGTTGCGGTTGTTGTACTTTCCGCCACGGTTGTTGCCGTATCTGTTGTTACGTCCGCCACTATACTTGTTGTCTCTAGGTGCATCCTTTCTCATAGTAACAACTACTTTTCTGTAAGGATCTTCACCTTCACTGTGAGTCTCAACGTATTTGTCATTCTGAAGTGCTGAGTGAATGATTCTTCTTTCGTAAGGATTCATTGGCTCAAGAGCAACACTTCTATGAGTTCTTCTAACCTTCTGAGAAATGTTCTTAGCAAGGTTTTCAAGAGTAGCCTTTCTTCTTTCTCTGTAGTTTTCTGTATCAAGCTTAACCTTAAGGTAAGATGTACCTGAACTACGATTGATTACAAGGCTTGTAAGGTACTGAAGAGAATCAAGAGTCTGACCGCGCTTTCCAATAAGAACGCCCATGTCAGGTCCTTCGATATCTACATAAACAGTCTCTTCTTCTTCATTGATGGAAGCAGTAACATTGGCCTCAAGACCCATGTTCTTAAGTACATCGAATACGAAGTTCTTTGCAATTGCTTCGATTTCTTCCTTGCTCTTTGGAGCTTCTTCCTTAACTGCTTCTGCTACACTTTCAGCTACAGTTTCAGCTACTTCTGCAGCAGCTTTCTCAACTGTTTCGCTGGCTGTTTCAGTCTCAGGTACTTCAACATTGATCTTTACATTTTTGAAAAGACCTAAGAAGCCACCTTCGCTTACTTCTTCATATTTAAGATCTTCTTTGGAAATTCCAAGTTCTACTGAAGCTGCCTCAATAACTTCCTCCAAAGACTTTCCACTAAACTCTTTTTTCATTAGTCCTCCGGGATATACATTTAATTGTCTTTGTTTTCATCTGCTACATCTTCATCATTACTGTAAATGTTAGCAATTGCAGCAATGCTTGATGACTTTAAGTTTCTCTTGGAATCTGGAATTCTTCCGTCCTTTGAAACGTTGTCATTATTGTTATTCTTCTTAGAAGACTTGTTATCAATAGTCTTAGTAGAAGTATTAGCATAAGATGAAATAGAATTCTTGTTGCTATTTACACCGTACTTTGCATATTCCTTCTGCTTCTTTTCATTTGTCTCGTTTGCAAACTCCTGAATATCAACGTTCTTAAGTTTCATGTCGATGAAGAACATTAAGATGATTGATACTACACTTGATGTGATCCAGTACAGGCCGACACCAATTGGGAATGTGAAACAAATAAAACCAGAGAAGATAGGCATTACATAGTTCATTGTCTTCATGGAATCCATTGGACTAGGCTCTGTGCTCTTCTTCTTTTTATCCTTGTTATCTTTTGATTTATTCATTGCCATTGTAAGCTGGGTCTGAATAAACTGGAAGAGTGCTGCAAGAAGCGGAATAAGTACTGTAATGCTCTTAAATGCAGGTTTATCGAAAATGTTAATACCAAAAATAGTATTGATCTCGATGATGTGCTCTTTAACATCTGAAGGAACAATAGTTTCTCCATCAGCTTCGTAGCTTTCAGCCAGTGCAGCTGAAATGTAAGGGGCATATGCATTCCATGCCTTTACACTACCCTTTGTGATAGAAGTATCTGTGTCCAGTTCTTCTCCGTTAAAGAATGTTTCCCAGTTATCGCCTGAGAAGCCTGCCATGATTTTAATGAAATCATCGCTTTCATAGGAATCTTTTCCAACACTGTAGCTAGGTGCTTTTCTTACATAAACGCCGTTAGCTGAATAGAAAGCATAAATGGCATCTGTTAAAGTGTACTCTTTCTCACCTACTGTTACAGTTTCTGGAATTATTCCATCGCTGTTTTTGTCTGATACTTTCTGATTTTCAATTGCTGTAACAATTTTCTCGTATTCTGTTCCGATGTCTTCAACGTATACCGGAATTTGGTATACAACAGGATAAAGAGCAAAGAGAAGAACCATAAGAAGAATCATTGGAAGACATCCACTAGTAGGAGATGTTCCGTACTTCTTATAGACTGCCTGCTGCTCAGCCTGCATAGCCATCATTGATTCCTGATCTCTTTTGCCCTGGTATTTCTTTGAAATAGCCTGGATTTCAGGATTCATCTTTGCAGAAACCTTTGAGAATTTCTGCTGCTTGTAAGTAAGTGGTAAAGTGATAAGTTTGAAAGCAACTGTAAATGCGATAATACAAATTGCTACCTTATCAATACCGAATACAAGAAGAAACTTGTAGATATAGTTTATGGCTAAACCCATCAAGTTAACGAAAGGATCAAGTAAACTTAAAAATAAAGTCATAGATTATTCTTTCTGTATAAATACTTGTTTTCAATTTTAAGAAAAACTATGGAACCGGATCGTAACCACCTTTATGGAAAGGATGGCATCTGAGGATTCTTCTAATTGCAAGATAGGATCCTTTAATGGCACCATATTTTTCAAGTGCTTCAATTGCATACTGTGAACAGGTAGGTGTGTATATGCATGTTGGCATGCGTTTAAGACCTGAAATATGACGTTGGTAAAATCTGATCATTTTAATCAGTACTTTTTTCATATTACTGCTCCTCGTTTTCTAAGACACCATGAAGACGCGCAAGATGTAAAAGCGCACTTTCAATGTCTTTGTATCCTTTTCCTACCGATTGGTTGCGTGCAATTACGACAATGTCCAGCCCGTTGCTGAAACTGCCGCAGTTTAAGCGGTAAGCTTCCTTTATTAAACGTTTCTGTCGATGACGCACAACGCTGTTACCGACTTTCTTGCTTACGCTTATGCCTATTCGATTGTAATCAAGGTCATTGCTATTCACGTACATGACCAGGTATTTGTTGCCTTTGGAATTACCTTTTCTGTAGGCAACCTTAAATTCTTCGTTTTTAAGGGATATGATTTTCATAAAATCTCCTTAAAAGGAAAAAGGTCACATAAATGCGACCTAAGCAGAAATCTTATGTCTTCCTTTAGCTCTTCTTGCTGCAAGAACTTTTCTTCCGTTAGAAGTTAACATTCTCTTTCTAAATCCATGAACACGTGCATGGCTTCTCTTCTTTGGCTGATATGTCATTTTCATAGTAGAAACACCTCCTTAATTAATGTCAAAAATAATAAAAAGGGCCAATTGCCCATTGAATAGCAGTTTGTATTATAATAATCAAAACCTTTTTCGTCAAGGAAAGATTTGGAAATAACAGTAAATTAACAGGTTTTAGTAACTTATCCACAATATTTCATCATACTTATCCACAACTATTTACTTGTATTATTTTTTTCCTTATTGTATAATTATATCAAATTTGGATTTGCGTTTTAACGCGTCTAATAAGCCTTATTTTTAATTTTATGGTCAAACTCGATAATCACCACCTTTTGTTGATTTTCAATTTTAAAGGTTTAAATGACTGATTTTCAAATTTTCACCATTTTTACAACTAAAAAGCAAATTGATAATTTTCACTAATTTTACTGATAAAACCGGTTATTTAAGTACAAAACATAGCCGGTATTTAGTTTGTGATTTTTAAATAATTTTATGTTTAGCACATTATAATAAGGAAGAAACTCATTTTTGTGGAGGAATCATGAGAGAATTACTTCAAAGTAAGTGGGATGAAATCTTAAACTTTATGAAAGAGGAGTACAACATCACCGAGGTTTCCTTTAAGACCTGGCTTAAAAACCTTACAGTTTATGATGTTGATGATAACATCGCCATCATTAGTGTACAGGACAGCACTTTAGGTGAGAATGCTGTGGAATTCATAAAAAACAAATATTCCATCTACATTAAAACCGCCATTGCTGAAGTTACAGGCGAAGAACTGGAAATCAGTTTCATAAAGCAGTCTGAAATTGACAGCCAGATAAAAAAAGAAGAAGAAAAGAAAGCTGCTCCGGCAAGTAAGAGAAATCTTAATCCAAGATACACTTTTGATAACTTCGTAGTCGGAGATAACAATAACATTGCTCAGGCCTCTGCTCTTGCAGTTGCTGAAAGTCCTGGTTCTGTTTACAATCCACTTTTCATTTACGGTGGATCAGGACTTGGTAAGACTCATCTCATGTATGCGATTTCTAATTTCATACAGGAAAACAATCCGGACCTTAAAGTTCTCTATGTTTCCAGTGAGAACTTTACCAACGACTATGTTAATTCACTTAGATCAGGTTCTGAAAATCCTGAACAGTTTAGAAACAAGTACAGACAGAACGATGTTCTCTTAATTGATGACATCCAGTTTATTATAGGAAGAGAAAGAACTCAGGAAGAGTTTTTCCACACCTTTAATGAAATGAAGGAATCTAACAGGCAGATTGTTATTTCTTCAGACCGTCCACCAAGAGAATTGGAAATTCTTAATGAACGACTTAAGTCCAGATTCGAAATGGGCCTTACGGTTGATATTCAGCCACCTGCCTACGAAACCAGACTTGCTATTTTAAATAAGAAGGTTTCCAACGAAAACATCAATCTTAATGAAGACATCTTAAAGTACATCGCAGAGAATGTTAAGCGAAACATTCGAGAACTTGAAGGAGCTTTAACCAAGGTTGTGGCAATGGGAAGACTTCAGAAGCGAAGCATAACCCTTGATCTTGCCAAAGAAGCATTAAAAGACATCATCTCACCGGATGAAAAGCAGTCAGTTAATCCACAGCTCGTAATTAACGTTGTGGCAGAACACTTTGACATTACTACTGAGATGATGAATTCCGGCAACAGAAGAAAAGAGATTGCTTATCCAAGACAGATAGCCATGTATCTCTGCAGAGAGCTTTGTCCGGAATATTCCTTAAACGATATCGGTAAATGCCTGGGAGGAAAACATCACACAACCATCCTTCATGGTTACAACGTAGTGGCTGAAGACATTACTAAGGATGAATCTCTTAAGAAAACTATCGACATCATTATAAAGAAGATTAATCCACCGGAATAAGTGGATAACTCTGTTAAAGATTTGTTATTAAACTGTTGACTTCCTGTTTATTAAATTAAAGCAATTTTTTAAGCAAATTTTGATCAACAGCCGGTGCTGTTAAAAATGTTATTAAATGGCAAATTTTTCAACACCAAATTAACATCACTTTTTCAACTATTTAAAGGGTTTAGGTGGCTTATCAACAAATTCACAGCCCCTATTACTAATACTATATTTATTTATAATAATAAAAAGCAGCACAAGCTGTCTCGCAGGGAGGATTACACATGATTTTTTATTGCCAGAAAAGTGATATCTTAAATGCATTTTTAGATTGTTCTAAAGCAATATCTCCTAGAACTACAATGGAAATCCTTGAGTGCTTCTACATTGAAGCCTCTAATGATGAAGTTAGAATTACCGGTAACAACATGGAGTTAGGAATTAAGAAAACAATTCCTGCTAAGGTTGAGGAAGCTGGTATTGTTTGTATTAACAACAAGATGATTACTGAAATCATCAGAAAGAGTCAGGATGAAATGATAAGAATCGCCATTGATGATTCCTATCAGTGCAGCGTTACTTACGGAAAGAGTAAAGCTGTCATCAGTGGAAGAAGTGGAGAAGATTATCCTGTACTTACGGAAATTGACAAGACAAACTGCGTAAAGATTTCAAAGATGGGTCTTAAGAACATCATTTCTCAGACAATCTTTGCCATTAGTGACAATGAAACCACCAAGGTATTAACAGGTGAGCACTTCGAAATCAACGAAGATGAACTTACTGTTTCAGCTTGTGATGGTCACAGAATTGCTATAAGAAAAATTAAACTCAAGGAAAGCTATCCTCGTTATGACATTGTTATTCCTGGAAAGTCACTTCTTGAAGTAAACAGACTTATTCCTGGTGATGCTGATTCCGACGTAAGCATTTACATTACTTCTAACAGTATCATGTTTGAATATGACAACACTATTGTTCTTTCAAGATTAATTGATGCCAAGTACTTAAGCATTAATCAGATGATCAGCAACGATTATGAAACAAAGATTGTTGTTAACAAGAAGATGCTCTTTGAAAGTCTTGACCGTTCAACTCTTTTTGTTAGAGAGTCAGAAAAGAAGCCAATTATCTTTAACATCTATGATGAGAGAATGGCCATCAAGATGAACACAACCATCGGTTCCTACGATGATGAGTTAGACATCGAAAGAGAAGGAAAGGGCATCATGATTGGATTTAATCCAAAATTCTTTATTGATGTCATTAGAGCAATTGATGACGATGAGGAAATCACCATCTACATGACTAACGCAAAGTCACCATGCTTTATTAGAAACGCAGAAGGAACTTACAACTACTTAGTTCTTCCTGTACAGTTTAATTCTTCAGCAAACTAAGAGAAAAAAATGGAAACTATAACAATTAAAGATGAATTTATAAAATTAGGTCAGGCTCTTAAATTAGCCGGACTTGTTGGCTCCGGTGTCGAAGCCAAAGTTGTCATCACCGATGGTGAGGTCAAGGTTAATGGCGAAGTAGACACCAGAAGAGGAAGAAAACTTTACAAAGGTGATGAAGTAGAGTTTAACGGTGAATCTTTTAAAGTTGAATAGGCATGATTATTAAAGCATTACAGCTAAAAGATTTTAGAAACTATCAAAGTCTTGATGTAGATTTTTCAGATACCGTAAACATATTTTACGGAGACAATGCCCAAGGTAAAACCAACATCTTAGAATCTCTGTTCTTAATGGCTACCACAAAGTCTTATCGTGGTTCCAAAGAGAAGGAGATGATTAGACTTGGGAAAGATGAATCACACATCAGACTGATTATTGAAAAAGATGAAGTGGATCACACCATGGACATGCACCTTAAGAAAAACTCACCTAAGGGAGCAGCCATTGACGGAAGACTGATCAGAAGAACTTCAGAACTTTACGGAATTCTTCATGTCATATCTTTTTCACCGGAAGATTTGAATCTGATTAAGGATGGCCCTTCAGAAAGGCGAAGATTCATGGACATGGAACTTTGTCAGTTGGACAAAGTCTACTTTTCAAATCTTTCTAACTATAACAAAGTGCTCCAGCAGAGAAACAATCTCTTAAAGCAGCTAAGCTTCGACAAGTCGTTACTTCCAACGATAGAGGTTTGGAATATGCAACTTGTGAACTTCGGCAAAGAGATTATTCGAATCAGGAGAGAATTCATAAACAGCCTTCTTCCAATAATTGAGGAAAAACACAACAGCATTAGCGGGGGAAAGGAAACTCTTAAATTAGAGTACAAGGCTAATGTTACGGAAGATAATTTTGCAGCGCAGCTGGAAAAGAACATTGAGCGTGACATTTACCTAAAGGCAACTTCCTGTGGTCCTCACAAGGATGACCTGGCATTTTTCATTAACGATAACAATGTCAGAGTCTATGGATCCCAGGGTCAGCAGAGAAGTGCAACGCTTTCACTAAAGCTTTCAGAAATTGAGCTGGTTAAAAACAAAATTAACGATACACCGGTTCTTCTGTTAGATGACGTGCTTTCAGAACTGGACAGAAACAGACAGACCTGCCTGCTTTCAGAAATTGAAAACGTGCAGACCTTCATTACCTGTACAGGTTTGGAAGAGTTCATTGAAAGTCAGAAACAAAATAACAAAGTTTTCCACGTAGTAGGTGGGAAAATAGTATAGATGTCCACAAAGAGAAAGGGATTAATATGGATAACGAAAAAGTGGAACAGGAATATGGCGCGGAACAAATACAGATCCTTGAAGGTCTTGATCCAGTAAGAAAAAGACCGGGTATGTATATTGGTACCACCTCAGCCAGAGGTCTTCATCATCTTGTTTACGAAATCGTAGACAATGCTGTGGATGAAGCGTTGGCAGGTTATTGTACACAGATTGACGTAACCATTAACAACGACGGATCAATTACAGTTCAGGATAACGGACGAGGTATCCCTGTAGATAAAAACAAAGAAAAAGGCATTTCATCCGTAGAAGTTGTATTTACCATTCTTCATGCGGGCGGTAAATTCGGCGGTGGCGGATACAAGGTATCCGGCGGTCTTCACGGTGTAGGTGCATCAGTAGTTAACGCTCTTTCAACCTGGCTTGAAGTAGTAGTCAGACATGATGGTCACATGTACTACCAGAAGTACAACCGTGGTGTAGCCGAAAAGGAACTGGAGAGAATTGGAACGGCAGACACAACAGGTACTACTGTTACATTCCTTCCTGATCCTGAAATTTTTACGGAAACTACAGTTTTTGATTTTGACACCTTAAAGACCCGACTTCGCGAGATGGCTTTCCTGACAAAGGGCCTGCGCATATGCCTGCACGACAAGAGAGAAGGCAGGGAAGACGACAGAGAATTCCACTATGAAGGCGGAATTATTGAGTACGTTAAGTATCTTAACAAGGCTGACACTGTTCTCTATCCTGAAGTTTTCTATTGCGAGGGCAAGGTTGGTGATGTGGAAGTTGAAGTTGCACTTCAGCACAACGACGGTTATTCGGAAATGGTTAACGGTTTCGTAAACAACATCATCACACCTGAAGGTGGAACTCACATTGTTGGTTTTAGAAACGCACTTACTAAGACATTCAACAACTATGCAAAGAAAAATAAGTTGATAAAGGAAACTGATGACAATCTTTCCGGTGATGACATTCGTGAAGGTCTTACCGCAATTGTCAGCATCAAGATTCCTGAGCCACAGTTTGAAGGACAGACTAAGCAGAAGCTTGGTAACTCCGAGGCCCGTGGTGCAGTTGATAGCGTAGTTTCAGAAAAACTTACTTACTTCCTTGAGCAGAATCCTGCCATCGGTAAGGCAATTGTTGAAAAATCCATTCTTGCGCAGAGAGCAAGAGAAGCTGCTAGAAAAGCTAAGGAACTTACAAGAAGAAAGTCAGCACTTGAAGGACTTTCACTTCCTGGTAAGCTTGCAGACTGCTCCGACAAGAATCCTGAAAATTGTGAAATCTTTATCGTCGAGGGAGATTCCGCGGGCGGCTCTGCAAAGACTGCAAGAAGTCGTGCGACTCAGGCTATTCTTCCACTTAGAGGAAAGATTCTTAACGTAGAAAAGGCAAGACTTGATCATGCACTTGGAAATGCAGAAATCCAGGCAATGATTACAGCGTTCGGTACAGGTATTCATGAGGACTTTGACATTTCAAAGCTTCGTTACCACAAGATTATTATCATGACCGATGCCGATGTCGATGGTGCTCACATCGCGACACTGCTCCTTACCTTCATGTACAGATTCATGCCGGAACTTATTAAGCAGGGCTATGTATATCTGGCAACTCCTCCACTCTACAAAGTAGAGAAGAACAAGAAGGTTTGGTATGCCTACAATGATGACGAACTTAACAAGATCATGCTCGAAATCGGACGTGATTCAAATAACAAGGTTCAGCGTTACAAAGGTCTTGGTGAAATGGATGCCGAGCAGCTTTGGGAAACAACCATGGATCCTGAAAAGAGAATTCTTAAACGTGTAAACATGGACCATGATGCACTTAGCGAACTGGACGTTACATTCAAGATTCTCATGGGTGATGAAGTTGACCCAAGACGTGAATTCATTGAAACAAATGCTAAATACGCAGAGAACATTGATATTTAAACCCTAAGGAAGGAAACAAATGGACGAACATATTTTTGATCAAATCAGCGATGTTGATTTGAAAAAAACGATGGAGAAATCTTACATCGAATATGCCATGTCAGTTATCGCATCCCGAGCACTTCCGGATGCGCGAGACGGACTTAAGCCTGTTCAGAGAAGAATTCTCTATGCAATGATCGAACTTAATAACACACCTGACAAGCCTCACAGAAAATGTGCACGTATTGTCGGTGATACAATGGGTAAGTACCATCCTCACGGTGACAGCTCAATTTACGGAGCACTTGTTAACCTTGCTCAGGACTGGTCTACCAGATATCCACTGGTTGACGGCCATGGTAACTTCGGTTCTGTGGATGGCGACGGCGCAGCTGCCATGCGATACACAGAAGCAAGACTTTCCAAAATATCAATGGAAATGCTGGCCGACATCAACAAGGATACCGTTGATTTTGTACCTAACTTTGACGAGACAGAAAAGGAGCCAACAGTACTCCCTTCAAGAATTCCTAACCTTTTGGTAAACGGAACTTCAGGTATCGCTGTAGGTATGGCAACGAATATCCCTCCACACAACCTTGGAGAAGTTGTTAATGCCGTAGTAAAGATCATCGATAACAAACTTCAGGACATGGATACCACCATCGAAGAAGTCATGGAAATCATCAAGGGACCTGACTTCCCAACCGGTGCCCACATTCTTGGAACAAGAGGAATCACAGAGGCATATACCACCGGCCGAGGCAAGATTAAAGTTCGTGCCGTAACAAACATTGAGCCAATGGCCAATGGCAAGAACAGAATTATCGTAACTGAGTTGCCATATGCCGTAAACAAGGCAAAGCTCATCGAAAAGATTGCTGAACTTGTTAGAACAAAGCGCGTGGACGGAATCACAGATCTTCGTGATGAGTCAAACCGTGAAGGTATGAGAATCGTAATCGAGCTTAGACGTGATGCGAACCCACAGGTAGTTCTTAATCACCTCTACAAGCACACTCAGATGCAGGATACCTTCGGTGTAATTATGCTGGCGCTGGTTAACAATGAGCCAAAGATTCTTACACTTCTTGATATGTTAAAGGTTTACCTTTCACACCAGGAAGATGTTGTTAGAAGAAGAACAGCTTACGACCTTGCAGAAGCAGAGAAGAAGGCTCACATCTTAGAGGCACTTCTTAAGGCTCTCGATGTAATTGATGAAATCATCGCGATCATCAGAGGCTCCAAGAACACAGAAATCGCTAAGAACACTCTTATGAGCACCTACGGTTTTGATGATGTTCAGGCACAGGCCATTGTTGACATGAGACTTCGTCAGTTAACAGGTTTGGAAAGAGAAAAACTGGAGACACAGTATGCTGAACTCCAGAACATGATTGCAGAGTTTAAGGCAATCCTGGCAGACGAAAAGAAACTTCTTGGTGTTGTTAAGGAAGAGCTCCTTGCAATCACAAAGAAATATACAGATGACAGAAGAACAGAAATCGTATTCGACGAATCAGAAATGAGCCTCGAAGATTTTGTTCCTAACGACAAGACAGTCATCACCATGACAAAGAAGGGCTACATCAAGAGAATGTCTCCTGACAACTTCCGCGTTCAGAACAGAGGCGGCAAGGGCATCAAGGGAATGCAGACAATCGAAGATGATGTAATCGAAAGCATATTCACGACTACAAACCACAAGCTGCTTCTTTTCTTCACAAACACAGGAAGAGTTTACAAGCTTAAGGCTTACCAAATCCCTGAAGCATCAAGAACCTCAAGAGGTATTGCAATTATTAACCTCCTCATGCTTCAGCCGGAAGAGAAGATTCAGGCCATCATTCCAATTGATGACTTTGACCAGGGTGGAAACCTTATCATGGCTACTAAGGGTGGAACCATTAAGAAGACACCTATTAAAGCCTACGAAAACATCAGAAAGATTGGTATTCAGGCAATCACTTTAAGAGATGATGACAAACTTATCGAAGTTAACGTATCCAGCGGTGAAGACGTAATCACCATGGCTACGGCAAACGGTAAGTCCATCACCTTCAATGAAACTGATGTTAGAGAAACCGGAAGAAGCGCCATGGGTGTTCGCGGTATCGATCTTGCAGAAGGCGACAAGGTAATCGGCATGCAGATTGCTAACGCAGGCAAGTACTTCCTGTTCATTACCGACAAGGGTATGGGCAAGAGAACCGAATCTGCAGAATTCCGTAGCCAGAACAGAGGTGGTAAGGGTCTCATCTGTTACAAGATCAATGACAAGACCGGCCAGCTCGTGGGCATGAAGGCAGTAAATGACGAGATGGATGTCATCATGATTACAAACGAGGGCATCATCATTAGAACTACCGTTGATGACATTAGTGTTATTGGACGAAACACATCAGGTGTTAAGTGCATGAACATTAAGGATGAAAACATCAAGGTAGCAAGTATTACTGTAACGGACAAGGATCCGGATGAGGAATATGCCGCAGAAGGCGAAGAAACCGAAATTGCAACAGAAGGTGAAACCTCTGAGGCAACAAAGGAGAACGGTTCTGCAGAATAAGAAGTTGCAGAGAACAAAATCTTATTTAGATCTAAAAAAGCTCCCGTACAAGTAATGTGCGGGAGCTTTGATTTTACAGTATTTGACGAGGGATAAAAATAATTCAAAAGGTTGACAAAGAAAAAGCGGTTTGCTATACTCATTTTTGCGTCACAGTAAAGAATTCTTTAAGGTGACAATGAAAACTGCATAATTGACAGGGTTCAGTTGGAGAAGTACTCAAGAGGCTGAAGAGGCGCCCCTGCTAAGGGTGTAGGTCGTTAACGCGGCGCGAGGGTTCAAATCCCTCCTTCTCCGTACCATTTTAGGCAGCGTGTAACCACGCTGTTTTTATTTCCAAAAAATCGTCCGGAAAACACTGAAAACACAGCAGATTCACGAACTTCAAAAATTATGAAAATAATTCCAAAAAGTTGTTGACGATGGGAAATGCATGTGGTATTATAGTCAAGTCGCCGCTAAGAGCGGACGACGCAAAATGAACATTGAAAACAGAATAGTG
>R14__coassemble_754_pt1 | contig 19908 bp, 14 predicted proteins | sample R14__metabat2_high_PE_046 | metagenome-assembled genome bin R14
ATCCTCTTGAATTAACATAGCTCTCAAAAATTATTGTCAGAGACGACATAGACATTTGTGTTTGATATCCTCTTGAATTAACAAAGCTCTCAAACGTCATCAGTCTTTCAATCTTGAAATATTGCGTTTGATATCCTCTTGAATTAACAAAGCTCTCAAACTATCCAAACACTCTGATGAGTGGTAATGCTGTTTGATATCCTCTTGAATTAACAAAGCTCTCAAACTAAGGATTTTGAAGATGATATTATTAAGTGTTTGATATCCTCTTGAATTAACAAAGCTCTCAAACTAACCACAATCCCCAAATTATTTATTTTTTTTTTTTATACTATTTAATTAAAAAAGCTGTAAAACCTCATGAACTTTGATATGTGATCATGTTAATTTTGATATCCTCTTGAATTAACAAAGCTCTCAAACCCGACGATATAAGGCGCGCGCCTAACGCGTGTTTGATATCCTCTTGAATTAACAAAGCTCTCAAACCTCAAATTGGTTATCACCGAGCTTATACGCTTCTTCGAAAAGCGCCGTTAATCCAAAGTAATAATGCACTTATCCTGATCTACAATAGTAATTGTTTCATTATATTGCTTTTCAGATTTAGTTCCCTCTAACAACAGAAGATATACTTTTTCGTATTCACAAAACTTATATAACTCATCAATCTCTTCTTTACTCATAAATAATTTGATATTAGAGAAAACAACAAAACTAGTATTAATAATTTGATGTACAACTCTTATATAGTTTTCTATTCTCTCCAATAAAGAATCCGAGTCATCATTCACTTTAACACCGTATAGTTTTAACAATCCGGTTACATCAGGCTTTATATCATAAGTTAAATCATAGGGAACTTTATTAATTAACTCATCAATATAATTAATCTCCTTAACATTTAACTCTGAAGTCTGTTCCATCATTTCTTCAACTGCAATATTGTCTAATTCAGAGTACAATGCATTTATAATTTTCCTGTTATTAAAGTCAAGGTCATATGGGTTTACAATAAACTCTACATTTTTTGAGATATTAATGTCATTTCCATGATCTGAAATGAAAACGCTACCATCCCCACCATTACATTCAACAAACAAGTTTCTAAAAAAATCCGAATAAAGCTCTTTGTTTTCAATTACTAACACATTAAAAATGTTTTCTTGAAAGTTAATTTCTAAGTTTAACTCATTGTAATACAATTTCATAATACAACTATTCTTTCATGGGTGTTTAGAACATCGCTTTTTGTTTTTCCAACAATAAATTCCATATTTGAATACTGTCTCTCTGTAATTTTTATAAGTTGCACCAAACCCTCTGGCGGTTTATTCTTTTTTACATTTTCTGATATTGAATCCGCCATATTACTATTAGGTGCAAGTTTACAATATACAGACTCTTGCATCATAAGAAATCCAGATTTTATTAAATACTTTCTAAACTTTGCATAGTCTTTTCTGTTTTTTGCAGTCAGAACCGGCAAATCAAAAAACACAATAACTCTCATATACCTAAAATTCATAACTATAAAGTTTTATTAATGAATCATCATTATCATTTAATGCATCAAATATGCTCTTACAGTATATTTTGATGGCATTACCTAAAAGTTCACTTCTTCCAGCAATTCTCACTTCAATTTCAAGTAGTTTTAGCATTTCCATTTTTTCTTCATGCTCAAACTTATCTGGCATATTTAACCTAACAATATAATCAACCATTGGACGGAATGGTTCCATTAAATCAGATGCTAAATTAAACTGGTTAAACATATTATCATGGAATAAGCCTAACTGAGTTATATAACCATTAGACACAATTTCACGCGTAAAATTCGAAAGAATCAAACTGTAACCGTAATTTAAAGCTGCATTAATACTGTTTTCATTTGTTCTTGTAAAATCCATACCAAACAATGCATTGAAGTACACTTTAGCCGCATGTCCTTCTCGGTTTGTTGTATCACCAAATTCTATTTCCTTTAAGTAGGAGTGAAGCATCTCCGCTCCACTCCTATTCCATCTTTCAAGGTGTTCGGCCTGTTTATGAATCTTTTCGGAAACTATTTCAGTCCATACTGCAGTTTTAATGTCCTGATTCCAGGCAATTTGATTTCTAACTTTTGCACTTGTATCATGCGCCCCATAATAAGGAATCAATTCAGAAGACGGATTTCGTTTTTCATCACAGAAAACAACTTTAATCTTCTTTTTACATAGCTCAGAAAGCAAAGCAGCTGTCAACGACACCGATGTAGACTCCACAATTAACATTGATAGTTCACTAAGATGTATCTTTATTGTTTCATTATTTCGAACTACCAAATAACCCATTTGATAATCTAATTTTGCACTGCTTGATACTACTACTGTTCGCCAACTCATATTGTCTTCAAATCAAACTCATTTTTATAAATACCTGTTATAGATTGATTTATGAGTTTCATTTTTTCAAAAGAACCAGTTTTTCTACTAATAACCATTTTGCCAGACGCAGGAACTCCACCGATTAACGATAAATCTCCTATTCCAACACCGATTGCGGATACTGTTAAAATTTGAATCAACACTTTACACTGATCCTCAATTGTTAGATTAATATACTTTTCCCTTCCCTTTTGTAATCGCTCACCAATTGGATTAACTCTATTTAAGAATATGCCACAATTATGTTTATTTGTAAGTTCATCATACAGTTTTAGATTATTCTCCTCAGTAATTTCTTCGTTATAGTTATTTGAATTTTGAATAAATTTTTCTATTCTGCTAATGTATTTTATATACTCCTTACTAAGACAAAATTCTACAGCATTTCTAATTATTAATCGTCCTGATGACTTTCCTGTTAAATGAACATAATATCCATTCACATTCAGTAATGACTGAATTCTTATCTTCTTAAGACGAATGGATGGGTTAACAAGTTTAAGGTCATTTACACAGTAATCTCTAAGCTTGCTAATATCATCTCCAATTTTCTCACAAAGGTAAACTGGCACAGATTCAATTGTTCTTATTCTATTAGTTTTCTTGCCTTTAATTTCATCATGCTCTACTAAGAAGAAATACGCTGTGGATGCACTTGTATATCCACCATACTTAGTAACATCTCCTAATTTAGGATCTGATGCTTTAAGAGGAAGATAGCTTTCCGGTGTTGCCTTTTCATGGTTATATAATGTTGCATTTGCAATTCCACCATGTCCCACAAAGCTGAGTCTAGTAAGTAGCGGAGTATTCTTACTCATCATCTTTGAAACTGTTTCAATAGTTTTAGATTCACCATCCTTAGGATTAGCAATCCAAGCTGTTTCACCGCCACGAGTAACATTCCAGTCAAACATTCTTCCTAAGCTATACTTGTTCTTATCTTTATCCCTAGCATATTCATTCTTAATGAAATTCATAGGATTCTTAGTAAACTTAGTATAATAAACATTACCCACTACTATATTTAAGTAGGCATCATTAGCATGATGGAAGTCATTAACAAGTCGTGACTTAGGTAAGTCAAACTTCTTTCTAAATTCCGAAACATTAGACGCTTTTGAATACACCATTTCTGTTCCAGGCATAAGATCTTTAATTAAGCTACTTACGCCCTTTGTGGCCTGACTGGTTTCAACCATCTGTCTTGCAATAAAGCCCGCTAACTGTTCCTCAGTGAACGGATTTGAACCCATAAGTCGGTTATATTTTTCTTCAGTAATTAACTTGTTTGCTTTTAATGTTTTCCATAACGCAATTACTTCAGGGTTACATCTGATTTTCTCAGTAATCGGATAGGTGTCACCCTTTTCATTATTGATTGGTTTCTCAGCCAGAACAAGGTTGTTATCAATATTGTCATCCTTTACGTAATGACGTGCATAAATGTGGTCAATATCATAAAGGTTGTCATTATAAAGTTCATTTAAATCAATCGGTTTTCCGGTGTACATGGAACGACCCATCTGAGTTAAATAAAGATACATTTTCTTGCTCTTAATCTTACCTGATGCATCTGCCTCTTCAATAAACTCTTTCCAGTTTTTAGTTTCGCCTTTAATAGATTTGTAAAGGTCAATGAATTTCTGTTTTCTGGAAACAGTTCTAACCTTTTCTCCTTCAGATCTTGTCATTTCAACAAAAATCTTCTTAGGCGCACAGCCCATGATGTGTTCAATTTCTTTAATAATCTGAAGTGTCTGCCAAATCATGCGCTTAACTGGAGCAGAAAAACAATAGTAATCCAAGTCTTCTGCCTTAAACTCAGCTAATGTCTTTAAAGCCTTCGTTGATTTTTTTGAGAGTTCTTCCTTAAAAGTAAATGCATCACTATTAATGATTTCCATTAAGTTAAGATTGTTATCCCATAATGCTGTAATAAGGGAGGTGATTTCACCAGTTTCTTTGTTACATCCCTGCAATTCAAAGAATTCTCTTGAAAGATTACCCCAATCTTTAAACTTAAATCCTAAGATTCTCTTTAACTTAGAATCATCAACGATATCGCCGTAGTTCTCCTTTATAAGCTCTGTTAAGACATCTTTTGAATCCCCATAAATTGTGCACCATTCAATTATTTTCTCAGCTGCATTCTTGTAGGTGTCTTCCTTCATTTTTTCGCCAAAAACGCCTAAGAATTTTCCATAAGATGCTAAAGAACTCTTAATAGTTTCATCAATTCCGGAGATTTGAGTTTCATCCTCAATAGCTCCCATGGATTTGAGCATGCCAACAAGTTTTTTTCTTGTAATCTTCTTTCCTGTAATAAATAACTCGTCATAGATTGACTGTTTGAGTTCAACAGGAATTCTGTTTCCATCAATCTTTAAATTGTTGATTTCATTTAATACACAGTAGCGTTCGTAAAGAAGAGATGCCTTTGGAAGAACTCGTTCATCATTAAGATAACTACATTTTCTAACAAGACGTTCAATGAATCTTCTTTGAGTCGCATTAAAATCAATCTTGTCTTCTATGTTCCATGGAAGTACTTCACCTGGAGCTTTTCTCACTACCCAACCGTTTCCGCCATTTTTCTCGCTATTTTCAGATGTAGGGCCGATATAATAAGGAATTTGGAATGAAAACAATTTAATAATTCTTTCTGACGTGGTTAAACCGGATTCATCCTTTTCTTTAAGGAATGGCAAATAACCCTCAGCGTTTTTAAGAATTGCTTTTAATTCAGCAAGATGAACCTGGTTAGGAATAACGCCATTGGCTCCTGTAAGCTGCTTTGGCATAAAGTTTTCTTTGCTGATTTCATCAATTACATAAAGAGCATCTTTATCATCTGGATTCGTTTTTAAAATGCCTTCAATTATTTTCTTTACGCCTTTATAGAAAGTCTCCTGATCTCTTCCCTTATAACTTCTTCTTACCTTTTCGCCTGAATTGTATGAATTAACATAGGCATTGTAGGTTCCATCTTTATGGCTTCTAAACATTTCATCATATTCTGCTTTATCACAGTATTTTTTCATCAAAGACTTTAATATCTTTAAATCTTTCTGATGTTTGTTATAAGAATCCACACGAGAGTCTGAAAGATAGGAATATCCCTTTAAAATTCCCGCAAGAGTGCCTAAATCATAGGCTTCCTTAATAAGTTCAATTAACGCATAGTTATCATCACCGATTGCCTCAATTATCTCAGGAATCTTGTCATCATAACTAAAACTTGAAAACTCGATTTTTACATCATTGTCTTTTTCAACAGATGCAAATAAGTCTGATGCTTTTGCAGAAAGACCACACATCATTTTAAGTATTAATGTTTTCGTTTTATCTTTTTTCTCAATACCTGTTAGTTCTGCCAACCTCTCAGCTTTCACGGATCGACTACAATTACGGTCACTAAGAATGTTCTCAATTGCCTTTCCATCAACATCAGGCATTGATACATCCTCTAATAGCTCTAAGCAGATATTACGAATATCTTCATAGATTTCAGACATAGTTCTAGATGAGCTTTCACTAGCAAGTGCTGCATTCAAGAAATGTCCTCTGTGTTTGTAAATGTTTAAGATTGCTAAAAAGACAAGTCTAACATCATGACTTTCTGAATTGTGAATCAGTTCTTTTCTTAAATGAAAAATAGTAGGATAGGCTTTGTAATAATCCTTGTCTGTAAAATTATCATCATTAAAAAGATTGTACTTATAACGGACGTTTTCATCCTTATCTTCCAGGTGGTACTTACTGTTCTTAAGTCTTGCATAGAAGTCCGGATCAATCTCAGAAATTGCCTCGTCAAAATAAGAAAGTAACAACCCAATTCTTGCATGCTTTCTCTGAAGTCTTCTTCTGCTAACTCTGTGCGTTCTTCGATCAACCGAAGTTGAAGCTTCATCAAATTCTCTGATTCCCCAAAGATCTTTTCCCTTAGCTTTCTTAAGAACATAGTTCTTATCCGTTACAGCCCAACCAACTGAACTTGTTCCCATGTCTAACCCCAAATAATAGTCGTTGCTCATTTTTCCCTCCTAAAAAATTTATGTTGACATAAATAAAATTTTGAGTTATTTTGTAAGTGAATTAACAAAGCGAGTTCAAATAAGGTTAATCCGAAATCGCCTCGTTAGAGGCCTTACATTGTGTAAGATTTAATCCAATCTTTTGATTGGATTTTTTTTTGCTTATTTCTTTAAACAATATTAATTATATCATTTAATTAGTCCTTTTTTAATCCCTTGTAAGGTTTTATAATATAAAATTTATTCTGTCAGCATATACTGCATTTTAATTCTAATCTTACCTTTCATACTCCGCCAACACATTCTTTCCAATAATGCGCTTGGACTCTTCCGGCACTCCGAACTTGATTACAATGTCGTAGTCCTGGTTGTTTGCAATAAACTCCTTGCACGCCTTAATGGCTACTGCGAAGGCTTCTTCTGCGGGATAGCCGTATATGCCTGCTGAAATAAGTGGAAAACCGATGGACTTTAAGCCCTTCTCTTTGGCCAGTTCAAGGGAACTGTAGTAAGCGCCGTAAAGAAGGTTGGCCTCATCGTTATTTCCGCCGCGCCAAACCGGACCCACTGCGTGAATGATGTACTTGGCGTCTCTGAAATTAAAGGCAGGAGTAATTACTGCCTTGCCCGTGTCACAGTGGCCTATTTCGTCACAGGCTTCCTGAAGCTTAGCTGCGCCGGCTGCGTTAAAGAGGACGCCGCATACGCCTCCGCCCTGTAAAAGATTGGAATTTGCCGCATTTACCACAGCCTCTGTATCGAGCTTTAATATGCCGTTCTCGAGGATTTCAATTTTGCTGAGGTTTTTCTTTACGGGCTTTTCCGGCTCCTTATTTGAGCCTTCTACGACCTCAAAACGATACTTCTGTTTAATATTTGGATATTTCTCGTGATCCACTTCACTTACAAACATCTGAAGTGGTCTTGCACACACCTTGTTGCGATCATAAAGCGCCCTGTAAACCATGAGCTGCTCTTCTGTTTCCGTGTGGTGTGCAGTGCCGATAATCTCATAGATGTACATGAGATTATCCTTCTCCTCCTGAGACAAAGTTTCGTACTTAAAATGGCGCACGATGTCGCCTGTTTTAAAATTTCTGTCCATTGTAAACTCCTTAACAAAATACGTTAAGGCAATTATAGCATATTCCTAACTTACAGTAACACTAAAAAAGAACCCCGGCTTTTAACCGAGGTCCAAAATTTTACCAAGTCTTGGTTATGTACTTAGATGTTGTGAAACTACTGTAGGTTGATCCTGAGTAGGCTCTTACCGTGTACCAGTATTTAGTTCCCTTAACTGCTGTTGAGTCAATGTAGGAACCTCTTGCCTGACCTGTTACGGTAGCAATTCTTGACCAGTTTGTGGAGCTGGTCTTTCTAAATACATAGTAGCCTGTAGCACCTGTTATTGGTGTCCAGTTAACCTTAACGCTTGAGCCATACTGTACCATGGAAACTGCCGGCTCCTTAAGGTACTTAATGGTCTTGTTGGTTACAAAGGAGCTGTAGAGTGTACCGTTGTAGGCTCTTACCGTGTAGTAGTAAGTTGTGCCTGAACTTGCTCCTGTATCTGTGTAAGTCAATGTGTTTACGCTGGTAATTGTTGCGATTCGTGACCAGTTTGTGGAGCTGGTCTTTCTGAATACATAGTAGCCTGTTGCACCTGTACTCTTGGTCCAGTCGATTTTTACACCGGTAGATGCATTGGTAAGTGTGACTGTTGGCTGTGCAAAGTATCTGATGGACTTTGTAGTCTCAAATGGGCTGTAAACCGTTCCGTCGTAGGCTCTTACCGTGTAGTAGTAAGTTGTGCCTGAGCTTGCCTTTGTATCTGTGTAAGTAAGCGTATTTACATTGGTAATTGTTGCGATTCTTGACCAATTTGTGGAACTTGTCTTTCTGAATACGAAGTAGCCCTCTGCGCCTGTGCTCTTAGTCCAGCTGATCTTAACGCCTGTGGCAGCGTTAGTAAGTGTAACTGTAGGCTGTGGCAGTCCGCAGGTAATGGTCTTTGTTGTATCGAAAGTGGAGTAAGTAGATCCGGCATATGCCCTTACCGTGTAGTAATAGGTTGTTCCGTAAACGGCTGTTGTGTCGGTGTAGCTTAAGATATCTGCTGATGTAAGCTTAGCCAGTGTACTCCAATTTGTGGAAGAAGTCTTTCTGAATACGTAGTAACCGTCTGCGCCCTCTGACTTTGTCCAGTCCACAGTGATGCCTACTGCTGCATTAGAAAGTGTAATTTCAGGCTCGCTAAGACCCTCTTCTTCCTCCTCCACTACCGTTACAGTAGCGGCTGATGTGTTATTTGTAGTTGTCTTTACGTCATAATTATCGTCTGATGTAACGGAATCCTTAAGTGTAACCGTGTAATTGCCATAGGCTGCATCGGAATCTACCGTGCAGACTACAGTCATAAGAGTTACTGAAGATGTTCCGGTAAAGGATGTTGCTCCGTAGCCATTAAGGTACAAAGAGCTTTCCGTAAATGCTACATCATCAAAACCAAGTGTGGACTTAGCGCTGGAATTTACGGTGCCGCTGACAAAGGTAAGACCCTCAGGAATCACCAATGTGGTTTCGAGCGTGTTAGTTTTTCCAGTCTGTGAAAAGGCAATGGTGAAGTTAACTGTATCTCCACGATTTGCCGTAGCCTTATCTGCTGTTACCGTGAAGGTGGCTGTTGAACTTGAACCTGCCGAAGCAGTCTGAACAGGCACCAGGGTGAAAACAATACAAAGCGCTAAGAACAAGGCTATGATTTGTTTTTTCATATAAACCTCCAAACATAACAAACGTTATGTCTCATCATTATCATTATTCTTTCTCTTTCCAAAAAGCACTATCGCTACCATTACTAAAATAAGCAGTGTAATGATTATTACAACTTTTAAAGGTGATGACTCTTCCTTTTCCTCTGTTGTCTCAGTTGCCTTTGTGGCCTCACTTGCGGAGCTTGTGGCTGAATCTTCCTTAGTCACCTCAGTTTTCTCAAGGTCCTCGGTTTCTTCTAAATTTTCCGAGTCGGTCTCACCAGAGCCTTCCTCCTCTGTTTCGGTTGAAGGTTCTTCGATCTCGTTAGCTTCAGCCGCTGCCTCCTCCGTTGTTTCAGAAGAAGCATCAGTTTCTTCCGTCACAGTGTCAGTTTCTTCTGGCTTAACCGCTGTACCACCAGGCACAATGTCTTCTTCCACTGCAATGGTGATATAGGCAGGTTCTACGGTAACTTCCTTTGCCTGAAAATCAGCGTCGCCGGTAACGGGGCTCATCAGGGATATGCCCTGCTCTCCCGCCAATGCATCCTCCTTTACCACACACTTAAAGGTAAGGAGCTTTACCTTTTCACTGCCCGTATAGGCTGTGTCTCCGTAGCCGTTAAAGAATAGTGTACTTTCGGTCCAGGAAATGTTGTCTCCAAAGCCCATGATCTCACCTGCGTCTGCTGCGATGGTGGCGGAGTTTGGGACATATTCCAGATTCGGAGTCGTGTAAAGCTTTCCTTCAAAAGAACTAAGTGTACCGCTCTGTGTAAGGTAAACCGTAAAGGTTACTTCGTCGCCGGCAGTCACATAGGTTTTGTCGGCGGTTACCGTGAACACATCTGCATCTTCTGCTGACGCCGTACTAAGCGGCATCAGCAAAAGAATTGTTGTAATAATTATCGTTTTTAAAGCAATGTGCTTCATTAAGAGAGTTCCTTAAAGCTGTTAATTCTGTGTTGCCAGCAGGTTACCACTGGAATCATAGTATCTTACTTCAGTTACGGTTAGTACTCCGGCTGAACTTGAGCCCGGACTGATGTACCAGGTCTGAAGCTGCAGTGCTGAACTACTGAAACCTCCAATGTCGGACCAGGTTATTGTGGTGCTTCCGGCTGAGGAAATTTCCCAACCAATCTGTGACCAGGAACCATCAACCATGCTTCCCAAACCACCATTTGCGTAAGAGGAAGTTAAGGTAACATCAACCTGTACCTCATCAACCTTAGAAAGCGTAATGCCCGGATCAGGAAACGAAATAATGGTTGTATCTGTCTGATCAGAAGTTGCACTTCCCAAACCATCCTCGGATGGAGTTGGTGTAGGTGTAACTGCATTTGCGTCATAAACAGAAGTATCTACGTCGAAATAGTACTGCATCATTGAAAGAATGATGTTCCAATTATCCCAGGTGCAGGTGCTTCGTTTAATAAGACCGAAGGAATTACCAATACCTGCACTAATGTAAGCATTGTTATCCCAAACTACAGGAACGATTCCGTAGTTTTCCGCACAACCTGCTACATAGGAATAGTACTTAAGTCTTTCTGATTCAGTACCCTTATTAATTGCACCAAACTCACCCATGACTACAGGAATGCCCCTACTTACATATTGGTTGTAAATCCGAGTTATGTAGCTAAGGTTTTCATTTATGTCAGTACTTGTAAACTCAGTACGACCTGATGTGTTCTGAGTAAAGTCGTAGCTACTGTACATGTGAATTGAAATAATCAGCTTGTTATCTGCTGTATCGGTTGGCATTTCGAACTGGTCAATAAGTACGCAGTCCGGAGATGTATCCATGGAACCGATCATGAGGTAACGATTAGCATTATTGCCACCTGCTGCTCTTACAGTATCTACGAATACCTGATTGTATTCATTAATGCAATCAACGGCATCTACTGCTACAGAGCTACTGGAGCTGTACCACCATTCATTGGTATCACCGATAACTCGTGGCTCATTCATGCCTTCAAAGATAAGTCTTTCGCCATAATCTGCAAAGTTTGCACAAAGCTGAGTCCAAATCTTTGTAAGATAATTTTCTGACTGAGTCTTGTAAGCTGACTGAGGCCAGATGTAGCTGGTGTCAATGTCATGGTGAGTGTTTATGATAACGTACATGCCCTTATCGTAGGCATAATCCACGATTTCCGTAACTCTTGCGAGCCACTTTTCATCGATTTCATAATTCTCGTCACAATGTGTATGCCAACTTACAGGAATTCGAATTGTTCTAAAGCCTGCAGCATAGAGTTCATCTATTAAAGCAGTGGTTGTGTAATCACTCTGCCAATAAGTCTCTGCACTAAGACCACTTCCTGTGGAATCAAAGGTGTTACCTAAGTTCCAACCAATCCCCATGTTTGCTGCAAATTCCATGGCTTCATTTGAAGGTATTGTTTCACTATCAAATGTGTATGTAGGAATCTGAGCTGTTGCCACAGGTGAAGGTGTTGCTGTTGGTGAATTCGTTGCACCTGGTGTTGGTGAATTCGTTGCACCTGGTGTTGGTGTGTTTGTTGCTGTCACAGTTGGTGTGTTTGTTGCTGTCGCCTCCGCCGTTGGCGTGCTTGTTGCAGTTGGTTCTGCCACATAGCTAAACAGGCTCTTAACACCTTTAACATGTGAATTGATGCGTCCGACATCCACGGTGTTCACTAACCCATCACCGCTAACGTCAGCACATGAAGTCTGGTAATCATTGATAGTCGTAAGTTTCTTTGCCACTGAATTGACAAGACTTACGTCAATAGTGTTGACACTGCCGTCTCCATTCACATCACCAATCAGATTAATTACAGTGTTCCCTACACTTACATTTGATCCTGATACTGTAATAGTCTGAGTTTTTGAAACGTGATTAGATTTGGACACGACAAGAGCGTAAGATCCGTCAGCCACTCCGCTAAAGGAATAGGCCACGGCTGCGCCGTTAGATAAAACTCGAGTTGAATAAGATGCTTCAGTCGCTACTACCCCACTTACTATGGAATAAAGTCCCACATAAGTGTACGCCGACTCATTAACTCCGTCGACGTAGCTTGTTACTGTTCCATCTACCGTACCCCCCGAAACGGCATATGCATTAGATGTACTTGTACCATATGCAATTGTTGAAACAATAAGAGCCAGAGTAAGCACCAAAGCAATCATTCTTTGATGGCTTTTACTCATGGTAAACCTCCTAAAAAATTTTCTCTTTAGTAAATATAATTCATTGTTTTTTTAAAATCCATACACATTTAGAAGAGTTTACAATTTGTTAATTTTTTAGCATAATTTTGCTCCTAAAACTCAGGTGTTTTGCAATTTTATGCTAAGAATCATTTTAAAAAGCTCCTCGTTTCCCACTATGAGTAAAGTGAGTTTTTCGCGGGTTCGGGATACGCCCTGATACCAGAGTTTATCCACTTTAAATTCCTTGGAACTTTTAGCTCTTAATCGATTCTCCGCATCATAGTAGAATCGGTCGTCCATCATGAAAATAACGTTGTCAAATTCCTGGCCGATCACTTCGTGGGTGTTCATGTAATTCTCGAAAAGATCATGGCCCTCCTCGCCGGATTTGGAGTAGGAAATAAACTTGTAGCCCTTCTGCTGTTCGTAGTAATCCACTATGACCTTGGCCGCCTCATAATCCCTGGCAAAAAGCACCTCCACGGAATCGTAGGTGAAGCCCTTTCGAGGCGGCTCATTAAGATCCATTATGTTTCTTATAAACGCGAACACTTCGCGATTGGTTCTGATTCGGTCCGTCAGTGTTTCCTCTATGAAATTCTCGTAACCCTTAAGGACATCCGGAATGTTATTGCGCTCCTCATAATAAGAAAGCACCTGAAAATAGTCGTAAGCAAAAATGCAATGTACACCCTTATTTATGCTGTTCTCAATTATGTATTTAAAATCCTTGGCGTGCAGTCGCTGGGCCTCGTCGATCAATACGCAGTCGCACTGAAAAATCTCCTCGCTACATTCTTTAACAGGAATAATTTCCACACCCTTAAGCTTAGCGCTAAGTTCTCTGTGGCCACTGGTTAATATGCCTGAGTGCACAATCACTACATTCTGCTCCCGTCCCAGAGTTTTCGCCAGGTCGTAAAGCAGCAGGGTTTTTCCCGTGCCGGCGTTTCCGGTGATTCCCCAAATGTAATTTTTGGAGGCCTTAAAACTGTCCATTATTCGTTTTTTAATTTCGTCCTGCTTGCCGGTAAGATAATAATTCCCGTCAATAAAACTCTCCGCGTCATTTACCGGAGAAATCAGGTAATCCTTGGCGTTAAACAGGCTTTCGAGGTTCTCTGTGATGCACTCGCCGCTGCCGCTAACAAGCGCCAAAACCTCCTCTAAGGAAGATTCCACCAGCTGGTCGTCCTTTAAGGCATAAACCTCTCCCTTATCACCACAAAGAGCATAGGTAAAACTGTAGATATCCATTTTTAGATGGCCTAAGTAGCGCTGATTCTGCCTGAGCTGCTCCGTAATCGCCTCTCGTCCCACCATCTGACTCTTAAGCTCAATGTTAATCACCTTGTCGTTCTTAAAGAGCTTAAGCAGGTCAAATTCCTTAGAAATGTGAGGTATGGAAAAGCCATAGAAAAAGCCGTCAAAATCCGCAATTTTAGCCCCCAGCGCCTCCAGTTCCCGAACCAGACACCTAAGTGTTCTAATCTCTTCACTTTTAACCTGTTTTACTTCATCCTTCTCGGTCAGTTCCCTCTCATAATCCGCAATGTTTGAAAGGTCCACCGCCTCATTAAAGATAAACAAATTAAGCCCGTTCATGATTACCTTCCCCTCATAAACTCCCTTTTAATTTCCAAAAATTCTTCCAGTTTTCTGAGCAGCACGAAAAGTTCTGCCCTGTCCTCAAACTCGCTTCTGTCCTTTGGAAGCGGCTGGGATTTCATGCCTGCATCGATATTCCTGAATTCCGCAAGCAGGTCTTCTACGGTGTTGTCCCTGGCATATTCCTCTGACACCTTTTTTAGGAAATCTGAAATTATTTCCAAAGTGGCCGGGGTGCCCTTTAAGTTTCTTACCAGTTTGTACATTTCAATCAGGGCATATTCCTGCCTGCGCCTCATGGACACGTACTCCATGTCAAAGGTGTCGGCACTGCCAAACTGATTATCATAGTTTTGAACTGCCATGGTCTCGGCCTCATAAAGGTACTTGTTTAAAGTCTTAAAGCAGTCCCCATTGTAATCGCTCTTGTCCTGCTCCTTCATGCGCTCAGACATTCTGAAAAGTATGTTCTTCATTTCGTTATCGAGACGATTTCTGAGCGTCCCCATCTTTTCACGGTCCTTAACTAAGGAAAGGTTGGCGAGGATACCCAGGCATATGCCGAATGCAAAGATCAGAATCTCGTTAATAAGGTACTCCGCTGCCATACTGCCGAAGCCGATGAAGTGCAGAATAATTACGGAATCCATGGCCATGGCACTGTACCAGGAAAAACACTGGCACACCAGAATAAAAGCCACGAGATAAACGAAAAATCCCGCAAAATCAAAACCTATTAAATTGTAGGTTATGGCTGAAATTAAAAGAGCCACCACAAAGGCGAGACATCTCGCTACTGCAGTCTTTAAGGTCTCCTTTTTTGTTGGCAAAACCGTGAGGATGGCAACGATACCTGCGGAGGCAGAATTTTCAAGGCCGAACGCCTCTGCTAAAAGGATGGCAGCTATGGCGGCCGCTGAAATTTTGATTGTATTTATTAGGATATTTTTAATATTTTCTTTCATAGTTTGATTATATAGCCTAAACTTGTTTTTTTGAACAGTAAACTGTCTTTTTATAGTGCAAATTCTTAGACAAATATTGCATTTGTTTTGCATTCATTTTATAATATTTTTGAACTAGTTATTCTATCAAAATACTTGATAGAAATTAAGAGGGGCAAACAATGAGAAAATTTAAAAGAATCACCGCACTTTGTCTAAGTGCAACTTTAGCCTTAGGGCTTCTTTCCGGTTGTGGAAGTGAAACAAAATCCAAGGACAAAAAAACAAGTTCAAATTCAAAGGAACAGACAGCTGAAGGAGATGCAGCTGCTGCTTTTGACGCATTGTCTGAAATCAAGTACGGCAACTATCATTACTATGTTAATGAAGATTCAGAGGAATATGCCTTTGAAATTGACACTCGCGAAAACGGATTTGCAATTTTCCTTAACTTCGAGAACGACTATGGCATTGACGGCGAATTAATTCGCTATGTGGACAATACTTTCTATGTTAATCTTTCCGCCGAAATGGCTGAATACCTTAATAGTGAGCTTGAATCCGGAGATGTTCCTATAGACATCGAGTTTACTGAGGGCTGGACTAAAATGTTAACCACCCCTGATGGTTTTAACATAGACGCCTATGTGGCTACATTTTTCCACAACACCAATCAGCGCCTTTGCGAATGTGCAGATGAATGTGGAACTGACGGCGACAAAATCACCATTACTTTTAAGGACGATGGTGAAGCAATTACTGAAATTGTAGCTGCCTTCTTTGAAGAAGACTTAAAAGCCATCGCTTCTACTGCACAGTTTGATGCGCAGACAGTTGATTATGTAGACTACCTGGTTACATTAATTAAAGACAATGAAGATATTATCACAAGTATTCTTTCTGACTCCATTGGTATGGAATTTAGCAGTGACGATGTTGTAGACATAGTTTACGATATTTTAGAAAATCAGTTCGGCGTAAGTGGAGACGACGAGATCAATCAGATGATTTATGATCAGATTTCTACACTTTCAGTTGATGATATATTTAATCAACTGGCTGACGATGTTAGAGCAGACGATTTCGCATCAATTGAAGATCCTGAGTCTGTTACTTTTAATGCGGACTTTAGTGGCGATGTATTCACCTTGGAAGGTGACGGAGAAGTTGAAGGTGTCTCATTTGTTTACACCGTAACCGAAGACACCACAGACATTGAAATACCTGAAAATGCCAACGAAGAAGTAGGTAATGCTGCAATTTTGTTTATTCTCGTACCTTCTTATAGCAAGTATATAGAAAAAAGCCACGAATCTTCTGACTATAGCATAATCAAGGCTTGCATGACTGCCGCAGAAGTCATGGCAACAGATACTGAATACCAGGACGAAATCAAGGAAAACGACAGATTTGTTCTCAATGTTACTGATAATGTTTTAGAGCTTACATTCTACAATTCAACTGACGAAGTGGCAGAATTAAGTAGTGAATGGGTAACCCTTAGTGGTTTTACCGGAAACACCTACGCATTAGCGTCTACAAATGAGAGTTTTCAGGAACCCGGTTCCCTTATTGGAACATGTCAGGCTGATGGTTCAATTGTTTGGTCAGCGCTTGGCGCCTATTTCTACAATTATGACCAATTAGATCTTGAAGAATATTATGAATAATTAAAAGGCAAAGATCCACCGATCTTTGCCTTTTCTTTTTTCTTTATTTAAGATTTTCCATCACCTCAAAGAAATCCTTATAGCAGGCGCTGTAAGTATTTTCCATCTCACTATCCGGTGCAATGAGATCCGGAATCATGATAGTGTAACATCCAGCTCGCTTACCCGCTCTCACACCATTATAACTGTCTTCAAACACATAGCACTCCTCCGGCTTAAGACCAAGGCGCTTTGCTGCTAACAGGAATATGTCCGGAGCCGGCTTACCGTTCTCCACATCATTTCCCGTAATAATCTCATCAAAATAATCAATGAATCCAGCCTTCTCCAGGTTCTTTCTAACGCGAACACTTCGGGAACTGGAAGCGACAGCCATCGGCATATGCCTCTTCTTAAAGAACTCCAGCATTTCCTTAACGCCTGGCTTTAGTGGCAGATTTTCATCCTGCATCGCATGGGCCATGGCAACGGCTCTCTCCTTGTATTCGTAAGGGTCAACACCCGGAACGTAGTCTCTTATGGCTTTTATGGTGCCTTCCTTGGTGGAGCCACTAATCTTCTCCGTGAAGCCTTCTAAGACCTCTGAGCCCATCTCGCGAGCCACCTTGCGCCAGCAAACCTGATAGATTGCTTCCGTATCAAACAGGATGCCGTCCTGATCAAAAATTGCGCCTTTTAACATAATTTACTCCTTAAATGAATTCTAACAGATTCCTAAAAATATTTGTACTTCTTTCTCATGGCAACGAGGAAAATCACGGATATCAAAAATGCCGCCACCTCAGCCACCGCCTGAGACCACCAGAGGCCATCTACGCCCATTATAAGCGGCATAAGGATTACCGCTGCATTCTGGAACAACATGGTTCTAAGGAAGGATATCGCAGCGGATACAGCGCCGTTATTCAGTGCCGTAAAGAAGGAAGAAACAAAGATATTAATTCCCGTAAGCAGGAAGGACACTGAGAATATGTGGAACGCGTTCTTGGTTATTGCATAAAGCGTCGCGTCGTAGCCAACGTAAAGGCTTGAAAACGGTCCTGAAAGCAGTTCTGCTGCCACAACCATGAGCACACCCATTAAAGCCATGATTTTAAAGCTCTTGGTAAGCAGGTTGTTGAGTTCCTTCTCATTCCCCGCTCCGTAATGGAAGGCAACGATTGGAGCGCTGCCGACGGCATATCCCACAAATATCGCCACAAAAATAAACATGACGTACATTAACACACCGTAGGCGGAAACTCCGTCCTGGCCGATATATTTCATGAGCTGCGCATTGTAAACCATTCCTACTATGGAGGAAGAAACGTTGCTCATGAGCTCTGAAAAGCCGTTTGAGCAGGCTCTGACCCACACTTTAAGCTCAATCTTAGTCAGTGTCAGTCTAAGAAGGCTCGAATTAGGCCTCAGGAAGTAAAATAAGGGGATTATTCCGCCGATGCACTGACTTATGCCTGTTGCAAGGGCGGCGCCTGTAATGTTTAAATTAAGCGCTCCTACGAGGATTGCATCAAGAATGATATTTGTAACTCCGGCGGCTACTGTGGTTAAAAGACCAAGCTTAGGCTTCTCTGCTGCGATAAAAAGACTCTGAAACAGGTTCTGCAACATGAAAGCTACGTTAAAAGCAAGCACGATGCGGCCATAGAGTACACTCTTATCAATCATTTCAGCGCTGGCACCTAAAAACAGGGCTACAGGTCTTATAACCAAAATGCCAATCACTGTGAGCAAAAGGCCAAGGCCCAGTGTCAGATAGACCAGCATGGTAAAGTAGCGATTAGCATCCTTTCTTCTGCCCTGTCCCAAAGTCATGGCTACAAGGGCTGAACCACCGGTACCGATCATGAAGCCCGTACCACCGATAATCATAAGAAATGGCATTATAAAATTTGTGGATGCAAACGCCAGTTTACCTGCATAATTTGACACAAAGTAGCCATCCACCACGCCGTAGATGGAGGTAAACACCATCATAACAACTGACGGAAGCACAAATCTAATCAATTTTCTGTAAGTAAAATGATCTGATAACTTAACTTCTTTCAAAACCGACTCCTAAAAATCAAACTACTATTCAATTCTAATTAATCTTACTAAAAATAAAACTGCAACAAATTAATGATAATAATCATTCAATAAAAAAGGAACACCCGAAGGTGTTCCTAGTTACAATACTAAATTAGCCCAGCGCCACATCAAGTACCATCATGAGCGCGAAACCTAAAGCAAAACCAATAGTTCCCAGGTTGGAGTGTTTTCCGTTTTGGGATTCAGGAATCAATTCTTCCACCACCACGTAAATCATGGCGCCTGCCGCAAAGGACAGGAAGTAAGGCAGGAAGCCTTTGATCTGAGATGCCAGTATTATGGTAAGTGCACCACCAATCGGCTCAACTATGCCCGATAACAGGCCGCAAAGGAAAGCCTTTGGTTTCTTCATTCCTTCTGAGTAAAGCGGCATGGAAATAATGGCGCCTTCCGGGAAGTTCTGAATTGCAATACCGATAGCCAGTGTTAACGCAGCAACTTCCGTGATTCCTGAGTTCAACATGGATCCGGCATATGCCACACCCACCGCCATACCTTCCGGAATGTTATGAAGTGTAACTGCAAAAAGCATCATGGTTGTCTTTTTCAGCTTATTAGTCTTGTTCTTAGGACCTTCCGGAACTGTAGATTCAACATGTAAATGCGGAATAACCGTATCAAGAACCAACAGGAACAGGATACCTAAAAGAAATCCAAAAAGTGCAGGCCACCATTCAATCTTGTCCTGAGCCTTTGCCATTTCCAAAGAAGGAATAAGCAAGGACCACACGGCAGCTGCTATCATAACGCCTGCAGCGAAGCCAAGAAGTGACTTCTCCAGTGTTAGATTAATTCTATCTTTAATAAGGAAAACCATGGCTGCACCTAAAACAGTGCCGAGAAATGGAATTCCCAAAATGATTAATATATTCATATATAATCCCTCCATACTGATTTTACAATAGAGGTTGATTTTTTGCTATATGTGAAATACACAATTTAAACAATTGATTAATCGTTTTATTGTGCAAATTACGCATACTAAGAAAAAAGCTCCAGACAAAAGTCTGAAGCTTTCTTTGCCGGCGACCGGAATCGAACCGGTACGAGAGGTTAGTCTCGCAGGATTTTAAGTCCTGTGCGTCTGCCAGTTCCGCCACGCCGGCATGGTAATTAAAATAAAAAATGGGACCTATAGGGCTCGAACCTATGACCCTCTGCTTGTAAGGCAGATGCTC
>R14__coassemble_1059_pt1 | contig 15007 bp, 9 predicted proteins | sample R14__metabat2_high_PE_046 | metagenome-assembled genome bin R14
AATACCGACCTCCAATCGTTAGATTTTAGGTCTAACTTTTGGGGGTCGGTACATTAACCTACCGGTCTTAGTGATTTTACTTATTTGTCCTTAACCTCTGCATGAAGTTCCTGAAGTGACTTAACATCACCAACTTCTCTTGTGTGGTTAATTACATAGTGAATTCCGTCTGCAGTTGCCTTTGCAGCAGCTGAAGTAGTCATGTAAGGAACTCTTGCCTTGATGGCCGCCTTTCTTAAGTAGCTGTCATCATGAACGCTGTCCTTGCCAATTGGTGAGTTAACGATAAGGTCGATTTCACCATTTGTAATCATGTCGTATACGTTAGGTCTGCCCTCATAGAGCTTCTTAACCTTTTCAGCCTTGATTCCTGCTGCTGTAATAAGGTCGCAGGTTGTTCCTGTAGCCACAATCTTGAAGCCGTCCTCTTCGAACTGCTTAGCGATGTCTACGATTTCTTCCTTGTCCTTTCTATTTACAGAAATAAGTACTGTACCGCCAAGTGGAAGCTTGGAGTTAACACCCTCTTCTGCCTTGTAGAAGGCTTCACCAAGGGATTCTGAAAGACCAAGAACTTCACCGGTTGATCTCATCTCAGGTCCGAGAACAGGGTCAACTTCTGGGAACATGTTGAATGGGAAGGCTGCTTCCTTAACACCATAGTAAGGAATATCCTTGTCCTTAAGTGCTGGAACAGGTGATGGTCTTCCTGTGAACTCGCTAGTAATAATGTCTGTAGCGATAGGAACCATTCTTGTGTTGCAAACCTTTGATACCAAAGGTACTGTTCTGGATGCACGAGGGTTAGCCTCGATTACATATACCTTTCCGTCTTCAATAGCAAACTGAACATTTATAAGACCCTTAACGCCCATTTCAATGGCCATGCTCTTTGTATAATTCTTGATAGTCTCAAGATTTTCAGGTGTAATGTGAGCTGATGGAAGGATACATGCTGAGTCTCCGGAATGTACGCCGGCAAGCTCGATGTGTTCCATAACTCCAGGAACGTAAGCATGTGTGCCATCACAAATAGCATCTGCTTCACATTCCATCGCATGATGCAGGAATCTATCGATAAGGATAGGTCTGTCAGGTGTAACACCTACAGCAGCCTGCATGTAGCTTGTCATGTCATTGTCATCATAAACAACTTCCATACCACGTCCACCAAGTACGTAGGAAGGACGAACCATAACCGGGTAAGAAATCTTGTGTGCAATGTCGATGGCTTCTTCAACAGTTGTAGCCATTCCTGATTCTGGCATTGGAATTCCAAGCTTGTCCATCATGTTTCTGAAGAGGTCTCTGTCTTCAGCCATGTCGATAACTGATGGAGGAGTTCCAAGAATCTTAACACCATTAGCCTCAAGCTGTGAAGCAAGGTTAAGAGGTGTCTGTCCACCAAACTGAGCAATTACACCGAGTGGCTTTTCCTTCTCATAAATGCTAAGAACATCTTCAAGAGTAAGTGGCTCAAAGTAAAGCTTGTCTGATGTATCATAGTCTGTTGAAACAGTTTCAGGGTTACAGTTAACGATGATTGTTTCAAAGCCTAACTTCTTTAATGCCTTTGCAGCATGTACGCAGCAGTAGTCAAATTCGATACCCTGACCGATTCTGTTAGGACCGCCACCGAGAATCATGATCTTCTTGTTATCTGAAACAGGATCCTTGTCTTCTACTGAGTAGGATGAATAGTAGTATGCTGAATTCTCAGTACCACTTACGTGAACACCTTCCCAATTCTCAACAAGACCAAGTTCTATTCTCTTGTTTCTGATTACGTCTTCTGAAATCTCAAGGATCTGGCTTAAGTACTTGTCTGAGAAACCGTCCTTCTTAGCAGCGATAAGAACATCATCTGCTGGAAGACTTCCCTTAGAAGCCTTTAAAGCTTCCTCTTCTTCAACAAGTTCCTTCATCTGTTCGATGAAGTAAGTCTTTACCTTTGTGATTTCATAGATTTCATCAACTGTAGCACCCTTTCTTAATGCTTCATACATTAAGAAATGTCTCTCACTTGAAGGAGTGATGAGTTTCTGGATAAGCTCTTCCTTTGAAAGTTCAGCAAAGTTCTTGGCATATCCCAAACCGTAACGGCCTGTTTCAAGAGATCTGATAGCCTTCTGGAATGCTTCCTTGTAGGTCTTACCGATGGACATTACTTCACCAACGGCTCTCATCTGAGTACCAAGCTTATCTTCAACGCCCTTGAACTTTTCAAAGGCCCATCTTGCGAATTTAATTACTACATAGTCGCCGTCTGGAACGTACTTGTCAAGTGAACCATACTTACCGCATGGAAGCTCATCAAGTGTAAGTCCTGTTGCGAGTTTTGCAGATACAAGTGCGATTGGGAATCCTGTTGCCTTGGATGCCAATGCAGATGAACGAGATGTACGAGGATTAATTTCGATTACGACAATTCTGCCTGTCTTAGGATCGTGTGCAAACTGTACGTTTGTACCACCGATTACCTGAACCTTGTCTACAATTCTGTAGGCCTGTCTCTGAAGTTCGTCCTGAACTTCCTGTGAAATTGTAAGCATTGGTGCTGAACAGAATGAATCACCTGTGTGAACACCAAGAGGATCAATGTTCTCGATGAAACATACTGTAATCATCTGACCCTTTGCATCTCTAACAACTTCCAGCTCAAGTTCTTCCCAACCAAGGATGGACTCTTCTACGAGAACCTGTCCTACAAGGCTGGCCTGAAGACCTCTTGCGCAAACAACCTTTAATTCTTCCTTGTTGTAAACAAGACCGCCACCGGCGCCGCCCATTGTGTAAGCTGGACGAAGTACTACAGGATAACCAAGCTTGTCTGCAATTGCAAGAGCTTCGTCTACGCTGTAGGCAACTTCTGAACGTGCCATTTCAACACCAATCTCATTCATTGTTTCCTTGAACTCGATTCTGTCTTCACCACGCTCAATGGCATCAACCTTAACACCGATAACTTCTACATTATATTTGTCCAGAACACCTGCTTTATAAAGCTCTGAACAAAGATTAAGTCCGGATTGTCCACCAAGGTTAGGTAACAATGCGTCCGGACGTTCCTTAGCAATAATATGCTCCAATCTGTCAACATTAAGAGGCTCAATATATGTAACGTCAGCTGTCTCAGGATCAGTCATGATTGTAGCTGGATTTGAATTAACCAACACGATTTCATAACCGAGGGACTTTAACGCTTTACATGCCTGAGTTCCTGAATAATCGAACTCACATGCCTGACCAATAACAATAGGGCCTGAACCAATAATAAGAACTTTGTGGATGTCTGTTCTTTTAGGCATAAAAAAATCCTCCTTTTACATCTCAGAATTAACCACTCTTAATTATAAATGATTATCCAAAAATCACAAGGAGAATTTTCTATTTATTTGTAAATTTTCTAACAGATTTTGAGCTCTTTTTTTGTGAATATTTTCTTGTACGAGACTCAATTGAACCAAAGCCTGCCCAACCGTCTGACAACTTAAAAAACTTAGGCGGATTGCATATGCTCTTCCGGCATCTTGGAAATGATGTTTTTGTTTATCCTTAAGAAGAAAATTACAGTACAAAGAAGTGACATACCTTCTGCGATTGGGAAGCACCACCACATCAGATTAATGCCACCGATTTTACCCAGGATATAGGCAGCAGGTATAAGCACTACTATCTGTCTCGCGAAAGAAACCACCATACTGTAAACACCATTACCTAACGCCTGGAACAGATTACCCGTTACGATACAGAACCAGGCGAGCAGGAAGTGAGTTCCAATAATTCTAATGGCTGGTACACCGTAAGTAATTAAAGTGCCGTCTCCCGTATCGAAAAGTTTAAGCAATGTGCCAGGAATAAGTTCAAAGGCAAGAAAGCCCACAAACAAGAGTAAAAATCCGTAAAACAGACTGTACTTAAACGTATCCAAAAGTCTCTTCTTCTTTCCCGCGCCGAAGTTGTAGGCAATAATTGGAAGCTGAGCATTTCCCAGTCCGAAAATAGGCATGAAGAAGAAGCTCTGAAGCTTATAGTAAGCCGTAAATACCGCCACCGCATTCTCATTAAGTGTAAGAATAATTTTGTTCATTCCAAAGTTCATTACTGAACCTACCGCCTGCATGAGAATCGCAGGAAGTCCTACCACGTAAATCTGCTTGATGACATGAAGGTCCGGCTTTAAGTTTTTCAGTTTAAGATTAAGGTCCGGATTGTACTTAAGGTTCAGCATGATTCCGAGGAAAGTTGCTACAGACTGTCCGAAGACTGTGGCATATGCCGCACCTGCCACACCAAACTTTGGCATGCCAAGAAAACCGTAAATCAGGATTGGATCCATGATTACGTTTATGATGGCACCTGTTACCTGAGGAATCATGGAAAGCTTTGTTCTGCCTGTTGCCTGAAGCATACGTTCAAACACTACTTCCATGTAAAGCGCAATGGAAAGGCAGCTTACGATTCTAAGGTAGGTTACACCGTACTCTAATTTTCTGCCTGTTGCGCCTTGGAGGGCAATGGCGGGACGGGCAAAGAATATGCCAATGCAAAGGGATATAATAAAGGACAAAGCCATTAAAGTTACACCCTGCATTGCTGCTTTGTCAGCCTTCTCCTGCTTTCCTGCACCTAAAGAACGGGACACCAGGGAATTCATTCCTACTGCGGTTCCCATGGCCAGAGCAATGATTAAAATCTGGAAAGGGAAGGCAAGGCCCAAGGCACTGATGGCATCAGTTCCCGCAGATATTAAATTTCCTGAGGCATCATAGATTTTTTCATTAGTTGTAATTCTGGACACATAGACACTGTCCACCACGTTATAAAGCGCCTGAACAAGCTGTGAAACCATCATTGGTCCAGCCATTGAAAGCAAAAGCTTGTTAACGTCCATGACGCCCATTTTATTTTCTCTTACTGTTTCCTGTTTCATGTTACTCTCTCTTCCAAATCCTGCATAATTCGGCAGGAACTTTTCTAATACAAAAAGTTTTTTCACCCACGATTAGTCATTTTAACACAACTTTTCAAAAAAAACGAACCCGAATTCCAGATTTTTTTGGAATTCGGGTCATAGGAAAAAAGAAAGGATTTAAAAACTAACTTTACAAGACACTACGCCCAGTCGTACATGTCATGTAAATAATCTGATACTCATTTGCAATGTCATGAAGGAACTTCTTCACTCTTAAAAGATTATTGTCATCCAAATTGGAGAACGTATCGTCTAAGAAAACACAAGGCTTTTCCTTTTCATACATTGCATCTATCAAAGCAAATCTGTAGCAAAGTCCAACTAAATCCATGTAACCATCACTAAGAAGGTTTCCTTCAATTTTAACAAACTTGCTGTTTAGTGTGTACTGAAGTTCCATGTTGGCATTGAATCTAAAAAGTTTGTTAGGTTCACCTGAAAGGATTTCATAGTACTTGTTAAAAGCAACCTGAACCTTTGACATGTGTGATGCAATGAAATTAGCACCGGCCTTATCTAATATCTCAGCAGTCTTCTTAACGACTTCAAGTTTGGCCTTACCTTCTTTTAGCGTGTTTCTGTCTACTTCAAGTTTGCTCTCAATTTCACGAATTTCATCGAGTTTATCGGCACATGCTTCCAGATCTCTTTGAGCTTTTGAAATCTTGTCTTCCAGTTCTTTAATGGAACCAGGAATTGAAGCATTATCTGCCTTTAATCTTTCCTCAATTTCACGATCACTTTCGGTAGTGTCTTCGTTCACACTCACGCTGCGTAAGTCAGGGTTTTCTTCTTCAAACTTTTTTAATGTAAGTTCTGAAGATCTAAAACTTTCATTAAAGTTAGTGTAGGAATTCAATGATTCTTCTAAACTAACAATTGTTCCCTCGGCGTCATTACCCCCCGACTTAAAATCATTAAGAAGAGAGGCGGAAGCAAAACGACTAACCTCGTTTAAGAAGGATGTATTAAGCTGATTAAGACGCGCTTTTAACTCCTCCACCTGATTAAGTCTTTCTGCTTCGTTCTTTGCAGAATTCTGCTTTGTCTCTTCTAACTGCTTTTCAATTGCCTCAGCACTGGTCAGTTCATTGCTGCGGAAAAGTCTAAATTCACCCACTGCTTTTTTAAGACCTTCCAGTTTGTCGGACAGTACTTTGCTCTCCTGTTCGTAGTAGTTCTTTTTTTCTGTGGCTTCGCTAAGCTTTTTATTAAGCTGTTCCACACTACCGGATGCCTGTTCAAGTCTGCTGTTTTCAGCTGTAATCTTTTCTGTTAAGGATTCGATTTCAGCCTTAAGGCTTTCACTCTGCTTAATCAGGTAATCACTTTCTGTATCTTCAAGGGTAGAGGATTCAAAATTAGGTAAACCTTTCTTAACCTTACCCATCTGATTTAATCCAAGGAACAAGCCACAAACGCCAATTATAAAGCAAACAATTGCAATCGGCAAAAGCTTAATCACAAGCATTACGATGCCAACGATTAAAACAAAAATCGAAGCACCTGCTAATAGTCTGCCGGTCTTTTCAGCCTTTTTTAATCTCTGTTTTGCAACCTCAAGTTCTTCTAAAGCCTTTAGTCTTGCCTCTTCCTTGAGACTGTTTTTCCTTGAAATCTCACCGTTAAGTTCTTCTAGTGCCTGCTTCTTGTTTCTTCTCTGTAGATTTAATTCCTCCAGCTTGTTTTCGCCGGACTGAGTTTCAAAGCCTTTAATTTCAACCTGCACCTTAAGAAGTGCCTCATTAGCTTCATCTACTCTTTTATCTGATGCCTCTAACTGGCCCTTAACTTTTTCAATTTCATCATTGCTCTGGTTGATGCTTTCTTCAAATTCAGCTGCCTTTCTTCTGTGCGTAGCAACCTCTTCTTTCTTTGCCTCAAGAATCTTTTCATCCAATACAAAAGAATCTTTCTTTTTGTTTTCTAAGCTGGTCTTAGTACTGGCAATGTTTCTGTTGATTTCTCTGAGGTTATTTAAATCCTCCTTAGATGGAATTTCATTACCAAACATGTCAACTACAGACTCTAAGGAAGCTTTCTTTTCTTTAACCTGCTTTGTAAGGTAATTATAATGATTTACCTTTTCACTAAGAGTTCTTCTTTTACTAAGTTCAAGAAGCTTAGCATGGTTGTCTTCCATGGTTTTCTGAAGAGATTCTTTTTCGTTAACTAACTTTTTGTTTTCATTTTCAAGCTGAGAAAGTTTAGTCTCAAGGAGACCCTTGCTACTAACCTTATCGTTCTCATCTGCAATTATATTTTTGAGTATGTTAAGACTTCCCTTAGCCGCTGATAAAGAATTCTTGTTTGTGTATTCCTTGCACTTTTTTTTGGCGTTTTCCAAATTGTTAAGGTCAAAACTCATGTCAGAAACTCCACCAATCTTAGCATTAATGGAATCAGTGGACTTAACCGTCATAATCTTGCCATGATCAATGAAGGCAGTGTTAAGGAATGACATTCTGTCAATTTTAAACAGTTGTTCACCTAAATTTTCATCAGGATTAAAATCCTTGCTTTCTAAGTTAGTGGTAGCATCATAGATTTTAAGTTCATCTTTTTTTGCAGACTCACCAAATATTCTGGCGATTTTGTAGGTCTTTGTGCCAACGGAAATCACCACACTGCCACCAAACGCATTAGCGTTCCATGGCTGGTAAATCTTTCTTTCATTTTTGTGGTAGCGATTGGAATCAACCTTTTCATCAATGCCATAAAAAACGCACAAGAGAAAGTGCAGCAATGAGGATTTGCCACTACCGTTATCTTCCAGTACTTCAAAAGGGTTGTTTTTTGTAAAATCATAGTCTACGTTGACCAGATTACAAAAACCGTCTACGTGAGCACTAAGTATTTTCATGCTAGTAAATCTCCCTTCCCGCTAATGCGTTTAATCCACGTTTAATGACCTCTAATTTTTCATCGTCTGAAAGAGTGTCATCATCTTTAACCATTCTGATAAACTCTCCCTTTAAGGAGATGTCATTTTCAAACTTCTTGTAGTCAATCAGAATCTTAACTGAGTTCTTCATTTTCACAAAGTAATAGTTTGGCTGAAGGTAAAGTCTAACCTGCTCCAGGTTAATGTCAATTTCAGGATCCACATCACCTGTTAAGACAACTTCAATTAAATCCTTAGACGGAATGTCTGAATCAGCCAACTTTTTGTCAACCTTAGCCTGCATTTCAACCATGCTTTCAGAACCTGTAACATCAACATTTACCACGTGTGTTTTTCTGAATGCAATATCGTGAAACACAGGTGTAATTTTGCCTGTGGTTTCATCAATGTCTAAAAGGTAAAAACCATGGTCTCCGGTCTCATCAAAACCACGTCCTTCAAGGCAGCCTGAGTAATTGTAGATGCCTCTGTCATCCAGTTTTTCATTGTGCGAAGGTTCATGAATGTGACCTAATGCCAAGTAATCAATTAACTTGTTACGATAGCGTTTAAGTGCGATGGTTTCGCCCTTGCATTCTCTAACAGAAGCATTGGCATCACCATGCATCATGACGATGTTAATCTTTTCTTCATCAAGTTTAAGAGTTTCAGGCAGTTTTTGAGCATTGTCATTGGTGAGTTCTGCACCAGTAATTACTACCCTGTTTCCCAAAGGAGTACTCTTCCAATTGTCGTCAAAAGTCACAAGATTAGCCGGCACACTTCTCTTGCCGTCAAACATGTTAACTGCATCGTGATTTCCCTTTAAATAAAAGAAAGTAATGCCAGGAGTGGATTGAATTTTTCCGATTAATTCATTAAGAGTTCCCGTAGTAGCCTTGGTAACATCAAACAAATCACCACAAATAAGAATCGCTTCTACATTGTTCTGATCAGCAAAATCTACCATTCTGCAAAATGTGTTAAGAATTTCCGTATTGCGGGATTTAGCCAGATTTTTGTCTAAACCAGCCTTTGAACTGTAGCTGGCATCCAAATGAACATCTGCACAATGAATAATTAACATAGAGTAAACCTCCCCTAATTTTAGGTTAATGATATCATAAAAGAAGTCCACTTAATGGGACTTTTACAAAGACGTTAAAAAAAATAAGAAAAAATTCGATGGTTCCCCAACTTATCGAACTTTTGTTCTATTATATACTCAATTCATTTTAAATGCAAGTACCTTTTTAAACTTTCCAAAGATTATTAAAAAATGCACCCTGAGTTTGGCATATGCCGCCACCCAAGGTGCACTAAATTCTTTGTTCTACTGTAAGTCAGCGTCGCTGATCTTTTCGCCGTTTAACATTTTTTCCATGAGGCCGGAAGCCTTGTTTACCAGAGTTGAGTTCTGATACATTACGTAGGCCTTTGCGTATGGAATTGAGTAAGTGTAATCCATGCCGCCCTTACCGGTTACTGCGAAATTGTATACTTCCCAGGATGCATTATCATTTAACTGCATCTTAACGAGGGATGAAATGTCATCAGAAGACATGCTGGTTACAAACATGCCTGAAAGGCTGTCCAAAATACCACTGTAGTTGCTTAGCAGTGTGCCGCCATCTGAAGTAAGCTTCTTGATTACCGCCTTAATAATGGTCATCTGATTTTTTCCACGCTGATTGTCACCGGAGCCAAACGCGTAACGCTCACGGGCAAAACAAAGTGCCTGATGGCCGTCAACCTGGTTCTCACCCTTCTGGAAATAATAGTCACCATGGGATGACTGGAATCCGCAAGGAGACTCGATGGTTACGCCACCCAGCTCATCAATCAGGGTTTCAAAACCTGTAAAGTTTATCTGTGCATAGTAATCTACATTTACGCCATACAGGTTTTCCAAAGTGGATACTGAGCAGTCGATACCATAGATACCGCAATGTGTGAGCTTATCATAGGTTCCGCCGCCTGCCGTGTTGGCTACATAGTAATCTCGTGGTGTGTTAAGCAGCAGCACCTGCTTGGTACTTGGGTTAACCACCATAAGAATGTTTACATCGCTTCGGCTTCTGTCCAAAATCTTGCTTCGTGTGTCAGAACCTGACAGGTAGATAATGAACGGATCTTCAGTTACTGAGAAGGTTTCTCTTTCCTCAGGGGTTGGAGCAATCTCCTCTTTATCCACATTTTCAACTTCGTCAACAACTACCGGAGTAGGTGTTGCAATGCTCTGCTCTTCCTTGATTGGAATTTCATAGAGCAACTTGGTCTTAGTTTCAAAGTCGCCGAATTCTTCGAGGTCAGGAAGAACTGCGGCATATGCCTCATTCACCACCAACGCCTGCGCTGTGCCATCGTAAAGCATTCTGGTTGCTTCCGTAATGTCCGCACCAGACACGGTGGTAATGGTCTTGCCTAAGGCGTTGTTAAGGAAATTAACGGCATATTCCGTGTTACCAATGTCGTAATCGCTCATGATTGCAAAGGCGTAATCCTTTGTGTCTGCAAGCTCTGAAACGTTGTTATCTGCCATAACATAGACACCCATCATGGCAACTGTTACGGTTTCAGTCTGAGTTACCTTGTCCACGGTTTTCTTAACCTTGCTTACCGCCTTAGCCACATAAAGTGAACCACAAACGATACAAATGGTAAGGATTACAGCAAACACTCTTCTGACATACATCAGAGTGTTCTTTTTCTTTTTCTTTCTGCCTTTGCCCCTGACTCCAAGGAAATAAAACAGAACCGTAATTGCGGTAAAGAAAGCCAGAAAAACTATTCCGGCCACCATATATTTAAATGGAACCATTCCGAGCTTGTGGATCATCACAACGGCATAGATTTCTGACACTAAAAGCAGAACCACCATAAATGATGAAAACAAAGTCCACTTTTTATACTTCATCTTTCAAACCTCTTACAAATCCTAAAATAAAATACGTGTATCAATAGTGCCATTATAAATGGTTAAAACTAAAATTCAACCCCTGACACCTAATTTTAATAAAGGCTTAATAATTGTGCTCAGGCATATGCCCTAACTAGTTAATTTTACCACAACACCCCCTAAAGACCAACTGTAATGCGCAAAAAAACAGGCGCTGCTAAAAGCAACGCCTGTGAATTTACTGTTTTAAACAGAAACTTTAAGTCGATTTAAATTACAGCTGTGGACCTGCAGCAACAAGTGCCTTACCAGCTTCATTTGTCTCGTACTTCTTGAAGTTCTTCTGGAATCTTGCAGCAAGATCCTTAGCCTTAACTTCCCATTCAGAAGCATCAGCGTATGTATCTCTAGGATCAAGGATTGCTGGATCAACACCAGGAAGTTCTGTAGGAACTGTGAAGTCGAAGATAGGAATCTGCTTTGTAGGTGCCTTAAGAACATCACCTGAAAGGATAGCATCGACGATACCTCTTGTATCCTTAATAGAGATTCTCTTTCCTGTTCCGTTCCAACCTGTGTTAACAAGGTAAGCCTTAGCGCCACTCTTGTTCATCTTCTTAACAAGCTCTTCACCGTACTTTGTAGGATGAAGCTCAAGGAATGCCTGACCGAAGCAAGCTGAGAATGTAGGTGTAGGCTCTGTGATTCCACGCTCTGTACCAGCAAGCTTAGCTGTGAAACCGCTAAGGAAGTAGTACTGTGTCTGATCTGGTGTAAGAATAGATACTGGAGGAAGTACACCGAAAGCATCTGCTGAAAGGAAGATTACGTTTTCAGCAGCTGGACCAGCTGACTTTCCGTTTACATTCTTAACGATCTTTTCGATGTGATCGATAGGATAAGATACACGAGTGTTCTCTGTTACGCTCTTATCAGCGAAATCGATCTTGCCGTTAGCATCAACTGTAACGTTCTCAAGAAGAGCATTTCTCTTGATTGCGTTGTAGATGTCTGGCTCTGATTCCTTATCAAGGTTGATAACCTTAGCGTAGCATCCACCTTCAAGGTTGAATACGCCGTTGTCATCCCAACCATGCTCATCATCACCGATGAGGAGTCTCTTAGGATCTGTTGAAAGTGTTGTCTTACCTGTTCCTGAAAGACCGAAGAAGATAGCTGTGTGCTTTCCTTCCATATCTGTATTAGCTGAGCAGTGCATTGAAGCCATACCACCAAGTGGGAGGAAGTAGTTCTGCATTGAGAACATACCCTTCTTAAGCTCGCCGCCGTACCATGTGTTAAGGATAACCTGCTCACGGCTTGTTACGTTGAATAATACTGCTGTCTCTGAGTTAAGACCGAGTTCCTTGTAGTTTGTAACCTTTTCCTTTGAAGCAGCGTAAACTACGAAGTTTGGCTCGAAGTTAGCAAGTTCTTCTGCTGTTGGGCGGATGAACATGTTAGTTACGAAATGTGCCTGCCAAGCAACTTCCATGATGAAACGAACTGCCATTCTTGTGTCTTCGTTAGCGCCACAGAATGCATCTACTACGAAAAGCTTCTTGTTCTTAAGAGAATCAATAGCAAGCTTCTTGCATGCATCCCAAGCTTCCTGAGTAGCTGGGTGGTTATCATTTGGATATTCAGGAGTTGTCCACCATACAGTGTCCTTTGACTTCTCATCCATAACGATAAACTTATCTTTAGGTGAACGACCTGTGTAAATACCTGTCATTACGTTAATAGCGTCGAGTTCTGTCATCTGACCTACTTCATAACCTGTAAGGTCTGTCTTTGTCTCTTCTTCGAAAAGCTTCTCGTAAGAAGGATTGTAAATGACTTCAGTAGAACCAGTGATGCCGTACTTTGTTAAATCAACATTTGCCATCTTAACTATACCTCTTTCATTAATATTAAATATAAAATTCACATAGTTCGCCATTGCGAACCCGTAGATAGTATACATAAATAAATGCCAAAAATCAACAATGAATTAACTAAGTTCATTTATTATTAATTTTCCTATTGCGACACTTATTTTTAATTTTAGAAGTCCACCAGATAAATAGTGGCTGTAACCTTTGCGTAGGAACCTTTCCAGGTAACTTCCTTCACCTTGGCAGTAAGTAACTTACCCGCGTCCATGAGCCTTGCGAACACGGTGTTGTCCTTTTCCGGAACGTAACCCACCTTTTGCTCTTTCTCATCCAGCAACAAAATTGCCTGCTCATCAAAGCGATTGTCCTTCTCCCGTCTTAAAATCAGCTTGTCCCCAACCTTTAAAGCTGAAAGCACTTCCTGACTCACATAGCTGGTTCCCGCCACATAAGTTTCAAAAAGCTCAATTTCCTTTACCAGAGGCTTAATGAGGTCTGTCACCCCGTGCTCGCCTATAATGGTAACCAAATCTCCCTGAGGGATGTTAATTAGTTCATTAGACATCGCTTTCCTCCTCGCATGACTCTTCGTCAAAAAGGCCCGTTAAACCGAACATGGCAAGAGGTCCTAAAAGTTCTTTCTTGTACTTTTCATATTCCTCTATTTCCTGTTCCAGTTCCTGCTTCTTTTCCTCAAGCAACTCCTCATCTTCGAGAATTTCCTTGTAAATGTAAGGGATTGTGGTCTTTATTTCCTCGATTTCTTCTTCAGTCTCAGCAATCTTTTCTTCCAGATTGTCGATTTCAAGTTCTTCCTCTTCTATTCCAAGTTCAATCATCTTTTGGTTGACTAACAGCTCCACTTCCACCATGGCCTTTAAATCATTGCCCTTGTAAGCTGCCACTGCCTTTTCCCACAGTTCTCCCAGCTCCTCATCATCCGCCAGGTCAGGTCTGATGTCCGGATGAATTTTCTTTGCAAGATTTCTGTAGATTTTCTTGATTCTAAGGACATCTACTTCAGAAATCGTGCCTTCATCCTTACCCAGATTTTTTATAAAGTTAAGTTCTTTGTAATAGTCCTCCAGTTCCATGTCCACCGCAGCAGAGATTTCTTCCGGTTCGAAGTCCTCTCCGGAATTTAACTTTGCAACAATTTCCGCCAGAACTTTCTTGTATTTGATGCACTCCAGCTTTAACTGGAAGTTCTTCTCTATGAGTCCGCCAAGTGCCATTACGTAGGCCTTCTGGTAAAGGTCTGCTTCCCTTTCGAGTTCGTCGCGTCGGACAATCAGTTTGGCATATGCCTTGTAAAGAGTTTCCGCCATCTTATTTAACCTCAATCATGTAAATTTCTCCGGCCACGTGTCCCAGTCTCCCATCACCTAATGTGCCCTTTTTCATCAGGTCATCCAGGTTTCTGAAATAGTGGTCATCCAGCGAATAAATCAGTTCCTCGTTTTCCTTCATGCACTTAATTGTGTGCCCGCCCCTGTTGTATCTAAAAGTTACCTCGCAAGGTTTTCTTAAAACTTCGTAGAGATCCCAAAAATCCAAATCGTCCATTGGCAATTCAATGAGTTCGTAGAGATTCATGATCAAAAGTTTCATGATGGTGTAATTGCCGAAGAAGCCGTCATAGCGCATTCTCTGTGACAGGAATTCCTTGGCGCTCTGGTAAAGCCAGATTGCTTCCTCACGCTCTCCTTCTTTTGCTCTAATTCCTGCTAGACGTGTGGCAATTTCCGGATAGGGCTCGTCGAGTCTCATGGCATTTTCAATCCTTGGCCAAAGACCTTCTACGATTTCCTTGTACTTGTCATAATTCTTCTCAACACCGTAGCCATTTTTGTACATGTCCGCAACTTTGTAGGCAGATTGAATGTTGCCAAGCGCTGCTGACTTTTCAAAATGATAAAGTGCCTTCTTATAGTCTGGTTCCTCGGTTCTACCGTAGTAGAAAATGTAACCCAGACAACAATGAGCAGACTCAATATCGTACTCTGCTGCCATCTCGTAGTACTTTCTTGCCAGCTTAAAATCTTTGTTATCGTAATAAACGCCACCCAGGTACATCATGTAGTTTGGATCCTTGGTTTCGTTTATTAAAAAGTTCATGGCTTCAGTAAAAAGAAACAGATCCTCTTCATTCGGATTGTCCTTCATTTCAAATTCACGAACCATTCTTTTTGCTTCACTAATAGTCATGCTGTCACCACCTTTTATCTGCACTTTCTTGCACTTCCCCAAATCTAAGTTCATTATAACAAATGATTCGTGACTTTTTTATCCCTATTATAAAAAAACCGCCCTGATTACTGTACCGACCCCCAAAAGTTAGACCTAAAATCTAACGATTGGAGGTCGGTATT
>R14__coassemble_1464_pt1 | contig 11875 bp, 11 predicted proteins | sample R14__metabat2_high_PE_046 | metagenome-assembled genome bin R14
AATAACCCTCCTTACTGAACTTTTCATTGTCCAGTAAAGAGGGTACATATCATTTAGCTGCGGTATTTTTTTAATTAAAAAAGGCATATGCTGCTGCATATGCCTTTAATTTACTCTAATTCAAATGCTCCTGTGTAGAGCTGGTAGTAGTTACCCTTTGCGGCGATAAGCTCGTCGTGGGAACCTCTTTCAATGATTCGTCCATGGTCAAGAACGATAATTACGTCTGAATTCTGAACAGTGGAGAGTCTGTGGGCAATTACAAATACCGTACGACCCTTCATGAGAGCATCCATACCTTTCTGTACCAGAGCTTCAGTTCTGGTATCAATTGAAGATGTAGCTTCGTCAAGAATCATTACAGGAGGATCAGCTACCGCTGCACGGGCTATACTGATTAACTGTCTCTGACCCTGTGAAAGGTTGGAACCATTGGACTTCAACATGGTGTTATAGCCATCAGGAAGACGAGAGATAAAGTCATCAGCGTTAGCGAGCTTTGCAGCTGCAATACATTCTTCATCTGTGGCGTCTAATCGGCCATATCTGATGTTATCCATAACAGTACCGGTAAAAAGATTTACATCCTGTAAAACCACACCTAAAGAGCGTCTTAAATAGCTCTTCTGAATCTTGTTGATGTTAATTCCGTCGTATCTAATCTTACCGTCTGCTATGTCGTAGAAACGGTTAATAAGATTTGTAATAGTAGTTTTTCCAGCGCCGGTTGCACCAACAAAAGCAACTTTCTGACCAGGCTTAGCATAGATGGAAATGTCGTGAAGAACAGGCTTTCCTTCTACATATTCAAAGTCTACTTCGTTTAAAGTAATGTCACCTGTAAGTTCAGTGTAGGTAATTGTACCATCTGCCTTGTGTGGATGTTTCCAGGCCCACATGCCGGTACGTTCGTTAGTTTCAACGATTTCACCATTCTCTTTCTTACATCTTACAAGTGTTACGTAACCTTCGTCAGCCTCAGGATTCTCATCAATTAATTCGTAAATACGCTTCGCAGCAGCAATTGCCATGGCTACGGCATTAATCTGAGAAGAAATCTGGTTAACTGTTCCGGTAAACTGTTTAACCATACCCATGTAAGAACAAACAACTGGAACAGAAAGAGGAGCAAGAAGACTGCCGTCTGTAAACAGGTTCTGGATGGAAATGTTAGCAACATTAAGGTCAGAACAGATAATGAAACCGCCTGCAAAGGCAATCAGTACATAGATAATGTTACCGATGTTGTTCATTATAGGTCCAAAAATGTTACCATAACGATTTGCCAGGTTGGCATCATTAAAGAGCTGATTGTTTAATGTATCAAATTCGCTCTTAACTTCATCTTCATGGTTAAAGACCTTAACAACCTTCTGACCATTCATAATTTCTTCGATGTAACCTTCGACTGCACCGATGGAAGCCTGCTGCTTAATGAAGAACTTAGCTGACTTTCCACCTACGGTTTTTGTGACATTAAACATCAGGAATATGCCTAAGAACAGTACAATCATAAGGTCTACGGAGTAGAAGATCATGATTAAGATGAGGCCGGAAAGAGTAATGATGGAGCTTATAAGCTGAGGTAAACTCTGGGAAATCATCTGTCTTAAGGCATCAACGTCATTGGTGTAATGACTCATGATGTCGCCGTGGTTATGTGTGTCAAAGTATTTAATTGGAAGCTCCTGCATGGAGTTAAACATCTTAGTTCTGGTGTTATGCATGAAGCCCTGGGTTACACGGGCCATGATTAAGCCCTGAACTGTAACTGTAATAATGGAGATGGTGTAGCAGACGATCATAACGATGATTACAGTCATTATACGGGTGCCTGCCTGGCTCCAGGTAAGGTTTTTAGTTAATGCTTCTTCGATGTAGGAAGTGATTCTTTCAATGTAAACTGATGGAAGAATACCTACAATGGCTGTTATTAAAATACAGCAAATTACTGCAAAGAGATGTTTTGGATAGTTGTGGAATAAATCCTTAACAAGGCGCTTAACACCGTTCATATCCATTTTCTGAGATGAAAAATTACGTCTCTGGCCGTTCATTCCTCTTGGGCCTTTTGGTGCATTATTACTAGGCATCCTTTTCACCTCCTGTCTTATTCTGGGAGTCAAAGACTTCGCGATAGGTTTCATTACTGCTGTAAAGCTCATCATGTTTACCAATTGCTTCTACCTGACCATTGTTCATGACAATGATCATGTCTGAGTCCATGATGGATGAGATACGCTGAGCAATAATGATTTTAGTTGTGTTAGGAATGGATTCTTTAAAACTCTGACGAATTTTAGCGTCAGTCCTTGTGTCTACGGCAGAAGTGGAGTCGTCAAGTATAAGAACCTTTGGCTTTTTAAGAAGGGCTCTTGCAATGCAGAGACGCTGCTTCTGACCACCGGAAACGTTGGTTCCGCCCTGTTCAATTCTTGTGTCGTACTTTTCAGGAAAACTGTCTATGAAATCGTTGGCACAAGCTGCTTCACAGGCTTCTCTGATTTCTTCATCTGTGGCGTTTTTGTTGGCCCAGAGGAGATTGGACTTTATTGTACCGGAGAAAAGTACATTCTTCTGAAGCACAACTGACACCTGATCTCTAAGGGTAACCAGGTCATATGCCTTAACGTCCACACCACCAACCTTAACGGTACCTTCTGTAGCATCGTAAAGTCTTGAAATAAGCTGGATTAAGGTACTTTTACTGGAACCTGTTCCACCAATGATTCCAACGGTCATGCCGGAGTTGATGTGGATGTTTACGTTAGATAAAGCATAGTTCTTGGCTTTTTCAGAATACTTAAATGAAACATTTTCAAAATCAATGGAACCATCCTTGACTTCCATAACCGGATTTTCAGGATTCTTTATTGTGCTGTCTTCAATTAATACTTCATAAAGACGTTTAGCTGACTCTGAAGCAATGGAAATCATTACAAAAATCATGGAAAGCATCATGAGACTCATGAGAATCATCATGGAGTACTGAATCATGGATGTAAGGTTTCCGACGTTCATCTTGGTAGCACCAGAGGAAATAATAATCTTTGCTGAGAACAGTGAGATTAAAACAGATGATGCATACATGCAGAAACTCATGATAGGAGCATTGAAGGCAAGGATACTTTCGATTTTTACGAAATCAGTCTTGATATCCCCGGAAGCTTTATCAAACTTTTGCATTTCGTAGTCTTCACGAACGAAACTCTTAACAACACGCATTCCATGAACATTTTCCTGTACGGAATTGTTAAGGGCATCATACTTTTTGAATACTCGCTTAAATAAAGGCATTACACTTCTAAAGAGAATAGTGAAGGCAATACCAAGTATTGGAACGATAACTGCGAAAACAATTGATAAGGAACCGCCAACCTTAATTGCCATGATTACAGCAATAATAAGCATGAGTGGAGCTCTTACGGCGATTCGAATAATCATCATAAATGCGTTCTGGACATTAGTAACATCAGTAGTAAGACGTGTTACTAAAGAGGAAGTAGAGAATTTGTCAATGTTTGCAAATGAAAAATTCTGTACTCTGTAGAACAAATCCTGTCTTAAGTTTTTAGCAAAGCCTGAGGAAGCTTTTGCGGCAAACCAGCCGCTTAAACAACCAAATAGTAAAGAAGCCATAGCCATTATGAAGAGAATTAGTCCATATTTGAGAATTTCTTCCATGGTTGCGTTTTTACTTATTATATTAAGAAGTTTTGCGGTAAAAAACGGAATTATGCATTCACAGAGAACCTCACCAACCATGGCAAGGGGAGTGAGAATAGTAACTAACTTGTATTCTCTAATAGATTCAGTGAATTTCTTTAACATAAGATTCCTCCTTAAATATACAGAGTTATTTTAATGGAATATTTTGTAATGTACAAGGAGTATAAATGTTAAAAAAATATGATATTATTTAAAATTGTTAACATAAGGGATAAATAAGGGACATATTAGGTATTATTATGTCAATATAAAATAAATGTTCGAAAAATAATCGAACAATTTAACGAAAAGTACTTGAAATGTAATTTTAAAGTGCTATACTTCAAATAGGCAATGGAACAGGTGTTCGAACAATCGAACAAAAGGAGAAAACAAAATGAAAAAGGACACAGTACAAAATTTAGTTTTAGGACACAAAAAATTATTTGAAATCATTGCAGGAATCTATTCTTATTTATGTATACTTGCCATGTTTGCCGGAGTTTTAGGATTTGTAATTGGATGTGCCGGTGTTGTTGTTGGATTTTTATTAGCTAATTATTACGAAATTTCATTAGATGATTTACTCGAGGATGGTAATGAAATTTATTACATCGAAGACTACGAATTAGTAGAAGAAGAGGTTGAAAATGAAAAAGCCGAAACTAAGCGACTTGCTTAGTTTCGACCTTTGTTTAATTGTTTTTAATAGTTATTTTTACCCTATCAATTCTATTGTTAGATGCTTTTAGAATTGTGTAGGTAGCATTAAGATCATTAATTACTTCGTTCACCTCTGGGATTCTTTCCACGAGGTGAATGATGTAACCTGCAAGGGAGTCGAAGTCTTCTTCAACCAACTGAAGACCTGTGACTTCATTTACTTCATCTATTTTAGCTGAACCGTCAGCTAGGAAAATCTTATCGTTTATCTTTTTGATGACATCTTCCTCATCATAATCGTATTCGTCTCGCAACTCACCAACGATTTCTTCAAGAAGATCTTCAACAGTGATAATACCGGCTGTTGTACCATATTCATCAAGAACTATGGCAATGGAAATCTTATCTTCTCTAAGCTCTTGTAACAATTCTGAAGTTTTTTTGTTTTCAAAAGTAAAGTAAGGCTTTCTTACAATCTTTGTGATGTCAAAACTTTCGTTATTATCAAAAGCAGCAGCAAAGAAATCCTTTAAGAAGAGTACACCAATTACATTGTCTGTTGTTTCGTGATAAACAGGAAGTCTTGAAAAATTACTGGTTTTAAATTTATCTGCAATTTCTTCAATGGTTTCTGTGTCTTCAATAAACAGAACATCAATTCTTGGAATCATAATAGCTCTGGCCACGTTGTCACCGAAATCAATAATGTTTTCAATGATGTCTTTTTCCTCAGCTTCAATTACACCACCTTCATGTGTTGTATCAACAACAGTCATAAATTCATCTTCAGTAATCGGATCATCTTCCTTATCAGGGTCAATTCTTATGATTTTCATGATGATTCGGGCAAACTGGTTAATAATGAAAATAACAGGTGTAAGAGCTATTGAATAAATGTAAATAATAGGCGCATAAATCATAGCCATCTTCTCGGCATATACCTTAGCTGCGGTTTTAGGCACAATCTCACCAAAAATAATTACAATAAAGGTAAGGACGCCGGTACCAATACTAAGAGGAAGGTTACCGAACATGCTCTGCATAATAAGAGTCATGATGGAAGATGCACCAATATTTACGATGTTATTACCGATTAATACAGCGGAAAGCAGTTTACTTGGATCTTCATTAAGTTTTAAAACAAGTGATGCCTTTTTGTTTCCTGCATCAGCCAGGGTCTTAATCTTAATCTTACTAATTGATAAAAGAGCTGTTTCTGCAGATGAGAAGAATGATGATAACAAGATTAAAATCACCATTAAAATGAGACGTTGGACGTCTGGATCCATAATTCCCTCCAAATTCTATAATATCTGATTATAAATAAGACCTATTTTTTTGTCAATTAAGCCCGTTTGACAAGGTTTTGTATTCTTTACTAAAAAGAAGATTAGTGTTAAAATATATGCATTGTGCAAATAGTGCAAAAGAGGTGTTATTATGGACGAAATTAAAACAAGCGCAACAACAGAACTTATTAAACCTGAACTGGAATTAGCAAAGAGAGGTATTGGCGCTGACATTGCAGAGAAGCTGATGGAAATTGCTGAAGAGGCAAGAAAGTTTTCTTACAGCCCTTACTCACAGTACAGTGTTGGAGCTGCTTTACTTTCTATGGATGGTGTAATTTACACCGGAGTAAATGTGGAAACAGCAGCAATGACAGGCATATGCGCTGAGAGAAATGCACTTTTTAAGGCAGTTAGTGAAGGACAGCACAGATTTCTTGCCATGGCAGTAGCAGGTGGAAAACATGATTATGCTTCAAGGAGCTGCAACCCTTGTGGTGTGTGCAGACAGGTTTTATCTGAGTTTGTAAATGAAGACTTCATCATTGTTGTGAATGATGACGAAGGAAATGTTAAGATGCTTAGATTTGGGGATCTTTTACCTTATGCATTTGGCCCTTCTAATTTAAAATAATTTTTTATATTTTTCTTGACAACCAAGCCTTATATGCATATAATCTTGCTTGTACGTTTCGGAAAACGAGACTTTGGCGAAGTAGCTCAGTTGGCTAGAGCACGCGGTTCATACCCGCGGTGTCGAGGGTTCAAATCCCCCCTTCGCTATCTAAGGCTTTACAGTGAGATTCACCGTAAAGCCTTTATTTTTTTAATGAGGAAAATACATGGACATTAAAGAGAGCAGAAATAAAATTGATGAACTGGATGAGCAGATTGTTAATCTGTTTAAAGCCAGAATGGAAACAGCAAAAGACATTGCTATCTACAAAAAGGAAAACAATCTTGGCACCTTAGATCGTGCAAGAGAGCGTGACCTTCTTAACAGAGTTAGCGATATGGCAGGTCCGGATTTTGAAGGCTATGCCAGAATGGTTTATTCTCTGCTTATGGAAGTCAGCAAATCATATCAACATAACATCATTCATCCAACTTCAGATTTTGTTACTAAAATTGATGAAGCTTTGGCCACAACACCTAAGGTATTCCCACAGAGGTCTACAGTAGCTTGTCAGGGAGTGGAAGGTGCCTACAGCCAGATTGCTGCTGAGAAAATTTTTAAACTTCCCGACATCACTTACTGTAAGAAATTTGAAGACGTTTTCACAGCAGTTGAAAACGGAGATGTCAAATTTGGTATTCTTCCTATTGAAAATTCCACAGCGGGTTCCGTAAAGATGACTTACGACCTCATGAGCAAGCACGACTTTTACATTGTTAAAAGTTTAAGACTTAAGGTTGATCATAACCTGCTTGTAAACAAGGGCGTTAAGTTAGAGGACGTTAGAGAAGTTTTCTCCCATGAACAGGCTATTAATCAGTGTTCTGAATTTTTAAAGACTCTTCCAAACATTAAGATAACAGTTGTTGCTAACACTGCAGTTGCTGCAAAATTAGTTTCTGAGAGCGGAAGAAAAGATGCTGCTGCAATTTCCAGTGCAGCGTGTGCAAGACTTTACAGTCTTGATACAATTAAGTCTGCGGTTCAGGATAACGCAAACAATTACACAAGATTTATTTGTTTTGAAAAGAAGTTAGAAATTTACCCTGGGGCTGAAAGAACATCCATGATTTTAACTCTGGAACACAAACCTGGTGCACTCTATCTTCTTCTTAGTAAATTCTATGCTTTAGGTATCAACGTTTTAAAGATTGAATCAAGACCAATACCTGAGAAGAATTTTGAATTCATTTTCTACTTTGACATTGAAGAAAGTGTTTATTCCGAACAGTTTAAGACAATTCTGTCAGAGCTGGAATATTCCTTAGATACTTTCAAGTATCTTGGCACTTATTCAGAACTTTTATAAGGAGTTATTATGAGAATTGGATCCGGTTATGATGTTCATAAGTTAGGTCCTGACACCGACATGATAATTGGTGGTGTTAAAATTGATTATGAACTTGGCCTTATCGGTCATTCTGATGCGGACGTTTTATGTCACGCAATTTCTGATGCTATTCTCGGCGCAGCAGCGCTTGGAGACATTGGAAAACATTTCCCAGATACTGATCCTAAATATAAGGGAGCAGATTCCATTGAACTTTTAAAGGAATGTGGAAGAATGGTAGAGGAAAAGCTCTACGTTATTGAAAACATTGACGCAACAATTATTGCTCAGAAACCTAAGATGAGACCTTACATTGATGAGATGCGCGAGAACATTGCCAAGGCTTTAAATCTTGATGTAGACCAGGTAAATGTTAAGGCAACCACTGAAGAAGGTCTTGGATTTACAGGTAAGGGAGAGGGAATAGCATCTCAGGCTGTCTGTCTTTTATCTGAAATGAAAGATTCTTTTGTGAATTATGGTAATGGTTCGGCTTGTGGTAGTTGTAATTGCCCAATGAACTCTTAATTTATATTTTACTAATGTATTGTGAGGTAAATTATGTTTTATAAAGAAATGTTAATTGAAGTTCCTTTTGACTATGATAAATACGGTCTTAACAGAGAAGAATGTAAGGCAGTAATCGTTAATTACGTTACTGACATTTCTCCTGAGATGGGAAGACACAACAGACCGGCAGTTCTTATCTGTCCGGGTGGCGGCTATGACTATGTATCAGACCGTGAAGGTGAACCAATTGCCATGGAACTTGTAGCTAAGGGAATTCAGTGTTTTGTGCTTAAATATTCCTGCGTTAAGAAGCCATTCCCATTAAACCTTTTACAGGCTGCAGCTGCTATGGCTTACATTCGAAAAAACGCCTATGATTTTGACATCAATCCTGATGATATTACAGTTATGGGCTTTTCAGCAGGAGGTCATTTGGCAGCATCACTTGGTGTACATTGGAACAAGGATTTCGTAAAGAAACCTCTTGGATTTACTGATGAACACAAGCCAAATGCCATGGTACTTGCCTATCCTGTAATTTCAACTACTGATACTCATCAGGGTTCAATTGACAATTTACTTTGTGCAGATGCATCAGAAGAAAATAATAGAAGAGTATCTCTTGAACTAAACGTTGACAAGGATACACCTAAGACTTTTCTTTGGCATTGTGCTGATGACGGTTGTGTACCGGTTTCAAACAGCTTAAGATTTGCCGCTAGCCTTAATGAAAACAAGATTCCTTTCGCTCTTCACATTTTTGAAAAGGGTGATCATGGTCTTGCGCTGGCTAACGGCGTTACAGCATTAACTGATAATCAGATTAATGCAGATGCAGCTGACTGGCTTGGTTTGGCTGTAAAATGGATATATAACAAATAACGGAGGCTAACATGGAAGATAAGTTTTACATGTACAATACAAAAACTAAGAAAGTGGAAAAGTTTGTTCCATTTGAAGATGGAAAGGTAAACATTTACACTTGCGGTCCTACCGTTTATCACTATGCTCACATTGGTAATCTTAGATCTTACATTGAAGAGGATGTACTTGTTAAAGCTCTTAGATACATTGGTTACAAGGTAAAGAGAGTAATGAACATTACTGACGTTGGACATTTATCCAGCGACTCTGATACCGGTGAAGACAAGATGCTTAAAGGTGCAGAAAGAGAACACAAGAGCGTTATGGAAATAGCTAAGTTTTACACTGACGCGTTCTTTAGTGACTGTATGAAACTTAACATCATGTATCCTGACATGGTTGTACCTGCTACTTCCATGATCCCTGAGTTTATTGAAATGATTGAAGCCTTAATTGAAAAAGGCTTTGCCTATAAAGCAGGTGAAAACGTTTATTTTGATACTTCAAAATTAAATGATTACTATGTCCTTACAGGCCACAATGAAGACAACCTTCTTGTAGGTGTACGTGATGATGTAGAAGAAGATCCAAACAAACGTAACAAAAACGATTTCGTACTTTGGTTTACAAAGTCAAAGTTTGCTAATCAGGCACTTAAATGGAACAGCCCTTGGGGTGTTGGTTACCCTGGCTGGCACATTGAGTGCTCCTGCATTGCTTTAAAGAATCTTGGTGAACATCTGGATATTCATTGTGGTGGTGTGGACAACATTTTCCCTCATCACACTAATGAAATTGCTCAGAGTGAAGCTTTTATCGGTCATGATTGGTGTACTTATTGGTTCCACATTCAGCATTTGAATGACAAGGCTGGAAAGATGAGCAAGAGTTCAGGCGAGTTCCTTACAGTCTCAGTTCTTGAAGACAAGAAATACAAGCCTGTAGTTTACAGAATGTTTTGCCTTCAGAGCCATTATCGTAAGCCTCTTGAGTTTTCCTATGAAGTACTTGACCAGGTTACAGCAGCCTATGACAAGTTAAAGAAGAGAATTCTTGCACTTGATCCAAATGGTGAAGTGGATGATGCGGCATATGCCGAATTCCGTGGCAAGTTCGAAGAAGCACTTTGTTCAGATCTTAATACATCTTCAGCACTCACTGTAGTTTATGATGTATTAAAGAGCGACATTAGTGATGCTACAAAGGTTAAGCTCATTGCTAGTTTTGATGAAGTGTTAAGTCTTGATTTACTTAAGGCTGAAGAAACAGTTGATACAGGTATTGATGCTGAACTTGAATCTTATGTAGAAGAGATGATTGCTAAGCGTAAGGAAGCTAAGAAAACAAAGGATTTTGCTACAGCTGATGCTATTAGAGATGAACTTGCTTTAAAGGGCATTTCTATTAAGGATACACGTGAAGGAACTGTTTGGGAAAAGGTACAGTAATGACTGAAAACAATACAAATGGTTTAAATTTGGATTTGGATTCATTTATCTGCAGCGAATTTGGGAAAGAAAAAATCAAGGATCCTAAGCAGGTATCTCCGTTGGTTTTAGCTTACATTGGTGATGCAGTTTATGAAATCATAATCAGAACGCTACTTTTAAATGATTCCGCAGGTACGGTGCAAAACTATCACAAGAAGTGCATTTCCTACGTTAATTGTGCAAAACAGCGTGAGATTATAATGAGCATTGAAGAGGAACTTACAGAAGACGAAATGAATGTTTTTAAGAGAGGCCGCAATGCCAAATCCTACACTATGCCTAAGAATGCTACACCTTCAGATTACAGAAATGCTACGGGTTTTGAAGCTCTTTGCGGCTATCTCTATCTGATGGGCAAAATCGACAGACTGACAGAACTTTTAAAAAAGGTAATTTAATGAGATACGAAGAATTTACACTTGAAGGACGTAATTCTGTCCTTGAAGCTTTTAGAGCAGGAAAAACAATTGATAAGCTGTTCATTCTTGATGGTTGTAAGGATGGTCCTATTCAGTCCATCTTAAGAGAAGCGAGGAAAACAGACTGCATTATTAATTTTGTTAAGAAAGAACGCTTAGACCAGATGTCTGAGACAGGCAAACATCAGGGCGTTGTGGCATATGCCGCTGCTTACGATTATGCAGAAGTTGAAGATATTTTAAATAACGCTAAGGAAAAGGGCGAAGCTCCATTTATAATTATTCTTGATGGAATTGAAGATCCTCATAACTTAGGAGCCATGATTAGAACTGCTGAACAGGTAGGTGCCCATGGTGTAATTATTCCAAAGAGAAGAGCGGTAGGTTTAACTGCTACAGTTGTTAAAACAAGTGCCGGAGCTTTAAATTACATTCCTGTAGCTAAGGTAACAAACCTTGGACAGACCATTGAAGACCTAAAAAAAGAGGGGCTTTGGTTTGTTTGCGCTGACATGGATGGAACAACCATGTACGATTTGGATTTAAAGGGCTCCATTGGTTTGGTTATTGGAAACGAGGGTGAAGGCGTGAGCCGTCTGGTTAAGGAAAAGTGTGATTTTGTAGCATCAATTCCTATGAAGGGTGACATTGATTCACTTAACGCAAGCGTGGCAATGGGCGTTTTATCCTATGAGATTTTTAGACAAAGAAATTTTAAATAATTTGTTGAAAAAATAACGATGCTGTGGTACTATCAGCATTGTGTTTGCTGCCATGGCTCAGTCGGTAGAGCGTCGCCTTGGTAAGGCGGAGGTCGGCGGTTCAAGTCCGCTTGGCAGCTTAAGGGTTTTATAACACTATTTAAAGTGTTATAAAGCCCTTTTTTTATTTACTTTTCGGGCTAAATATTATATAATATTTTAAAT
>R14__coassemble_1732_pt1 | contig 10385 bp, 11 predicted proteins | sample R14__metabat2_high_PE_046 | metagenome-assembled genome bin R14
AATAACCCTCCTTACTGAACTTTTCATTGTCCAGTAAAGAGGGTACATATCATTTCGAAGGTTATTTTTTTTCATCGTTTGCTTCTTCAGTTTTAACAGGGGCGTTACCTGCCTGAAGCTTCATCTCTGACTTTTCTTTTTTGGCTTCATCCTTCATCTTAAAGAACAGGATGATTGTTAAAATTGCCACTGCAAAGAAATCAATCACAACAGCCACCGCCGCAATCAACCAATAGGTTACTGCGATGATTGCAATGTTGTCCCGCGAGCTCTCCGCATCAAAATGATACATGATAAGAAGCAACACAGGTATCATGATAAGCAAAATAACGATTGCAGTTTTTAATGCTTTCATAGTTTACCCCTTAATCGTACTTTAAAACTTCAGCATGAAGTCTGCCTTTTCTGGTCTCCCCTGAGGAACCATTGTACTTAAATTTACCATAACCCCTAATTGAGAATATGTCAAAGTTTTTTAACTGTTTACTGTTCTCCGTGCACACTCTTCCGTTCAAAGTCACCTTTTCGCTTTGAAAAAGTCTGATGGTCTCGCTTCTTGAGCACTTTGTGACCGCTGCCACCAAGGCATCAAACCTGAGCGACGAAACCGTTAAGGAAAGTGGAATTAATGTAGGTTTAAGTTTTTCTAAATCCGCCTCATCTTCCACTACCTCACACACCACCGTTGTGTGTTTGATGCGAGTCAGATTTTCACAGATAAACGGAGCGATGTTATCAAGACAAATGATGTAGGCACTCCTGCCGTTCTTTACCAAAATGTCTCCCAGGATTTCCCTTTTAATTCCCAGGTTCATCACTGCTCCGAGAAAATCTCTGTGACTGAGTTCATCTGCAAATTTAGGTGCCAAAGGTCTCACTTTTACAACCACCACGGGCCAGCTTTCCGCGTAGCCAAAGGTCTCTTCATCACCGAAGCAGGCAACGCATCTTTCCGCCGCCTCGTAACCTCCGTTTACCCTAAACCTGGCAAAGGGAAACTCCCTTTTTGCCTCATCAAGTTCTGCCAACTCGCTGGGGTTTAAGAACTGTGTGAAAGTGTAGCAATTTGTGGCATATGCCCTGTCTGCCAAATCCTTAAACCTGGCCACCAATTTGTTCTTTTCTCTATCACTCATAACTCTATTAAAACAAAAAACTCCCGCGTTCACAATTCACTTTTTAAAGAAAATCGTGGCGCGGGAGTAATTATTCAAATTTTAGGGCAAAAATTTAATATATTATTGCCTAATTTACTGATTTGCAGCCAACATGTAAATAAGTGGGGAGTTCCAGTAAATGGCAATTTCGTTACAGGAGTAACTCTGTACGTTATCTACGTAGCACATGGCAGGGGCCTGATCGAAAAGAACGGCCTTTGCATATGGGTCTTCCAAGTTGCTGTCTGCACCACCAATGAGCATGCCCACCATTGGCTGACCTAAATACTGAGAAGGTCTGTGATGAGGATTTACAGGTGAAACAGTGCCGTATCCGGTTACGAAGCAGTAGCCTAAAGGATTGTTACCAAGAACGTAATCTAACTTCTGCTGTGCAAGCGTTGCGTAGCTGTCATCACCAGTGATCTTAGTTGCCAGCATAAGCGCCACACCGTCATTTATGATGGTCATGTTGCTGCCCCATGGGTAAGAAGTGATTCCTGTGTAGTAGCCGGTCTTTTCAGACTTTTCTACCATCTTGTCCACTGATTCCATGAAGGTTGTCTTTGCTGCCTCGGACACATCGGAAATTGCCTCGTCACCGTAGAGTGCCAGGTCAACATAGGCATATGACGCAATCTGCTGCCATCCAAAACCTGTCTTACCGTTGTAATCCATCCAGTATCTCACATCTTCTTCTAACTCTGTGTAGCCTGCAAGGTAAAGCTCAGTTGCTGCCCAAAGGTACTCGTCGTTAAGAGTTGTATCAGGATATTCGCCAGTTACAATGTCCACAGGATTCTTAAAGCCTGTAGCCTTTTCCTGTGCATCCATGTAAAGCCATGCGTTGTAAGCTGCTTCCTTACACTTAGCTGCAAAGTCAGAATCGTAGTCTGCATAAATCACTGAAGCCTCCGCCATTACAGCTGCAAAATCAGCGGTTGCTGCAAAGGATACAGGAGCAAGAATAAGTTCATCTGTCTCTTCCACTGCAGGAACAGTCTCGGGGAAGTTCGCGCAGGTTACCTTGTGATAAACGCTGCCGTCTGCTGTCTGCATCTTGAGCATCCAATCAAGTTCCCACTTCGCTTCATCGAGAATGTCAGGGATGCCGTTTCCGCTTTCAGGAATTCCTAGTTCATCGGAAGTTGCGTTGCAGTCTTCGTAGGTAAGGAACAGATCCTTAATTGTCTTTGCGCCAGGTACAACATAGCGACCGTAGTCGCCGGCGTCATGCCATCCACCTGTTACATCAACCTGTTCGTCAGTTCCATAAACGGTAGCAAGACCCGTGTGACATGCTTCATGTGCAAAGTCACCGGCAATTTCTTCAGTAACTTCAGTGCCACATCTCTGCTTGTAAAGCATCAGGACAACGTCCTTGTAAACGTCTGCATATGCATCATCTGCAATTACGAAGGTGTAGGTGTCGCCCGTGCTGCAGGAAACATAGTAAGTTCCCGGAGTAGTTACTTCTGAGAAGTCGCCTCGCTGAACACCAAGGTTTGAGCCTGTGTCATAGACTGCGTCTCCAAAAGTTCCTTCGTAAACAGACTCGTTAGTGTCTGCATTAATAACTGAGAAAGTTGTCTCTTCACGAGACTTAACAATTACAGTTTTGATATCTGTTGTCTGATAACCAATCTGGTTAACGGTAACATCAGGATACTCAGGAAGTCCTTCAAGCACTTCTGCGTTGCTGGAATCCTTAACTGTAAGAAGAATGTTATCGAAATAAACTGCATGAGCGCCAGGATCTGAATCCATGTCTTCCTGAAGGCCCATGTTGAAAACAAGTCGAGGTGCTGGGTCGGACTCTTCTGTCATCTCAAACTCAGCTGTAATGGTCTTGGTCTCAGGGCCAATGGTGATGTAGTCGCCGGCATATGCATGATAGTCGCCACCATTAATCTGAATTCTCCACTCGATGGTTCTTTCAATGTCGGAAGAAACATCAAAGCTGTAGGAGTAAACGCCACCCTGATTAAGAGCAAAGCCATCATAGTAAATCTGACAGCCGTAATCTACGTAGCCACAGTTCTCAATGTCAACCTCTAATTTGTCCCCAGGATTAGTGATGTCGCAGGTGCCGCCCTTTGTATAAACGGTAAATCCCGCAGTGTCCCCATCATCAAAGTTAAGATTAACTACTTCCATGCCATCTTCCAGTTTACCGCTGGAGTTGGTCTTTTCTACATCAGTAGTCCCGTCTTTTTTCTGGGTTTCTTCAGTTTTTGCTGTTTCGGATTTTTTGCTGGAATCGCCACAAGATGCAACGTTAAATGCCATTAAAGCAACCAACATTGCAGCAGTGATTTTTTTGAGTTTCATTATAGCTGCCTCCCCATATACGTTGGCATTAAATGCCCCTAAAAGAAATACACTGACATTATACAAATTATTGGTTGCTTTTGCAATTGATAGAATGCGCAATTGCGCACTAAATGTTTAGATAAATAAAAGTGATTATTCTGCTATAGATTTAACTACTGAAAACTCCTCTGCGGAATCACGAAGTGCATCAGTAGATGGTTCCGTGGTCCAACCTAAATAAAGGATCATCTCTTCCTTACCTTCCATCTCCTTATCAAAGAGATCCACATAATCAGATTCAGAAATTTCCTCATCATTTTCGTCATAATAAGTCATTGTGGTTGAAGGCTCATCTTCAGGTGCTTCTTCATTTATGAGGGCATGCTGGTAGCCCACGCACTTGTTGGTTACGATTCCATCTTTTAAAGAAAAAACATTGTTAATGACATAGTTCTCAGCCACGCTGATTCTTAACACATCATAAAGGTAATACTCGTAGGTGTCTGTTGTAGCATCGTAGGCAGCAAACCAAGAATCACAATAAATGTCCGGTTCAGACTCTCCCAATTCCTTCTCCCAGTTAACAGGTTCTATTGCAAGGAACTCTTCATTAACTTCGTAGATGTCAGTATAGGTATAAAAACCGGTTCCCTGTTCCGTTGTTGATATGATTTCGATTCGGCCATTGTTATCAAGGTCTGTGATTGCGTAGTAGTAAGGGTAAATGTCATCCTTTGCGATCCACAATTCATAGTTTCTCTGAACGGCTTCTATCTGCTCGTCCAGGTTTTCAATGTTAGCCAAATGAATTTCCGAATCCACTACAGTTGCTTCGGCGTCCGGGCTTCCGTCTTTGGCATATGCCGCGCTGCTCGATTCAGTCGAATTCTCTGCCACGCTGATAACGGCCTTTTTGTCATTTTCTCCGCAGGCACTCAAGGAAAACATAGTAAGTAAAATTGTTGCGAGTAAAAGTTTTCTTTTCATGTTTGGTCTTTCTAAATAAATCCTAAGTCGATGTTGTCCCAAATACAACAAAATCAATATATCGTATATTAGAATTATAGACAATCACAAGAACTTGTTCAACACTTCAATTATTGAGATTTTCTTAATATTTATTAAAGGTGGTTTGGGCCGATTTTGTCGTTTGTATTATTGACCAGCGGTCACTCGTTTTGTTAAAATGCCGTTCATATTTTATTCAAATGTCGTGTTATCCGTCATAATGCACTTTTTTCTAAAAATTATTAACTTTTACTTTAAAAATAATTTTAATATGTTATATTTGAATTGCAACAAGCTAGAAACAAAAAGGAAGTGATTATCATGGCAGGAAAACTTGGTCGATTTTCAAACTCATTTAACATGTCTCACACTCAGAAAAGTATCGTGAGAACTATCCAAAATGAATTGCCTAACCTCAGCAAGAAAGACGTTATGGCATTAGCAATGGCCTATGAAAACGAGCAGACATGGAACGGACCTGTGATGATGACCGGTGGTTCCATAGATGAGATCGAAAAATGGGTCAAGAGCAACAGACAAAACTAATAGAAAAAATTAGTTCCCTCTTTCCAATCAAAAAGCTCCCGCAAATCGCGGGAGCTTTTTATGTCTTAATATTTGTCATATCGCACATTACTGACGATTGTAGTAATCGATTCCTGCAGAAGGTTTAAAGTAAGTTCTAATGTAACCATCCGTCGAAAGAATCACAAATTCATTGGTTTCTTCAACATAATAGACGTAATCACCGTCTTCCGCCTCTGTTTTTGAAAGGGCGTTCGGATTATTTATGACTGCGTTGGCACCAGCTTCATATTCCTCTGCCGTGGCGTAATTAAACTCATCACCATGTTTTTCAAAGTGCTCCTCGAGCTGAGTCTGAGTTCTAAAGGTGTAAGTGTTCTCCGGCGCTTCTGTTGGAGTGCTGGTTGCCTCTGCCTCTTCCGGAGCTTCTGTCGGAGCATCAGTATCCTCTGCCTCTTCTGTCGCCTGGGCTGCCTGAGTGACGGTTGGCGTCACAGATGATGAGTTTTCGTCACTGTTTGGAGCTAAGCTATTAACAACATAGTAAATAATCGCAAGAACCACAAACGTAATGACAGTGTAGATAAATTTGTTCCTGCTGCTGCGATTATTGCATGCATTTCTACTCATATAATTAACCTCTCATTAAAGCTTCAAATGATTCAAAAGAGCTTCACAACCCTCTACGATATCATTATAAGCCTTTTCGAAGTCTCCTGTATACCACGGATCAGAAATATCTCGCGGATTTTCTGAATAATCCAGCAAAAGATGGACCTTGCCCTCAGGATCCGTCGGAATGATTCTTTGCAGGTTTCTTATATTGTACTGCTCCATGCACAGAATCAAATCGTTCTCTCCGTAATCATTCCTCGTGATTTGTCTGGCTCTTCGAGCCGTGTAAGGAATATGCTTCTTATCCAGCTGTCGTTTCGCTGGCGGATACATATCATTGCCTATCTCCTCTCTGGAGGTAGCAGCAGAACTGACACTCACAACATCTGAGAGACCACGCTTCGCCAGCATATCCCTAAAAATAAATTCCGCCATTGCGGAGCGGCAGATGTTGCCGTGGCAGATGAATAAAATTCTTATCATCCCTGTATTCTCCTAACTTTTTCTCATCCTTTCACAGGTTCTCAATTAAAAATGGTAACATGTATATCGGGTATAATTTTATCATTTCACTGTTGCCTATATCTTTTTGTGATAGCAATATTTCCTTCGCAACATGCTTTGAATACTTTTTCTGAAATTCTGTAATTGATTCATGCTTGCCGATTCCAGATGACTTAACTTCAATCGGAACTATCTTTGTTTTTGAAGCAAGCAAAAAGTCAACCTCATAATAGTGAGAACTGTTTTCTTTCTCCCATGTGTGATAATAAAGATCTATATCTGATCCGGCGATTACCTGAGCAACTGCATTTTCGTATAAATATCCCAAATCTGCAGGAAGTGAATCGCTCAACAATTTCGTATAAATATTTTCACCCGTCCTTCCTGATGTTCTGAAAATCATGGTAGTAAATAACCCTGTATCAGCCAAATAGAGTTTGAACGTATCATCATCTCTCGTTTGAGGTAAAGCAACGCTCGGATTAAGGACATTATGGCATGATAATACCGTCTTTGAATCCAGCAGATCATGTAAACGCTCTAAATCTTTATCGATCTTTTTTTTGCCTGTAGCTGCCGAAATAACATAGCTTCTTTTATCCGTTGCCAACTGCGTCGGAACAGAATCATACATTCTTCCAATCAGTCCGGTATCATCGATCTTGAAGAAATCGTCTTTGTACAAATCTATGATTTCTCTCTTTACTTCATCGATTTCTGTAAAATTCCTGCCTTCCACATAAGCTTCTACAGCCTGAGGCATTCCACCTACCGCCATATAAATTCTGAAATCTCGCATCAGCTTTCTGTTTAAGGAATTTCCAACCGGCTTCCCAAGCTTATATAAATCCCGCAATACGCCATAGGTATCATTTCCGATGGCCCACATAAATTCTTCATAGTCCATCGGATATATCTGTATTTTCATCTCCTCAGATGGAAGCACTATATCCTTGACATTCTTTTTTATACTGATCAGAGAACCGGTCTCAATATAGTCATATCTTCCGTCCGCAACCAGGTACTTTATAGCCTGGCGCACTTTAGGCATAAGCTGGATCTCGTCAAATATAATAACGGATTCTCTTTTATACAACGTTATCCCAGTTGCAGTTTGCAGTCTAAGAAAAAAAATATCCAGATTTGCTATATCATTGAACACATCAAGAACATCCTGCGTTATGTTAGCAAAATCCACTTTTATATATGACCTATACTCTTGCTTTGCAAATTCTTCGGCAATTGTCGATTTCCCAACACGCCTGGCCCCTTCCAGAAGCACAGAATACTTTGGTGCCTTTTTTTCTTTCCAATATTTTAGCTTTTCTAAAGCTTTTCTCTTAAACATACTATCTCCTCAAAACAACATAGTTCCATTTCTTCAAACTTATAAATGGATTATAGTACCATTTCTTCAATATTTCAAGGGCATTATTCCGTTTCTTCAAAAACATTTTCTGTGTTTAGTACCGTTTCTTCCTAACTTCTATCAAAAAAGCACCCTACATCCCGCATATTGCCCATTATAAAAAATAGCCTTGCAACCTCTATCGTTACACAGGTTTAGCAAAATGCGGCAAATCAAGGCAAGATGTGGCAGTCAAACGTAGACTCCCAGTAGACGAATATCCATAAGGAATATACTCGTGATTCCTTATCAGTATACTATATTTTCGTAGTTACTACTAAAAAAAGTGTACCCAGTTTTGAAACTGGCTACACTTTTTTTCAAACTGGCTACATTTTAACATTAATGAGCAAATTTAAAAGTGCGCACGACTACAGAAAAGTCGTACGCATTTCTACCGCTCTTGTAAGATTAAATTCCGGTATTATTTACGACACCCAGATAAATTACGCTGAGATAGTTAGTGTTTTTGCCGTATCATCAAAGCATGTTATCTGCTTTTTCTCTAAATCAGTGCCTTCAACTTCAGAAGAGTAAAAGATCTTTCTATCTGATTCCGTAGATTCCAAGTTTTATTATCCATGCCCCAAGTGCGGCAAGCCCTAAATCAGCAACCAAAAGCAGCAGGGCATTACCTATTATTATAATACACGTGATAAACTTCATAATGATGTTTGTGTCAGAGCTCGTATATACCCTTAATATTTCAAATAAACCAAGGCGAGCCCTGCACGGATCCCTTCGGCTCACCATGATATTGTATTCCTGGGAAGTATCAACAAGGGACCCGCTGATAGGATATATCGTAGTTTGGGGATCTGTTGTATACATTTTCCCACCATCCTCATAGGTAAAGCTAATGTTATAAACTGTATGTTCTCTGTATCTTTGCTTTTTTCTATCACCCATTTGTTTGTGGCGTCTTCTGTCCCGCTGCTCAGCCCGATTCATATCAGTCCTGCCTGTGTATGTCTGTCCGTTTATTCTGACATACGTTCTTGAATTTTTTTTGCCTACAACAGTCCTAACTTTTTTTGAATAAAATATCCCGCCAAAAATCTGTCTAATGCCGATCAACGCACCGATAACAAAAGCCGCTCCGACAATGACCTCAAATATCTCTACTAAATCCATATTGTCAATCCTCCTCGCCGATTATGTTGAAAGCCAATCTGCTCATCAAAATTCTAATTTAATTTCCAACAATCATCCCAAGCTTCCCGCCACAAAAACACCTATCAAACAAAAAGCACAGCTTAATAATAAGAATTGTATATTACATTATGCATCCCTGACAAGGTCATACATGAAACTTTTCTCGCCAAGCGTTCTTATATTTACCAGTTTCATTCCTATGTGTTCATATTTGTCTTTCTTTAATTTAGCATCCGTTGATACGATAACAGGAAGATTCCCCTGCTTTGCTACCTCAAAGGCAGTCTCAACAAGCGGTCTCATTAGCCCCTTCCCCTGGTACTCTTTCCTTATGGCAAGAAGCTCTATTTGAACAAACTGCTTCTTACTGTCCCGATAAGTCTTTTCTAGGCTTGCTGCCGAAAATCCAAATGTGTTTGCGTACATAACCAATACAGAAAAGAAACGACTGCTTCTAGCATGGAAGGATAATTACATAGAGGATGAAGACAACGACCGTAAAACAATGCAGATGCTCATTTCACTGTTGGATAAGCCCGTCAATAATCCCGATTGGCCGCTGGCTTGTAACTAAATGAAGCTCATTGCCGTAAGTCTCGCAACAAAGCAGGTGTATATTGAGGGATATTTTAACAAACTTATTGATTCGTTGGTTGACAACATTGTCCATATATTATGCGGATAGACATTACCTCCATTCTTTTATCGCCCTATTCCAAACAACTTCTTAATCTGTAAGAGTCAGTGCACAAGCCAGATACAACATGAGCCACCCCAGTGATTCTGTCCCAGCGTCCAGACCTTCTGATATCACTCCTTTATGAGATCATACATGTGAAATCGCTCCCCGCAATTTCTAACCCTGTCAAGCTTCATCCCAAGGTGCTCGTATCTTGCAGCTTTATCCTTATCATCAGTATCAAGAATGACAGGAATGCCTTTCTTCTCCGCTATTTCATATACATCCTTAAGCATTTTTCGCATATGACCTTGTCCCTGATACTCCGGTCTGACCACAAGCATCTCTATTCTTATGAATTTTCTTTTTGCTTTCCTCATTCTGGTCTCAATCGTACTGCCTTCTGCAAAGCAGGCTTTGATATATTTCTTCATATTTGAAAACCCGCCAAGTGCCTTTTTCTCTGCCATGATCATCTTGATTCCATCAACGAATCTGACAGCTCCTGCTCCCTCCCCGGAGAGCATAAGGTACCCTTCCCTTTTATCCGAAGTGGTAAATAAAAGTCCGCTATTATACGCTGCCTGTGTTATTGCGTTCATATACGTAAACATATCCTCTCTGGACTTTATATACTTCACCAGTCCAAGATCAGCTTCATTATATTTATAATCATAAAAGGCATCTGCTATCTGCTTTGAAATTGTAACTACCTCTTCTCTATTAAGTCCGGTCAGTTTTATCACTTCATTACCTCTCTTTCTTTCTGGCAATAACGGTTATCCACGGTTTGCTTTTATGATGATCAGATTGATTAACTATCATGAAGGTTCCGCATCCGCTTCTATCCGCATATATCGTCATTATAACACTTTTGGTTAGTTAGCACTAACTATAATTTCAAAATAATAAAGATCTCCTGAATTTCATCCATTGTCTTAAAGATATCTCCTGTTTTTATGCATGACGGAATTTTTTCGGGTGGTTGTCACCCAACCCGTTTTCCTTTCTTTCCAATCTA
>R14__coassemble_2150_pt1 | contig 8678 bp, 10 predicted proteins | sample R14__metabat2_high_PE_046 | metagenome-assembled genome bin R14
AGATATCAAAATCTGTTACGCAATAAAAGTCTAACTTTTTGGGGTCACCTCATTTCTCTGTACGGTCTTCTTAGTTTTAAATTATCTGATGATTGCAAAGCCGATGTAGGCAACATAGATTAAAACCATTGTAAAACCTTCTCCTCTTGAAATACCTCTCTTTGTGATTGCAAACACAAAGGTGATAAGTGTAATTACAAGGAGAATTACGAGGTCAAGTACTGTAGCAAAGTTAATGCTTATAGGTTTAATTGTTGCTGCACAACCAAGGATCAACAGGATGTTGAAAATGTTTGAACCTACGGCATTACCAACTGCCAGTCCGTTTTCGCCCTTCTTAGAAGCAACGATGGAAGTTACAAGTTCAGGAAGTGAAGTGCCGACTGCAATGATTGTAAGACCAATAAGAGTCTCACTCATGCCGAAGAATCTGGCAATGAACTTTGAACTGTTAACTACAAACTGACCGCCTGCAATAATAAGAGCAAGTCCGATGATGATGAAGAGGAAGCATTTCCAGTAAGGAAGCAATTCGTAATCTTCCTCATCAATTAACTTGTTGTTTTTAGCTGCTTTAATAAGTGAGTAAATGTAAATTACAAAAAGAACCAGGAAAACGAATCCAGCGATTCTGCCGATTTTTGTAACCTCTAAATTCATGTTACCCTTATCAAGAGTATCCTTGAAAGTGCCCTTAACCAACATTGTGATAACAGGAATAGCAAGAAGGAGAGTTGTAATAAAAGCCACAAATGGGAAATCTCTCTTCATGATTGCCTTATCGATTGGTACGGTAAGAATCATAGCGCATATGCCCAGTACCATAAGAAGGTTAAAGATGTTTGAGCCAACTACATTGCTGATTGCAATTTCGCTGGAACCCTTAAGTGCTGAAGTAACACTTACACAAAGTTCCGGAGCACTGGTTCCCATGGCAACAATGGTAAGACCGATTATTACGGATGGTACTTTAAAGTTTTTTGCAAGACCGGCGCTGCCGTCTACAAAAACATCTGCTCCTTTTATGAGGCCGACAAAGCCAATGAATAATAATAGAATGTTAAATAGTAGTATCATAGACCCTCCATACAGAGTTGATTTTATCATTGTGATATTGTTTATTCAAGTTTTTTTTCCTTTACAAATTTTTCTGACAAATGTATAATTTATATATCTTAAAAATCCATTTTTCAAGGAGAAGAAAATGAAAAAATTTATTAAGAATTTTATGGAAGAATTCAAATCATTTGCTCTTAAGGGCAACGTGATTGACATGGCTATTGGTGTTATCATTGCGACAGCTTTTGCAGGAATTGTAACCGCTTTAACAGAGGATTTTATTAATCCTATTATTGCTTGTATTCCTGGTAATGGTGAAATTGGTGGCGCAATTGAATTGGGTGACACAGGTAACTACCTTCGTTATGGTGATTTTATTACAGCCGTAATTAATTTCGTCATCATGGCTCTCATTCTTTTCGTTATGCTTAAAGGTATTAACAAACTTATCAACATGGGTAAGAAGAAGGAAGAGCAGGCAGCTCCTACAACAAAGACATGTCCTTACTGCAAGACAGAGATCAATCTTCTTGCAACAAGATGTCCACATTGTACATCAGTTATTGAAGCTGACGAAACAAAGTAATTTAAAAAGAAGATGTTTTAACCTCAGGTGCGAGAGCATCTGAGGTTTTTTTGTTTAATTAGATTTTAGGTAGTGGTGTTATTCTTTAGTCACAAAACAGAAAGAAAAGAGAGGTGATTGTTATGAAATGTAAATTTAAATTCTTTTCATGGGTGTACAGTTTAGTGCTGATTGGATTTACCGTTTATGTGATTTTAGATGCATTTGTAATTGAAAGATCCTATGAAACGGTGGATAAAAGTGAATATACCATTACCTCAGGAACAACATTAAGTCTTAGTACTGCAGAAGTTGATGAGGATAGTTACACGGATTCTACCGGAGCCAAAATAACTATTACAACATATACAGTAAATGACACAGAGGTTTATGTGGCAGACATTTATCTTACGGAAGTTGACAGTTTAAAAACTGCATTTGCCTCTGATACCTATGGTAAGAATGTGACAGAAACTACTTCAGATATTGCTGAAGACAACGATGCACTTTTAGCAATTAATGGAGATTATTACAGTGCACGTACGGGTTACGTAATCAGAAACGGTGTTCTTTACTCCGCTGAGAGTGAAGACGATGATCAGGAAGATTTGGTCATCTATGATGACGGAACCTGCGAAATAATAAGAGAAGGCGATATTACCGCCGAAGAATTATTGGAAAACGGTGCAATCCACGTGTTCTGCTTTGGTCCCGGACTTGTTTCAGATTCGGAGATTACCGTTGACGAAAACGATGAAGTCGGACAGGCCATGAGCAGCAATCCAAGAACAGCCATTGGTTGGTATGAAGGATTACATTACTGCTTCGTTGTTTCTGATGGTAGAACTGATGAAAGCGAAGGTCTTTCACTTTACGAACTGGCAGAGTTCATGACAGAAGAGTTAGGTGTAACCATAGCTTACAACTTAGACGGTGGCGGTTCATCAACCATGTATTACAATGGCGAAGTCATTAACAATCCTACAACTAACGGCAACCGCATTAAGGAAAGAGAGGTGAGCGATATTGTATACATCAGCTAAAAAATTCAACAAAATTAGTATCCATTATTTCCTTGGTGGAATGTTTGTAACGGTGTTTGTAGTTATCTATGAATACTTTAGTCACGGAGTGATTTCCAATTACATGATTTTCGCTCCCGTACTCCCTTTGGTTTTAGGCTGTATGTTAACACTTGTCCTAAAAATGTTAAACGTTAAGGCGCCTTATGGATTCACCAGAGTGGCATATGCCTGGGGCATCGTTACAACAACCTTGGGACTTATAATGAAAGGTGTGTTTGAAATCTATGGATCAACAAATGACCTTACCAATTATTATTTTATCTTTGGTCCGGCTTTGATGGTTTTAGGAGCTCTTGCATATGCAATAACACCTAACTTAAAAAAGAATATTGATTAACAGAAAACAGAAGGTCACAGGGCCTTCTGTTTTTTTAATGTTTTTGCTAAAAAAGATGATATTCTTCTTTAATTGTGGTAGAATATAAAGGATTTTATTTTGAGATAAGAAGAGGATATATCTATGGCTAAAATTGGTTTTTCAAACGATAAATACAATGAAATGCAGTCTGCTCACATCAGTGAGAGAATTAGTCAGTTTGGTGGCAAGCTCTATTTGGAATTTGGTGGCAAGCTTTTTGATGATTATCATGCATCAAGAGTGCTTCCGGGATTCAAGCCTGACTCCAAAATCACTATGTTAAAGCAATTAAAGGACAAGACTGAAATTGTTATTGCCATCAAGGCAGGAGACATCGAAAAGAACAAGGTAAGAGGCGACATCGGCATTACCTATGACATGGATGTCTTAAGACTTATTGATGCCTTTACAAACAATGGACTTTACGTTGGCAGCATTGTACTTACACAGTTTGAGGACAGACCTGCTACTTTAGCCTATGAAAAGAAATTAAAGTCATTAGGACTTAAAGTATATCGTCATTACAAGATTCCGGGTTACCCTTCAAACATTCCATTTATCGTAAGTGATGAAGGTTACGGAAAGAACGATTACATCGAAACCAGCAAACCACTTGTTGTCGTTACGGCACCTGGCCCTGGTAGCGGCAAGATGGCTACATGCCTTTCACAGCTCTTCCATGAGCAGAAGCGTGGCGTAAAAGCTGGCTATGCAAAGTTTGAGACTTTCCCTATTTGGAATATTCCTTTAAATCATCCTGTTAACCTTGCCTATGAAGCTGCCACTGCAGATCTTAACGATGTTAACATGATTGATCCTTTCCATCTTGAAGCCTATGGAGAAACAGTAGTTAATTACAACCGTGACGTTGAAGTTTTCCCTGTCCTTAAGGCAATGTTTGAGAAAATTTACGGAGAAAGCCCTTATAAGTCACCAACTGACATGGGCGTGAACATGGCTGGCTACTGCATCATTGATGATGAGACAACAAGAGATGCTTCAAAGCAGGAAATCATTCGCCGTTACTACAATACTCTTTGCGACAAGAGAAAGGGCGAGAACGTTGATACAGCTGTAAACAAGATTGAACTCTTAATGGAAAAGGCAGGCATTTCAGCCGCTGACAGACCTGTAGTTGCTGCTGCAAATGTGAGAGCAGAAGAAACAGGTGGCCCTGCAGCTGCAATTGAACTTCCTGACGGTTCCATTATTACAGGAAAGACATCTTCACTTTTAGGTGCATCCTCAGCCATGATTTTAAATGCATTAAAGGTAATGGCAGGATTGGATGATTCCATCAAGCTCATTTCTCCAAACGTAATCGAGCCTATCATGGAACTTAAGGTTAAGCATCTTGGAAATCACAATCCACTTCTCCACGTGGATGAAATCCTCATTGCGCTTTCCATCGAAGCACTTACCAATGATGATGCTAAACAGGCCTATGCTCAGCTTCCTAAACTTGCAGGTCTTGAGGTTCATTCATCAGTAATCCTTTCACAGGTTGATACAAGAGTATTTAAGAAGCTTGGTATGAATCTTACATGTGAACCTAAGTACGAAAACAAGAATCTGTTCCACATGTAAATTGAAAGAGTAAAACTATGTACAAATTAACTTCCAAATTAATCATTTACAGTAACATTGGAGAAGACAGTATTTTGTACCGTTTGGCAGGCATATGCCGCCACTTTGATGAAGGCGATTACAACAAGGAAGCCTTAGTCAGAGAAATTTTAGATGAGGTTCATCGTTTGTTGGACGTAGCAACCAGCTACGGCTTTAACGGAAACCTTTGGCACAATTATCTTGCCTACCTGCTGGCCATGACTGAGACACCTTTTACACTGGTGTCTGAAAAGGTTGGTGCAAGCGAAGGTTCAGTTAATGAATTTGCAAAGAATGACTTTTGTGTATTTAAGCAACTGTTCGACTATGATTTCTCAAAGATGGAACAGGAACTTGGTGTAAACTGTTTCTCAGTACTGGAGAATTTTAAAGCGTTATCCAAGAGCGAACGCATTTACAATAAGAGCGTTAGTGAAAAGGTAATTGAGCTTAGTAATGCCATTGAAAAGGCTCAGACAGAAGATGAGCTCTTTAGTGTTATTACTGAATTTTACAAGAAGTACGGCGTAGGCATGTTGGGACTCAACAAGGCATTCAGGCTTTCAGATAAGGATGATGACATGCTGCTTGAGCCAATTACCAATACAAGAGAAGTAACTCTTGATGACCTTATTGGTTACGAATCTCAGAAACAGCAGTTGGTGGAAAACACTGAAGCATTCATTAATGGAAGAGCGGCCAATAATGTGCTGCTTTATGGTGAAGCCGGTACAGGAAAGTCCACCAGCATAAAGGCGATTCTTAATCGTTATTATCCGGAAGGTCTTAGAATGATTGAAATATACAAGCATCAGTTCAAGGATCTTTCCAAAATCATGGCCTACATCAAGAATCGTAATTACAAATTCATCATTTACATGGATGACCTTTCCTTTGAGGAATCAGAGCTTGAATACAAGTATCTTAAGGCAATCATTGAAGGTGGTCTTGAACCAAAACCTGAGAATGTTTTGATTTACGCTACATCCAACAGAAGACATTTGATTCGTGAGACTTTTAAGGACAGAGCAGATGCTTCGGATGATGACATTCATCGCAATGATACGGTTCAGGAAAAGCTTTCCCTTTCAGCACGATTCGGTGTGCAGATTGGTTACTTCAGACTTAATAAGATTGAGTACAACAACATGGTAATTGAACTTGCCAGACGTTATCCTGAAATTAAGTTAAGCGATGAAGAACTGATTAACAAGGCTAATGTTTGGGAACTTTCTCACGGTGGAAGAAACGGACGAATTGCTCAGCAGTTCGTTGATTACATTGCAGGACAGTCCAAATAAAACTTGAATTTTTTAGTATAAGATGATAAATTCATCTTAGTTTATTTATGTAAACTATCTACGGGGGATCTAATCATAAATAAATTTTTAGAGGCAAAAAATGAATAACACAAAAACAGCAACTAAAAGTAAAAGCAACATCTACTTTTTAACTACCTGTGCAATCATGGCAGCAGTTATTTGCATCGTTGGACCAATGTCTATTCCAATTGGTGCAGTGCCTGTTAGTTTAGCGACCTTTATTATTTATCTGTCAGTTTATTTACTTGGCGCAAAGGGAGCGACAGTAAGTGTTGTTGTTTATCTTCTCTTGGGAATTGCAGGTCTTCCTGTATTTTCAGGTGGACAGGGCGGTGTCGCAAAACTTGTAGGACCTACCGGCGGCTATCTTGTAGGTTACATTTTCCTTGCATTTATTTCCGGTCTTTTCCTTAAGTGGTCAAAGAACAATGTTGTAATTACAGCAATTGGAATGGTAATTGCGACAGCAATTCTTTATGCATTTGGAACAGTTTGGTTTGTTATGCAGGCACACACCACATATGCCTACGCAATTTCAGTATGTGTAATCCCGTTTGTTATTTTTGACTTGATTAAAATCGTTGTTGCAGGTGTCATTGGTTACCCTGCAAGAGCAGCTCTTATTAAGTCCGATTTAGTAGTTACGGAGAAATAGTATTAATGAAAATTACAGAAATTTACGAGTCTAAGAGACAGCCAATTTCTTTTGAAATTTTCCCACCTAAGAAGGGTACTGAACTGGAGAACATCGAAGAGACTTTAGACATTCTCTGCGAACTCGATCCTGACTTTATCAGTATCACCTTTGGCGCGGGTGGAAGTTCAAATAACAATAAAACCATAGCTCTCGCAAAGCTTATTAAGGAAAAGTATCATGTGGAGCCTGTAGTTCATCTTACCTGCCTTTGCTATGACAGACAGGAGATTGATGAATTTATTAAGCAGCTTCAGGCAGAAGGAATCGAAAACATTCTCGCACTTAGAGGAGACAGAAATCCTAACATCGTTCCAAAGACTGATTTTCCACATGCCAGCGACCTTATTTCTTACGTAAAGGGAAAAGCAGACTTCTGCATATCCGGCGCCTGCTATCCGGAAGCACATCCTGATTCAGCAAGCAGGGTAGAAGACGTTAGAAATACCAGAATTAAAGTTGATGCAGGAGCAGAACTTTTAATGTCTCAGTTGTTCTTTGACAATGAGATGTTCTACAAATACGTTGAAAACTGCAGAATGGCAGGTATTGATGTTCCAATCACACCTGGTATTATGCCTGTTATTAACGCAGCACAGATTACCAGAATGGTAACCATGTGTGGTGCTTCTCTTCCAGAGAAGTACATGAGAATCATTCACAAGTATGAAGATAACAAAGAAGGTCTCTTTGATGCAGGTCTTAGTTATGCACTTACTCAGATAATTGATCTTCTTGCCAGTGATGTTCGTGGCATTCATCTTTACACCATGAACAATCCTGTGGTAGCCCGTCGAATTTGCGAAGGAATTAAAAATATCATCTAATGAATGCTAAGAGATTAAAATCACCATATATTTCCGTTTCCGGCAAAAGTCCGAAAAAGTCTTTTGGTGGAAGTCAGGAATGGTATAATGGAAATATAAGGGGATGGGGCTGTGGCCTGGTTGCTGCAACGGACATTCTTTTATATATTAAGGGTGAAAACGAAAAGGATTTTGACGCCTACACCAAAATTCTCATGGAAAACGAAAAGAAGTACTTCAGAGTTTTCCGCAAGATGGGCGTGTCAGGCATCAGACTTGCGATTCACATGAATCGTGCGTTTAAGGCAGGGCATATGCCTTACAAGGCGAGGTGGACTGTCAGGAAAGCCAAATTGCTTTCATCCATTGAAGAAATGATTGATAACGACATTCCGGTGTTGTTTTCAATAGGACCGGGCTTTTTTAAGAAGGCGGATATTAACTTTTTTGTTTTTAATGCCGGCTCGGTTGAAAAATTTGAGCCTCGTACGAGGTGCAGAGACCATTATGTAACCATTACAGGGATTGTGGAACATAATGGAAGAATATTCCTTGAGATATCTTCGTGGGGATCGAAGTATTATGTCGATTACAAGGAATATAGGGAATACGTGGACAAAAATGATAACTATTTATTTAGTAACATTTTGTACATAAAACATAGGGAGGATAAAAATTATGACGTACAAAGAATTAGTGGAAAAGGTAAAAAAGGCCTTAGCAAAGGCTGATTTTTCCGGAGCAAAGGAACATGTTGCAATTCAGTTCAACATTTTCGGAGAAGCTGAGGGAGCTTTTTATGTTGAAGTTGCAGATGGTCAGGTTAATGTTGAACCTTACGAGTACTTTGACCGTGATATCTTAATTTCCACAACACAGGATGTTGCATTAAAAATCGCAACAGGAAAACTCGACATTGCAGATGAAGCTATGAACGGCAGACTTTTTGCTGAAGGAAAGCTTTCAAAGGGTGATGTAATTACAGCAGCATTTAAGGCAGCTGAAGCTAAGAAGCCTGTAAAGAAGGCACCTGCAAAGAAAGCACCTGCAAAGAAGGCACCTGCAAAGAAGGCACCTGCAAAGAAGGCAGAAGCAAAGCCAGCAGAAAAGAAGGCAGAAGCAAAGCCAGCAGAAAAAAATGCAGAAAAAAAAGAAAGTAAAAAAAAATATTAAAATAAACA
>R14__coassemble_3185_pt1 | contig 6263 bp, 6 predicted proteins | sample R14__metabat2_high_PE_046 | metagenome-assembled genome bin R14
CTTAAATATTGTTTTATACAAGATATTGAATATTCAGGGAATAAAATATTTTTTTCATTTTTCTTCATATTTTCCTCTGAAAGGGCTATACAGAGGGAATCCGGGTGTTCTTCTTTATATATTTCCAGTGATCTGCTTCTCTGATTTTCATATTTGAGTAGAACGCAGGTAACATTCTGACCATTGATGTCAAAAACTGCCTCGGTGGAAGCGGTATATTCCGATCTCCAGAACTTACTCTCGATATCCACACTGAGAAGTTCGTTATAAAGCTGGTTATTTCTTACATGGAAGGCAATTTTAGCCTCATCTACTTCTGTCTCCATTTTATTCGACAGCTGTAGTAATTTTGAATTCAGTATACCACAATCGTAGAAATACAATTTAAAGTTCTTTGGGCACCCAATTTGCTCGATTTTTAACAAGATATTGTTGTCAACAAGGAAATCCAATTCCTTTTTATACTTCTTCTGAGTCACACCATCTCTAATATGAGTCATCATGAATTTGTTGTAAGGTGTGTAAAGCATCTGATAGACTACAGAATCCAAAATCTGCCTGCATTTGAACTTTTCAGTGTCGTTAAGGTCAGAATTCTGGAAGATTTTATCCACTGCATAAGCAAAATTACTGTCCTGCAGCGATTTTATTCGCTCCACATAGTCATTATCATTGAGATAACACCTGATAGACTCAGGCATACCGCCTGCTACTATGAAATTTTCGTATTCTTTGTTGATATTTCGATGTGCCAGACGTGGAAGTGGTGCCCTGGCTGACATGTGACCTTCAATAATCTGATCATAGTCGTAGCCCGGAACCATCCTTAGCATTTTCATAAAGGAAATCGGACGAAGCACAAATCGCTTGGCATCCTTCATCACCTTCTCTGAATTGTGATTTATGACTCTCATGGTCATAAGCTGCATTAAGCCATGCTCTTTCATGGCAAAGTAGATAGTGTCTGCAAATTCAGCCGAACACTCAATATTATCGAAAATAAAGTACAAATCCTCAGTACTATCATCTTCTTCCAGTCCGCAAAGCACCAAAAGTTTTTTCACATAGTCCTGATCATTCTTAATATCTGCAATTTGTTTTAAGATTTTACGATCGTACTCACAATCAAAATAGATGTAATCAAAGTGATTTCTCTGGCAATAGTCCAGGTAATAATAGGTCTTACCAACACCTGGCACACCATGAATAATTACCCGCTTATCATAAAAGATTGCACTTTTTACGTTGTTTCCAAAAAAATCCAGCATAAAAACCTCTTAACAATTAGTCCCTGCTCACCTAAACTCTTATAACTAAATAAATCCTGCTTATCAAAGCTTTTCTAAAACTCAAATTAATCCCTGCTCCGCCAAAAACGCCTTTAACTGCTCCTGCTCATCCTTGGATTTGCACAATTTCAAAAGAATTGCAGAAAAATACTCAGGGAGTGGAGCCTTAAACTCGGCATATGCCCCTGTTTTCGGATGCACAAACCCTAAAACGGCAGCGTGAAGCATCTGTCCTTCAGTTTTAAACGGTTGTTTGCTTCTGCCGTAAACTTCATCACCCACCAAAGGATGCCCAATACTGGTTAAATGCACACGAATCTGATGAGTTCTTCCGGTTTCAAGTCTGCATTCCACCAAAGAGTAGCCATCACTAAACTCGTAAAGCACCTTGTAATGCGTAACAGCTCTTCTACCATTTCGGTCAATGGCCATTTTCTTGCGTTCCACTTTGTGTCTTGCAATAGGTGCGTCCACAGTGCCTTCTTTTTCCTTGAATTTTCCAAAAGTAAGGCAGTAATAAACACGGGTAATGGAATGGGTGGACAAAAGCTCTGCCAGTTTGTTGTGGGCATTGTCATTTTTACAAACCACCAAAAGCCCCGTGGTATCTCTGTCAATTCGATGGACGATTCCAGGGCGCAATTCCCCATTAATGCCTGACAGGTTATCGCCGGCATGATACATTAAGGCATTAACCATGGTATCATCGTAATGTCCCGGGGCAGGATGTACTACCATTCCCTTTGGCTTGTTCACGATAATAATGTCCTCATCCTCGAAAACAATGTCCAAAGGTATGTCTGTGGCTTTAATTTCAGTTTTTTCAGGAGCTGTAATCGTAACTTCAACAAGATCTCCGGCAGCCAGATTCACATGATTGTTTTCTGCAACACTATCGTTTATACAAATAAAGCCATCTGCAATTAATTTTTGCACATGGCTTCTTGTAACGCTTTCAATTTGTTCGGAAACAAATTTATCGAGTCTCTTCTTGTTGTCAGCTTCCGATACAGTTAATCTGATTTTTTCTTCGTCAGCCATTCAAAGTCCTCATCGTCATAATAAAACATGATTAAAATAATCAGAACTACGGTGGAGCAGGACACATAGATGTCTGCAACATTAAACACCGGAAAATTAATAAGCTTAAAATAGATAAAGTCAGTTACTTTGTGTGCAACCACTCTGTCTATAAGGTTTCCGATGGCTCCACTAATGATTAAGGAAACTAAAACCACTAGTGGAGTAAGTTTCCTGTTGTCAGGGATTCTAACCAAAACAATGATTAACAGCAAACAAAGCACCAGGGATATGCCTACCAGAGCCCATGTGTTATCACGCATGAAACTCCAGGCAGCACCTGTGTTGTAGAGCAATTTAAACTCAAGGACATCCTTGATTATTGGAACAGTTTTGTCGCTTAAAAGCTTGATTGCCAGTGCCTTTGTAAACTGATCAATTACACCACCTATTAAAATGATTAACATAAAAATAGTGTATTTTTTCTTTTTGCTCATCTTTAAGGGGCCTTTAATTACTGATTATTTTCAGGCTTGTTTGCCTGCTGGTTTACGTACTTGTTCTCTTCAAACTGCTTTACTGTCTCAAGACCTGACTTGTCAATAGTAAAGGATGGTGAATTAAGAAGCTGAACCTGTGCCTTTGATGCAGCAATCATCTGTGCCTTGTACTGATCGTACTCCTGAAGAAGCTTAAGAGTTGCATTTCTTACTTCATAAAGTTCAGTTCTTGCTTCTGCTGTAATTACCTGAGCCTGAGCCATAGCTTCCTGCTCGATAGCATGTGCACGCTCTTCTGCAGCCTTCTTGGTTTCTTCTGCAGACTTCTCAGCAAGAATAAGAGCCTTCTGAAGAGACTTCTCAAGATTGTTGTAGCTGGCTACCTTCTCTTCAAGTTCTTCAATCTGATCTGTTAAATCAAGATTCTGTCTGTAAAGCTTCTCGTAGTCCTTAAGAATTGTCTCCTTAAAATCATCTACTTCCTTCTTGGAATAGCCATGAGTAGATGCCTTAAACTCTGTCTTCTGAATTTCAATAGGTGTGATCATATTATTCTCCTTAATTAAAACATTCTATTTAAAGTATTGGATGAACTGGTGCTACCACTTCTGCGTGAAACATTGCGAGATCTGGACTCACTGTTTCTTTCTCCCTGTGGTTTTTTAACCAGTGGTTTTCCCGGAACATAGTCTTCATCCGGAATATATTTGTACACGTAGTCTGTAATAGGAACTACAGTACCCTTAATTGCGAAAATACATCCGCAAAGGAAATCCATAATGCGCTGGCAATCCTGTGGAGCTGCCTGAGCAAAATTAACCTCAATTGGACTTCCGTTAAGCAAAGTCTGGGCGATGTGCTGTGCATCTCCGAACTCTCTTGCGATAAATGTTGTGGAATAATTTCTTGGTCTTCTGTAACTGTCCTGGCTGGTGTTTCTTACAGGAGTTCTTGGAGGCCAAAGTCCACCTTCATCCGGAACTTCATCTTCTGGCTCATCAAAATCATCCTCAAAGTAATCATCTCTCTTGCCATAACGACTTCTTGGTTCTTCCTTTGGCTTCTTTGCAGCTTCCTTTTTGGCCTGAGCTGCTGCCTTCTTTCTTTCCTTTTCCTTTGCCTTCTGTTCTGCTCTGTAAAAAGCAGCTTCGTCAGCCTGAGTAGGATCAGCATCGTAAAGATCATCGGTATCTGAATCAAAGATACTTCCAATTTCCTTGCCTAAGCCCTTAAGCTTGTCACCTAAACTCATGTCTTTTTCCTCCCCATTAATTAATTCTTTTTACTGTAATCTCTTGCTCCAAATATGGCTGTGCCCACTCTTACATGAGTGGCGCCTTCTAAAATAGCGTCTTCAAAGTCTGCACTCATGCCCATGGAAAGCATGTCCATCTTAACCACGTCTCCATGCTCACGATTCATCTTTTCCTTAAGTTCATTAAGAGCCTTAAAATACTTTCTGTTTGAGCCTTCCTCGTAGGAAATTGGAGGAATGCACATGTAGCCTCTTATATTGATGTTTTTAAGTTTTGAAAGTTCCAAGGTAACCTGCTCAGCCTCACAAAGAGCAATGCCATGTTTGCTTTCCTCATCGCCTACATTAATCTCGATTAAGATGTCCTGCACCTTATCAAGCTTTTCTGCTTCTTTGTTAATGCATTCAGCAATTTCCACGCTGTGCGCAGAATGAATTATGGAAGCTGCCTTAACAGCTTTTTTGACCTTGTTCTTCTGAAGTGGTCCAATCATGTGCCAAACAATGTCCTTTGGACCCTCTTCTTCCTTGGCAACCAGTTCCTGTACGTAGTTTTCGCCAAAGTTTCGTTCACCAGCGGCATATGCCTCCATTACCATTTCCATTGGTTTGGTTTTTGAAACGTCAATCAGTGTTACTTCACTGACATCTCTTCCACACTTTTTGCATGCCTCTGAAATCTTACCATGAATTTCCTTTAAATTCTCAGCAATGTTACTCAAAAAATCACTTCCAAATCTAGTATATTGTTTCGTTTTCTTTAAGGAGTTCAGCGTTAAGAAGAATGTGGTCGTACTTGCTAATGCTAAGGTTAGCCTTGGCTCTTACGATGCAGTAATCATCGTTTTCACTGATGATTTCAATTCTTCTAAATACCGCAAAACCCTTGTTGACATTGTAGACGCCCTTGATTTTCTTAATTACGGAAACCTGATATTTGGTTCCTAAATCAAGACTGTAAATGTATTGACCGTAATCTAAATCCGCGGTGTCTACATAGACAACTCCGTTGTCTTCATCTTTAAAATAAATGTCGCAGGCTTCAAAAGCAAAATCTATGTTTTTAGTTTCCTCATCATAGATCATGTAGTTAAAGCCATACTCAGGATAGTCCGGACCTTTGTCATAGTTAACTGCGTAGTAATCAATTGGAATCACGAAGAATTCCTTCTCCACTATGGAAGAATAAGGAATCTTTAATCCTTCTTCATCTTCCAAATCCAACTGAATGTCTAAGAAACGGTTCTTAATGTAGCGAATCATGTAGTTGTCCATGATAACACGGCAAAAATAGGAATCTCCTGCAGTATAAAATGAACAGTTCTCAGTAAGGGTTAAACCATCGTTCTTAACAGTAAAAGTGATGGTATCCTTTCCGGACAGATTTTCGTACTGTTCCTTGGTCATGTTAAGGACCAGTGACCAGCTGGAATCATCTACTATTTTGTAGACGAAAGAATTGGTTTCCTTTATGTCTGAATCGTAGAGATTACCGGATTCATAGGTGGTTCTGTCAAAAGTTTCCGCTGTGACAGTGTCTACCGTAAGCCCTTCCAAGGAATCCGTAAAGAAGGAAATCACTCCGGACTTCTCTGCGTTCTTAATTTCAAAAGTAAAGGACTGATTGGCCTCTGCAGAAATGGTATCGAGGTTCTCCAACAGGTAAGTGTCGGATATGCCTGCGATTTCAGATTCCAGATTATTCTTTAAATTGTAGAGTTCAGAATAGTCATCCTGGGAATAGGTGTTGTAATAGTCATTTACACAGGTACGGAGCAGATCAACATCACTGCTGGTAAAAGTGTAATTGAGATCGTAGTCAGTAAGATAATCATAGATGTCTTTGCTTTCATCTATGGAGTAGACTGCGTCACCTACCGCAACTCTGGAACCATTTCTAACATAAAAGTTTGTGTAGCCGGCTTTATCAGTATAGTAATTGGTTTCGTTTCGAACAATTACTGCCTCACAGGAATTGTTCTGTGCCATGCTAATGGCCTGAACCTCGTAAAGTGATACATGGTCTTTGTTAAGACTTACCACGATGTTTACGATTATATAAACAAGAACAAGTGCGATTATGATTATTCCGACGTTTAGATTTTTAATGTTTCTGGTCCTTAAAATCTTTTTCTTCTTATCGGACACGACACTCCTCCTAATTATCATTATACATAGTACATTATACTGTATATATAG
>R14__coassemble_16977_pt1 | contig 1812 bp, 3 predicted proteins | sample R14__metabat2_high_PE_046 | metagenome-assembled genome bin R14
AAATACCATCGTGTGGTTCGGTTTGACGTGGAGTCTTGAGCTTTACCAACAAACCAATGCACGACTGTACCGACAAGGGCAGAAGGCGAGGACTGTTGTTATACAGCACATCATCTGTAAGAACACCATTGATGAAAGAATCATGAAAGCACTTCAAGGAAAAGAAAGGGTCCAGGATGAGTTGATTGAAGCTGTTAAAGCGGAGGTCGAAGCTAAGTGACAAAGATAAAAGATGGTTATGCTATGTTGGGTTCAGCTGTAATTAAGACCGCTGTTGAGGATTGGAAGAAGGCTAAAGAAAAACTTGAACTTAATCCTACAAACATTGCAGCACAAATGGAATTTGAAGATTTACAAAGATTCTTCAGCGGTGATGATTTTGAGTTTTACTGTACTGTCTGTGACATGGATCCACAGTACATAAGAGAAAGAATAAAGGAGGTACATATATATGGCTATTGATGTGAAGGAAAAACTTAGAGAATTATCAAATCATGAATACAAACTTAAAAGTAAGCGTTTGAAACTTGAAGCACTTCGTACGCTGTCTGTTGAAAACAGCAGCAAGCTTGATAGTCAACCAAGTGGTACTTCATCTGTTCATTCTCGTAATGAAGAACTGGTTTGCAAGATTATTGAGCTGGAAGAGGAAATAAAAAAGGAAGAAATTGAGCTTCAGAAAGAAAAAGTAAGGATGCTTGAGCTTATTGAGCATATTTCTGATTTGAATGAACAGCGGGTCCTGATTGAAAGATACATTCAGCATATGAACTGGCAGGAGATAGCCGACAGTTTGTACTGTTCAATAAGCTGGACATACAGACTTCACGGCAGAGCTTTGGAATCACTAAGACATGTAGTTTCTGTTGAAGGAGGTGCCATATGAGTTATCAGGAAGCTGTAGAAGACGGAGTCCTTATTGAGGAGAGAAAGGATATCGGTATGACCGCATATTATCCGCCTTGTCATATATGCGGAGCATCTGTTCGCTCTCCATTCTATACAAGAGGTGCTGTGTACACTTGCAATCAATGTCGTCAGATGTTGGTTGCAAGACCAGAACAGGCTAAAGACAACCCTGTTTTATCATCCCGGAACAAAGAACTTAAGACCGCAATCAATAGGATTTCAAAAGTTGCAAACATAGATTCGTATAAAGAAGCAATTGAAAAACTTGAAGAGGATTTAACAAAAAAGAACTTTTATGGAAGCACTGAAGAGATTATGGCTGCCTTAGAACTTTATCGCAGAGGTTACAAATTCTATAGCCAATATAAGTTCAACAGATATCATGTTGACTTCTATATTCCTGCATTAAAGGTCGTTTTTGAAATTGACGGAACACTTTATCATAACAGAACAGTTAATCAAATAAAAAAGGCTTCTCTGCGCGATTCAGTTATAATGATTTTGAGTGGTTGTGAGGTTGTACATATATCAACAGACCACATCAATAAGAATGTCACAAGGCTTATTCCTGCGATTAAAAGTGTTCTTGAAGCAAGAAAAAAGGAGTTTGGCTGAAAATTTTTTTAAAAGTGTAGTCAAGTGTAGTTAAGTGTAGTTGAGTAGATGTTGGAGCGAAAAATTTTTTGTGATATTGTTACGATATAAAGAAATTAAGAAGCCGGAAGGATGAAACAGGTCTCCCGGTTTTGTTTTATACATCGGTTGACGGATAAAACATTTTATGTGATTATATAGATGAAGCTCAACCAAGATAAACGGTGGGCCTTAGACTGTTTTATTAGAAACGAAAACCGCCCTTGGCAGAGAGCGGTTTATTTATTTCGAGCAGACACAAGCACAGCA